>Ga0315314_1000013_pt1 | contig 311733 bp, 310 predicted proteins | sample TDP9_MG_FD_203631 | JGI IMG/M metagenome (GOLD analysis project Ga0315314, IMG submission 203631) | Freshwater sediment microbial communities from Lake Towuti, South Sulawesi, Indonesia - TDP9 | ecosystem: Environmental > Aquatic > Freshwater > Lake > Sediment | place: Indonesia: South...
TTCGCTCATACTCTTTGAGTATGGGTAGCCATCGCTTAAGGATAATCTCATAATGATATCTCATAATCAGGTCTCCTTTGGTTATATTATACCAAAAGAGTTACCTAATTAGTGAGCATTAACAACCCGTCCCTAATTTCTACAGTAAGATGAATGAGTACCGCTGAATTTTCAACAAGGATTCCTTTATTGTACTGTTCATATCTGATATGTTTTTTTCCTTTTCTGTTGAGAATTTTCTCAATCTTTAAATTTTCAACTTTGATTCCCAGCAAAGATACGTTCTGTTTTAAAAATGATAGTGAACTTCTTCACCAGTATCTGCTATTTGCCCTGTCTTAGAACCCAAAAGTGCTTCAGGTAGTCCTGTTTCTTTACTATATCTTATTTGCCATTTATTCCCATATTTATCTTTGAATTTATTCCATCCCTTACGAGTCGTTAAAGTAACTCCTTCCTTTGAAATTTTTTTAAGAATATCAATCGGTTTTCGTCTGGGAATATATTCATTTTGAGGAGGCAAAAATGCGAAACTTAGTTTAGGTAAATAAAAAATAATTATAAAAATAGAAGATATAAATAAAAAATATCTTTTTATTCTATTTATTTTGAAATGAATAAACATACTATTCTTTCTTCTCTATCCCAAATTACTCAAAAATAGCAATAGGAAATTGCTAAATTCCTACGAAAAAAACTTTTTCCTTTGAGGGAAGACCCTAACTTGAAAGAGAAATGTACCCAAGTTAGGTTCTCCCCTCATTTTTCTTCCGTTTTTAAAATTTTATTCCGAAGCGTAACCCGGTTACAAAACTATTAAAGTCAGTGAAATTTTTTCCACCGGCAGTAAATCCTCCGGGAACAGCGGTATCCCTGACGTCGATAATCCTATACCCAATATTGAGCACAACGCTCGTAATTACTCCTTTATCCGTTTTTGATTCGTAAGCTACCGAACCAAGTAATCCTATGAGCGGCACAATTTGGGAAATTCCTGCTGGCGCAGCTTGAGTCCCAGCTTGTCCGGTAGTCATTACCGAACCAAACTCTATTCCTACTAAGACCGGTAAACCAACAACAGTCGTGATTTCTCGACTAATTCTAAATGCGTCTACACGACCAACCACCAGAAAGTTATTTGTTGAGTTTAATACGTCGCTAAACGTTAAATTCCCTTGTTCAATGAGATACTCAGTTGTGACTGGTCCCACATCGAAACTGAATCCAGCACTCGTAAGTGACCCTACAATTCTTGCATCTGAGAAAAGATTGAACTCAGGACCGATGTTAAATTGCACAACCGAAAAAGCCGGTGCAGCTAAGAACAAAAGAACAGCAAAAACAACCAATAAAGAACTTACTTTTTTCATTTTTTTCTCCTTTCTCAAGATTTACGCACACTTAAAAATGTGCGGGTAGATTTTTGCATCACCTCCTTTCCGGTTCAGATTGACTATTGGGATTCCCCAACCTTTTTGAAAATAAAAAAACCAAACTGCTCTCTGAAATAATTGAAGAACAAATTCGGTTTTTAAATATTATTCTGACCCCGATGAAATCGGGATGTTACATTTTTTATAATAATCTACTACGAGAGATGGAGAGTATGTGTTATTTTGCACATTCCCTCCTCCAAGGAAATTTTAAATATCTTGACTACTGGCTCAGATTTTAGTAAATTCTTGTCAACTTGTCAAGGTTTTCTAAAAAATTTTAATTTGACGAAAAGATAGATTTTTGGTAAAATAAAAAAATGAAAAAATACAATTACAATAGTTTTGTCAAAGAGAAAAAAGAGAAATATTTTACTTTACGGGCAAAATTAGTCGGAGATCCCGCTAAAGCGGTGAGAAGAAAACGGCAAGGACTTCTATTCATCAATCCTGATCTTGCCGAAGGAACAAACCGTCCCCGTGAAGAAAACGAACGCGAATATTTAATTTTGCAAGATAAAAAGCGTTGGGAGAAATGGCTTCAATCGGGTAAACTTAAAGAACTTGCTCCCCGGCATTGGAGGATAAAATTATGAGAGATAATCACCTTATTAGGAAAGCAATTTGTGCCGGAACTTGGTATCCAAGAGAAAAGAAAGAAATCGAGAAGTATTTGGATTTAAAAACAAAGAAAGAAAAAGTTATTGCTTGTATTTGTCCACATGCCGGTTGGATGTATTCAGGTAAAGTTGCCGGGGCAGTATATTCAAAAATAGATATGTCCGGGGTTGCTCAACCCCTATTTGTTTTAATCGGACCGAACCATACTGGACTGGGTGAATCAGCAAGTATAATGATTTCCGGTGAATGGCAACTGCCCCTTGGAAATTTAAAAATCACTGAAGAACTGGCAAGTTCAATCTTAGAAAATTCCCAAATTTTAGAAGATGACCCGGAGGCACATTTACAAGAACATTCTCTTGAGGTGCAATTACCCTTCATTCAATATTTTTTTCCCAAGGCGCAAATTGTACCAATAACCCTTTCTGATTATCGTTTATCTACCTGTCAAGATATTGGTGAAGCAATCGCTCAAGCAATTAGCCAACAGCAAATAGCCAATAGCGTGATTCTTGTTGCCTCTACTGATATGACCCATTACGAACCGCAGAAAATTGCCGAAAAAAAAGATAAATTAGCAATTGATAAAATTTTACAACTTGACCCAGAGGGTTTACTGGAAATAGTAAGGAAAGAAGATATCTCAATGTGTGGCTCAGGATCGACGGCAGCAGTCATTTTTGCGGCAAAAAAACTTGGCGCAAAATTAGCTGAACTCGTGCTTTACCGAACAAGTGGTGATGTCACTGGTGACTACTCCGCAGTGGTCGGCTACGCTGGACTGACCATCAAATAACATTAAACTATGAACCGCCAACTGCCAACTATTAAAATCGGCTGTTGTGGGTTTCCGGTAGGAAGAAAAAAATATTACGAAATTTTTTCTTTAGCAGAGATAAATTCTACTTTTTGAGATTGTTGAAAAACCCTAACAATCTCTGATTACACCGATTAACGACAAGATTACGCAGATTAAGTCCCGACGGTATTATCTGTGTAATCGCCTTTCAAAATCTGTGTAATCAGAACCGTTGAGGACTTTTTTAACGGTCTCATTTTACCAAATATCCGATATTTCACTTGTTGAAAAAATGGCGTAAAGAAACACCGGAAAATTTTGAATTTACAATGAAAGCCTGGCGACTGATTACTCATCCAGTAACAAGTTTAACTTATCACCGCTTTAACGGGATCTCCGATTGGCGTTTGAAAGAGAAAATACCCGAGAAAAAAAGAAAAACTATGTTTTTTTTCAACCTACTGAAGAAAATAAAAAAAATATGATAAAATTCTTTAACCAAGTCACCAAGTTACCCGGTCACCCAATCACTCCGGTTTTGGAACCACGCGGTAAATGGGCTAAAGAAGAAATAAAAAAATTCTGTAAAGAATTAGATTTAATTTATTGTGTAGACCCCTTCAAAAATAGACCAATTTATGATAAAATAAATCCCGTAAATAATATCTACGGGATAAATTATTTTCGTCTTCATGGCCCATATAGTGGAAGTAGGATAAATTATAATTATCAATATACTAATGAGAAACTAAAAAAATTATTTTATCTCTGTGATAAAAAAGTTAACTATTGTCTTTTCAACAACTTAAAAATGTACGAAGATGCGTTAAGTTTTCAAAAAGTCGTCACGGATGTCCGCAGATAAAGTAAAAATGCAGATTACCGCTGATAAAAATCTGTGGCAATCTGGCTTTTAATGTGTAACCTGTGATAGAAAATGGCTGAACTCAGAAGAGATGCTCTGTTTGACCGATGGATTATTACTGGAAGTGCTAAAGGTGATTCTTTAGAGGAACTTATCCCCACTTATAAAAAGGTGGGTTTTGCTAAATGTCCTTTTTGTGAAGGTAAAGAAAAAGAAACCTTAGCGGAGATTTATGCTCTCCGTAAGGAAAATTCTTTGCCGAATAAACCAGGTTGGCAAGTGCGCGTTATACCTAATCGGACACAAATATTTACTCCTCAAGGGGAACTACAAAAACGTGGTGAAGGAAGTATTTACGACATAGAAAACGCTATTGGTGCCCATGAAATTGTTATTGTCTCACCAAAACATATTACCAATTTTTCGCAACTTGTAAACGAAGAAATTGTTCAAGTAATAAAAGTTTATCATCGTCGTCTTGAAGAATTGGCAAAAAACAATCTCTTCCGTTATGCTTTAATTTTTCATAACCAAGGTGCTGGTCCGGTATCGGTAGAACATGCCCATTCCCAAATTGTGGCTTTACCTTTTGTTCCCAAAACTATTCGCGAAGAGATAAATGGTGCAGAAAAATATTATAATTTTAAGATGCGTTGTATTTTTTGTGACATGGTGGAACAAGAAATTGAAACCAATAAACGTGTAGTTTTAGAAAATGAAGATTATCTTGCTTTCACACCTTTTGCTTCGCGTTTTCCTTTTGAAGTATGGATTTTGCCGAAAAAACATAGTTGTTGTTTTCAAGAGAGTGAAGAGGAAACTTTTTTTAATTTAGGGGTTGCTTTGAAGAATGTCCTTCAAAATATTGAAAAAGTTTTAAATAATCCACATTTGAATTTCATTCTCCATAGCGCACCTCTACGCTACCAAGAACTTGATGAAAGAGAAATTATTTCCGATGTTTATCACTGGCATTTTGAAATTTTACCGCACGCATTGCCAGCGGGTGGTTTTGAATGGGGTGGCGATTTTTACCTTAATCCGCCTTTACCGGAAGTTACGGCAAAAATTCTCAGAGAGAATGAGTAAAATGATTCAAACGGATAAATGCGGATGCAAACGGATGACACAAAGCGTCATTCCGAGCGAAGCGAGGAATCTCATATAATTACCACGCCCCGATTTTATCAGGGGGCTCGCAATGACATCTGTCTGAATCCGTTTAAATCCGTCTGCATCGTCTTTAAATAGATGAAAAACAAGGAAGTTGCTCAACTTTTGTATGAAATTGCTGAACTCTTAAGTTTATCGGAAGAGAATCCTTTCCGTATTCGTGCCTATGAACGTGCGGCACAGGTTATTGAAGCGCTTCCTCAGCCAATTGAGGAAATAAGCAAAAAGAATGAATTGTGCAAAATTCCTGGTATTGGTGAAGGAATTGCCGAAAAAATTAAAGAATATCTCACTACCGGAAGATTAAAATATGCTGAAGACTTAAAAAAGAAAATTCCTGCAGGTTTATTAGAGATAATGTCCATTTCCGGGATGGGACCAAAAAAAGCAAAAATTGTCTATGAAAAATTGCGTATTACCAGTATCCAAAAGTTAGAAAAAGCGGCAAAAGAACATCAGTTAGCTGAACTCCCTGGATTTGGTGGAAAAACCGAAGAGAATATTTTAAAAGGTATAGAGTTACAACAACAAAGTAGTGGTCGGGTATTACTTTTTCCTGCTTTAATCACGGCAAAAACTATTATTGAAAGTTTAGCCAAACTGCCACAAGTTAAACAAATTGCCTATGCTGGTTCCCTGCGCCGTGGTAAAGAGACAATTCGTGATATTGATATTCTCTGTACCGCAACTAAAAGTAAACCAGTGATGGATGCCTTTGTCCATCTTCCTTTAGTAAAAGAAAAACTTGCCCAAGGGGAAACAAAATCTACCGTAATTTTGGAAGGAGGAATCCAATGTGACTTACGAGTTGTTGAACCACAATGTTTCGGTGCGGCTTTACTTTACTTTACTGGTTCTAAAGAACATAATATTGCTTTACGCACCTTAGCCAATAAGAAAGGATATACAATTAACGAATATGGACTTTTTAAATTGAAACACGGTATGAACCGCAATGGTTCATACCAGGAAGATAAACCGCTTGCTGGTCTTACGGAAAACGAAGTTTACGAAAAATTAGGACTCCAATTTATTCCTCCGGAATTGAGAGAAAACCGTGGAGAAATCGAAATTGCCCTAAAAGGGAAAATACCGTCATTAGTTGAAGAAAAAGATATTCGCGGTGACCTGCATGTGCATTCTAAATATAGTGACGGGAATGCAACTATTGAACAAATTGCTGAAGAGGCAAAAAGGAAAGATTGGGGATGGGTAACTATTTCTGACCATTCACAATCATTGAAGATTGCTGGAGGTACACCAGTTAAAGAAGTATACAAGAAAATTGAAGAGATAAGAAAATATAACGCAAAGAATAAAAATTTTCGTATCCTTGCTTCAATGGAAGTTGACATTCGTGATGATGGTTCATTAGATTATGCTGATGAATTACTCAAAGAACTGGATTTTGTCATTGCTGCTATTCATACTGGTTTTAAACAATCGGAAGAAAAGATTACTGAACGAATATTAACCGCAATGAAAAATAAATATGTACATATGCTCGCTCATCCTACGGGTAGACTTCTTGGTAAGCGTGAACCTTATGCGGTAAATATGGGAAAAGTTTTAGAAGGGGCAAAAAAGACACATACGGCAATTGAAATTAACGCTTTCCCGGAAAGATTAGATTTATATGATATTTATTGTAAAAAAGCAAAAGAAATGGGTATAATGCTTGGTATCGGTACCGATGCCCATACTTTGGAACAACTTGACTACCTAAATTTAGGTGTAACTGTTGCCCGCCGGGGATGGTTAGAAAAAAAAGATTTACTGAATACGCTTGATGCAGATGAACTCTTAGAAAAAGCAAAAAAATGACCCTTCAATAAATTCAGGGTTCACCCTGAAGGGTCATCGTGTCCTTCAACGGGTTCCCTTCAGCAAGTTCAGGGTTCACCCTGAAATTCACCCTGAAGGGTCTGAGTTTACCGAAGACAGGACATCCTGAGTGAAACCGAACGATGAAAATTTTTGTAGACACGGCAAATCTGGATGAAATTAAACAAGCGATTGTTTTAGGCGTCTGCGACGGAGTTACCACTAATCCAACTCTCATTTCCAAAGAAGGTAAAGATTTTAAAGAACAAATCTTAGAAATTCGTAAATTTGTCTCCGGACCAATCAGTGCAGAAGTGCTCAGCCTTGACCTCGAAGGAATGCTTAAAGAAGCAAGAATTATTTCCTCGTGGGCAAAAAATTTGGTAATTAAGATTCCCTTAACTGAAGAAGGAATTAAAGCGGTAAAAATTCTTTCCAGTGAAAGAATAAAAACAAATATTACTTTAGTTTTTTCCGTCAATCAGGCTTTACTTGCGGCTAAAGCAGGAGGAACCTATGTTTCACCTTTTATCGGTAGATTGGATGACATTGGTGAAGAAGGAATGAATTTAATTCGTGATATTCTTACTGTTTACAAAAATTATAATTTTACTACCCAAGTCATTGTCGCCAGTATTCGTCATCCACTCCATGTAGTGCAAGCTGCCCTTTTAGGAGCAGAAATTGCTACTGTACCTTTTGCAGTCATTAAACAAATGTTTAAACATCCCTTAACCGATATCGGGATAAAAAGGTTCCATAATGATTGGCAAAAACTACCAACTAAAGAGATAAAATGATTCCGGTGATTGAAAAAATATGATTACGGTGATTATGAATTTAGTCTTAATCCTGTAATCGCTTTTTCAGCCTGAGGCTGATCCGCCTTTGGCGGAAAAAATCACTGTAATCGTCTAAAAGAGGAGATAAAAATGACTGAAGTAAGAAAAGATATTGTTTCTGGTCGCTGGGTAATCACGGGAACAAAAAATGTTGACGAATTTTTTTCTTCTTTAAAACCAGAAGAAAAAGATGTGAAGAAATGTCCCTTTTGTCTAGGAAATGAACATCTTACTCGTCTGGAAATCTATGCTTTGCGCAAAAACCACACCCCACCGAATACACCAGGTTGGTCAATCCGCGTAATTCCGGCAATTACTGGTTTTTTAAGAATTGAAGGTGACCTTCGTCGTCGAGGAGTAGGAATGTATGATGCGATGGATAATATTGGGGCCCATGAAATAATTGTTGAAAGTGCTGAACATATAAAAAATATTTCTGATTTGCCAACGGAACAGATTAGAAAAGTGCTCCGTATCTATCAGGAACGAATTATTGATTTAGAAAAAGATAAACGGTTAAAATATTGTTTAATTTTTAAAAATCAACGACCTAAATCACCATACCGTGTTGGACATACCCATTCCCAACTTGTTGGCTTAGCCGCTACACCCAAAGCAATTAAAGATGAACTCTTAAACTCGCGACAATATTACGGTTATAAAGAACGTTGTCTTTTCTGCGACCTTATTCACCAGGAAAGTTTAGATAAAAAAAGAATCGTTGAAGAAAACGATGATTGTCTTGCTTTTATCCCTTATGCGGCGAGGTTTGCTTTTGAAACATGGATAATTCCTAAGATCCACAATCCTGATTTCTCACAAGAGAAAGAATCTTCCTTATCAAACTTAGCCCAAATTCTTAAAAATTCTTTACAGCGGATTGTTAAACTTTTAAATGACCCGCCGCTTAACTATGCTTTTCATACCATACCTTATCTCCGGATTCGTCCGGGCTACTGGACTACAGTCCAGAAAGATTATCACTGGCATTTAGAAATCTGTCCTCAAATTACCGAAGTAAGCGGTTTTGAGTGGGGGTCAGGATTTCAAGTCCAACCTTTAGTTCCTGAGTTGTGCGCCCAACTTTTAAGAGAAACTATTATCTGAAATATTTATGCCTTTCAAGATGAACTTTCAAAGTGAACCTTATTTAACTGTTAAGGAAATAAATAAAGTTGACCATCTGGCAAGCGAAAAATATGGTATTCCATCACTTATTTTGATGGAAAATGCTGGACGTTCCGTCGCTTTAGAAACAATTAAGTTCCTCCGTTTACTTAATCACTCAATTACTAACTCACTTATTGCTGTCTTTTGTGGTGGTGGTAAAAATGGTGGGGACGGTTTTGTTAGTGCAAGATATCTTTACAATTATGGATACAAAATAAAAGTTTATCTCCTAAAAAATCCTGCTCAAATTTCTGGTGATATTTTAACTAATTTTACAATCTTGAAAAAAATCAGAATAAAAACAAAAATAGTTTCGCCAAACATTCTTCCCAATCTGTCTCTTGAACTTAAATCAGCGAATTGTATTATTGATGCTATTTTTGGCACTGGAGCAAAAGGAAAAATAGAAAACATTTATGCACAAGTTATCAGACTGATTAACCAAACAAATAAACCAATTATTTCCGTAGATATACCTTCGGGACTTGATGCAAATACTGGTTTCCCTTTACCCTGCACCAGAGCGGTGCAGGGTTTAGGTGAACCCCGTAAAGACTTCTCTCTACGGGGTGAATGTATTAAGGCGAGAGTTACCGTAACCATGGGCTATCCAAAGAAAGGATTCCTTAACCCAGAGGCAAAAAAATTCCTTGGTAAAGTAGTGGTTGCCGATATTGGTTACCCACGAGATATAGTCTCTCTGCAAAACCAATTCCACCAAAAATGAGGAGGGAGAAGAAATATGGTTACTGGATTAGTCCTTGTGCGTTTGCAAGCAGGCAAAGAAAAAGAAGCATTAGCAAAAATTAAGGGAATCAAAGGGGTAAGTCATGTCAGTGCAGTTTTTGGTCGGTGGGATTTAGTCGTAGATATTGAAGTTGCTGACCTCGCTACTTTAGCCAATGTAGTTGTCGGGAAAATACGCAATATTCCCGGTGTTTTCAGTACGGAAACTTTACTCACTACCGCTATATAGTTACTTGAGTTATCTACGGATGTCTACAAATAGAAGTGTAGCAATTGTTGCTTGCAGTATTCTATTTTTTTCTTTTTCTCTAAGTGAGGCAAATCCATTGAAAAAGATAAAGAAAGTTAATCTTCCTAACGGACTAACCGTCGTTCTTAAAGAAGACCATACTTTACCTTTATGTTCAATTCAAGTCTGGCTTAAGGTCGGTTCGGTTTATGAAGGCGTAAAGCTTCGTGTCCCAAAACTTCGGGATTTACGAGGAGAAAATTATGGTATTTCGCATTTCCTTGAACATCTACTTTTTAAAGGTACAAAGAAATATGGTGTTAGCGAAATTGCTAAAATTATTGAATCTTTAGGGGGAAGAATTAATGCCGGCACAGGTAAAGATTTCACAGTGATTTATTTTAATGTTCCAAAAGAAGGTATAGAAACTGCTTTAGAAATTGCTGTTGAGATTCTGGAAAATACTATTTTCCCAACAGAAGAAATTGAACGCGAAAGATTAGTAATCTTAGAAGAAATTAAACGGCAAGATGATGACCCGGATAGTATTCTCTGGAATCTTTTTAATGAAAAAATTTTTTCGCATACACCATATCATTATCGGGTAATTGGTACTATGGAAACAATTAAAAAAATATCCCGGGAAGATTTAATTTATTACTACCAGACCTACTATGTACCAAATAATGCAACTTTAGTCATCATCGGAGATATAAAGACAAAAAAAATTTTATCTTCAGTGAAGAAAAAATTTGAACTATTAAGAAAAAAGGAATTACCTTCTCTGCCAGTTTTAAAAGAAACTGCTCAGGAAAATTTTTTCTACACGGAAAAAAAACCAGTGCAACAAGCACTTCTTCTTTGTGGTTTTTTAGGTCCAACTGCAGAAAGTAATGACCAGTATGCACTTGATCTTCTTGGTACTATTCTTGGAGAAGGAAGAAATTCACGCTTATATAAGAATTTACGCGAAGAAAAAGAACTTGTTTTAAGTATCGGTTCTTCTTATCTTACCCAAAAAGGAAGCGGTTTATTTCTTATCTCTGCTCGTCTTGAACCAAAAAAAGTTGAACCGGTACTTGAGGAAATTCATCAAGAATTATTTAATTTGCAAAAAGATGGTCCCACCGATAAAGAATTAACCCGGGCAAAAATACTTATTGAAAACGGTTGGCTTTTTGCTAATGAAACCTACTCGGGACAGGCATATACGCTCGGTTATGCAATGACCCTCAAAGACCTGAAATATGCACAGGAATATCTGAAAAATATTGCTCAAGTAAAAAAAGAAGATATTAAATTTGTTTTAAATAAATATTTCCAAGGTAAAAAACCAAGTACAATTATATTTTATCCTGAAAAATAAGGTGTGGGGTAAATGTGGAAAATAATACTATCCATTTTACTTTTATTTATTTTTATTTCTATCTCAATTTACAGCGAGGCGGGTGAAGCAATGATTCATAAACATATTTTTCTTAACGGTCTTACGCTTATTCATAAAGAAAATAAATCTAACCAGATTGTTGCTTTAGAAATTTTTATCAAAACCGGAAGAATTTATGAACCAGAGGAAAAAGCTGGACTGACGAGTTTTCTGCAGACACTTCTTTCTAAAGGGACAAAAAAACATAACGCCGAACAAATTGCTGAAATTATTGAATCAATTGGTGCTTCCTTTGGCACGGATACTTCCGAAGATTATGCCGAAATTTATGGCGTATCCACAGTTAAACATTTCGCTACTCTTTTCAATTTAATCTATGAGGTTTACACTGAACCTATTTTCCCAGAAAAAGAAATGGAAAAAGAACGCCAGGCAACACTTGCTGGGATAAAAACACGCGAAGAAGATATTTTTACCGTAACCTATGACTACTTCAGTCAAGAACTTTATAACAAACATCCATACGCTCTTCCCGTAATCGGTACAGAAAAGACAGTCAAAAGTTTTACTCGTGAAGATTTAGTTGCTCATCATCAAAAATTCTACACTCCCGAAAGAACAATCCTCGTGATTGTCGGTAACCTTCCTTGGAAAAAAGTGAAGAAGATGGGAGAAAAAACTTTCGGACAAATTGAGGTGAGTATCTCTTCCACAAGAGAAAAGTTAAGCGAACTAACTTTATTTTCGGTTATTCTTGAACAACGAATAGAAAAGATTTATCTAAAAAAATTTAGACAGGCATATTTGATGTTAGGTTATCCAGTGCCCGAAGTAAGCCATGAAGATTATCCGACTTTAAAAGTAATTAATACTATTCTCGGTGGCGGTATGCGCGGACGACTTTTCCAAGAATTAAGGGACAAATATTCTTTTGCTTATGAAATTAGTTCATTCTACCCGACCAGAAAACTTACCAGCCGTTTTGTTATCTATCTCGGTTTAGATGAAAACAGAATCACGGAAGCAAAAGAAAAAATTTTAGAACAACTGAAAAAAATAAAAGATGAACCGGTGAGCGAAAAAGAACTGAAGGAAGTGAAAACATTCCTGCGGGGTAATTATTTAATTGAACATTCTAAAAATAAACAACAAGCATGGTATCTCGGCTGGTGGGAACTAACGGGTAAAGGATACCAATACGACGAACTCTATCCAGAAGAATTATCAAAAATTACCGCTGACCAAATCCAAAACCTTGCCCGTAAATATTTCACCGAGAATTATCTTATAATTATTATTCAACCTGAAAATTAAGAATATTTTTGAAGATAAAATGGTTTCGTCATCTTGCCACCGCTTTTAGCGGGGTCTCCGAAGTGAAAAATAAATAAAACTATCCCGAAGAGGAGAATAAAAGAATGAATAATTCTGATGAAACGATTACTTATAATTATAGGTTTTTATTTAGTGACGGCACAGAAAAAAAATTTAATCTAATACTTGATAGAAAAACTTTAAATTTAATCAAAATAGACAGAACACCACAATACCCTGAGTGGACCGAATTGAAAAATTTTAAATGCCCCAATTGTCCTCTGGAAGAGAAAGAATATAAATATTGCCCGATAGCAGTAAATATTATTGACCTCATTGATTTCTTTAAAACTTCTATTTCTTATACGGAAGTTGATGTAATCGTTGATACTGAAATAAGAAAATATATTAAACGCACTTCATTACAAAAAGGAATTAGTTCTTTAATCGGCATATATATGGTTACAACTGGGTGCCCAATTATGGAAAAACTTAAACCAATGGTTCGTTATCATTTGCCTTTTGCTACTTTGGAAGAAACAAGTTATCGAGTAGTATCAATGTACCTATTAGCACAATATTTTTTGTATAAGAAGGATAGAAATCCGGATTGGGACTTGAAAAAACTCTCCAAAATTTATGATAATATTAAAGCAGTAAATGAAAATATTTGTAAAAAGCTTACCGAACTCAAAATAGAAGATGCAGTTCTCAATGCAATAGTCCACTTAGATTGTTTTGCTATTTCTGTACCGTTTGCCTTGGAAAAAAGTTTACTCAAGAAAATAGAAAATGTACTTAAGGTATTTTTCTGATTTAAAGTAAGAAAAATATAAAGAAAGGAGGAGCTCAAATGGCAGAAGGAAGATGTATGAAATGCAAGAAGCAGGTAGAGATTAAAGATGCAAAAGAAGTAGAAATGAAAGGTGGCAGAAAAGCATTACAAGGTGTTTGCCCTACTTGCGGGACAAAAGTGTTCAGAATTCTTGGCAAAAAATAAAATCTTGTCCAATTAGCAAATTTTCTCAATTTTTCAAGATAAACGCACCTTATTTAAAAGAGAGAACTTCGACAACTTGATTTTTCTTGGGGCTGTGCTATACTTATGTAATTTATTCCAAGGGTAAGATGATACTTTAATTTGAGAAGTGTCTCTCAAAAGTGGAAAAAAAATAAAACCCAAACTTAGAACAACCTGAATTTCCTGTCCTGAGTTTACCAAAGGAGAAAGTTTCGGAGACCCCGCTAAAAGCGGTGGCAGGTTTTTTTGTTTTTTGAAAAACTTTAAAAGTTACAAAATTTCAAGTCCGACACGGCTTAGTTCAAGTCCGACACGGCTTACGACACGGCTTATGTAAAGAAACCAAATAAAAAATTTTATTTTTTGCTGAAAATATCTTAAATCCTGACATATAGAAGTCGGGATTTTTTATTTGCTTTTTAGGGTTAAGAGTGATATAATTCTAAAAGACGATTCAGACGGATGAGAAACTCTGATTCAAACAGATAAAAACCAAAATGCAAACTGATAAGAAAATTGTTTCCCGCAAACAGGATTTCAATAATTGTAACGAGTACCCTTATCTTAATCTTTCCCCTTTGTCCGATGACTCCGAAGAGGTGGGGTATCGGATTCCTTCAGAGAGGGGGAGGAAAGGGTGGGGGAAGATTTTGCTCTTGGCTCTTTGCTCCTCGCTCTTCGCTATTTTCATTGGTTGTTCCAAGAAAGAATCGGCTTCCCAATTACTAATTACCAACTCAGCAAGTAACCAAGTTACCCCACCACCCGCATACGGTGATGCTTATATTGAAGCGTCAATTGGTGATGCGAGTTATTTAAATCCACTCTTAGCCGCAGATAGTGCTTCCGGTGATATAAATAGTTTAGTTTATAATGGTTTAGTAAAATATGATAAAAATATAAAATTAGTTAGTGATTTAGCCGAATCCTGGGAAGTGAAAAATAACGGTTCAGAGATAATTTTTCATTTACGGAAAAATGTTCTTTGGCATGACGGCAAACCGTTCACAGCTGAAGATGTAAAATTTACTTATGAGAAACTAACTGACCGGAAAGTAAAGACACCCTATTCGGCAGATTATTTGTTAGTGAAAAATTTGGAGAACCTTAATCCTTACACAGTAAAAGTTACTTATTCGGAACCCTTTGCTCCGGCGTTAGAATCCTGGGGTATAGGAATTATACCGAAACATATTTATAAACAAGGGGAGTTTAACTCCCATCCGGCAAATCGGCAACCGATTGGTACTGGTCCTTACCGGTTTAAAGAATGGAAAACTGACGAAAAAATTGTCTTGGAAGCAAATCCGGACTATTTTGAAGACCGACCACCTGGTCGGAGAGATAGAATTTACCCCTATCTTAACCGTTATGTATATCGGATTATTCCTGACCAGGCAGTACAGTTTCTAGAATTACGGCGGGAAGCAATTGATTCTATGGGTTTAACTGCTGACCAGTATAAAGCCTATCCGGAATTTTTTAAAAAATACAATAAGTTTCGTTATCCCGCATTTGTTTATACTTATTTAGGATACAATCTAAAAAATCCGCTTTTTCAAGAAAAAAAAGTGCGTCAGGCAATTGCTTATGCGCTAAATAAGAAAGAAATTATTGATGGTGTATTACTTGGCTTAGGTAAACCAGCCTCCGGTCCTTTTCCGCCAAGTTCATGGGCGTATAGTCCAGAAGTTAAGGATTACAAGTATGATCCGGAGAAAGCAAAAAAATTACTTGCCGAATGTGGATGGTTTGATATTGATGGTGATGGTTGGTTAGAAACGCAACAACGGAAAGGCGAAAAAGGAGGACCAGCAAAATTTGAGTTCAGTTTGATGACTAACCAAGGAAATAAGGCACGTGCTTTATGTGCGGAAATTATCCAGATGCATTTAAAAAAAGTTGGGATAAAAGTTAATATCCGTATTGTAGAATGGAGCACATTCATTCACCAGTTTATTGAGAAAAGAAATTTTGACGCAGTAATTCTTGGTTGGTCGCTGTCTCGTGACCCGGACCAATATGCAATTTGGCATTCCAGCCAAAAAGAACCGGGAAAATATAATTTTGTCTCCTATGAGAATCCAAAAGTTGACCAACTACTTGAAGAAGGGAGAAAAACTTTTAATTTAGAAAAAAGAAAAAAAATATACCACGAGATACATCAAATTCTTAATGAAGAACAACCTTACTGCTTTCTATATTATCCTGATTCTTTACCTGTGGTGCATAAACGGTTCATTGGACCGGAAGTTGCTCCTTTAGGTTTAGGCTGGAATTTTGTAAAATGGTATGTCCCGAAAAGTCAGCAGAAATATTTACAATAACGATTCAGACAGATAACCAACTGATTCAGACAAGATGAAAATCTGTTTGCATCTTGGTCGTTATCTGTTTGAATCAAGATTTATGTATGTCAGTTCATTACATCGTTGACGGATATAATGTTTTAAAACAGTTACCAGATTTGGAAGGACGTCCTTTAAAAAATGGACGCTGGGGATTGATTCGGTATTTTGAAATTTATCGTCCACAAGGGAGCATAAAAAATAAAGTTACCATTGTCTTTGACGGGAAAAGTGAAGTAAATTTACCCACACAACGAATATTGAAAAAAACAAATATAGAGATAATTTTTAGCCAAGATGAAATTGCCAACGAAAAAATAAAAAAATTAGTTAGCCGTCTGCCTAATCCGAAACAGGTCATCGTGGTTACTGATGACCGGGAACTTAAAGAGGCAGTAAAAATTTACGGGGTAAAAGTGTTCTCAGTTAAAGAACTTGCCCAGAAGAAATTCCCACAAGCGGACGAGAAAATTATTAAAAGAAAAACTACATTAAGTCAAGAAGAAGCAGAAAAGATAACTAAAGAATTAGAAGAAATTTGGTTAAATCCGAAGAAAAATGGTTGTTAACTTGAAATAGTAAATATTGCTTTTGGTTTGTTTTTTTGATAAAATTTAAAGAAAGAAATGAGCAGAAAAACTGACGGTAAATTAGCACGGACAACAAAATATTTTAAGAATTTACAGAAATATCGCCAAATATGAATTATCCCTCAATATAAAAAATGGTTACCTCGGTATGAACCAGGTACGCATCAGAGCAGGACATACCCAGAGCGGTTCATACCTCGTGAACCCCGAGACACTACTCGGAGAAGTAGTTAACAGAGTATGATTATTATTCTCATATTCTTGAGAATGCAAGAATGATTTCAAAAAAATGAAAGGCAAAATTGCAATCATCCCAATTAAAGGAACGATTGTCTCGGAAAGTGGTTTTATTTTTCCACTACCGGTACCAATAAAAGTAGGGGGGACCATTTCTAGCGAAATAATTGAATTCTTAGAGGAAGTAGAAAAAAATAAAAAAATCAAAGCCATAGTTTTAGAGATTGATTCACCTGGCGGAACACCTTATCCTTGCAAAGAAATTGCGATGAGAATACAAAATTTTTCTAAACCAGTAATCGCCTGGGTCAAAGAAAGTGCTACTTCCGGTGCTTATTGGATTGCCTCCGCCTGTAAAAAAATTGTTGCTGACCATTTAAGTATAATTGGCAGTATCGGAGTTACTTCACTGCGTCCTGATTTCACTGAATTACTCAAAAAATTCGGTATTGATATTGAAACCCTTGCTTCAGGTATTCATAAGACCTTAGGGCTACCTTTCCAGAAAACTACCCCGGAAGAAAAAGAAATATTAAAACAAGAAATAGAGATAATTTATCAACATTTTCTCCAAGAAGTAGCAAAAAATCGTAATTTATCCGAAGAAGTAGTTAAGGAAATTTCTACCGGTAAAATATATCTCGGTGAAGAAGCAAAAAGAATTGGTCTTATTGATATTTTAGGTGGAAAAAATGAAGCACTAAAGACCGCCCAAGAAATAACAAAATTAAAAACATATCAAATTGTGGACTACAATAAAAAAATTGGTCAGCCGAAAGGACTTTTAAGTAAACTACTCCGATGAGGTGATCACCTCCGATGAAAATTGCCGTATTCAGTGATAGTCACGGTAATTTGAATGATTTACAAAAAGCAGCAGAAAAAGCAACCACCGAGGGAGCAGAATTGTTCATTCATTTAGGTGATGATTACCAAGATGCAAGAATTTTAGAAAATGAGGTAATTACCTCTTTTGTTTCTCAAGTGATAAAAGTTCCTGGTGTTTATGACCAAGAATATACTGACTATCAACTGCCTCATCGGATAATCAAAGAATTTGAAAAAGTCAAAATATTGATTACACATACCCCTTCTTCTCATGAGAATGACTTTTCTTCTGATTTTAAACCTGAAGAAGTAAGTGCAAAAAAGGAAGTAAAAGTTATTCTCTACGGACATACACATATACCAAAAATTGAAGAAAAAGATGGTATTTATTGGATTAACCCCGGACACTTAAAAAAAGAAGATAAAAAAGGTTATCCACCAAGTTTTGCTCTTCTGGAAATTACCAATGGTGAAATTAAACCGAAAATTATCAATTTGAGGTGATACTTTCAATGATGAACAAACTATTACCAAAACTAAAAGCCCCTTATCTACTTGCCTGCTGGCCAGGTATGGGTAATGTCGCCTTAAGAGCAGGGATTTATCTAAAAAATCAGTTAAAAGCTGAAGAATTAGCCGAATTTGAAACATTGGAAGTATATCAACCGGCGGAAATCACTGTAGAACATGGTTTAGTAAAGATACCGGAAGCACCAAAAAATAAATTTTATTTCTGGAAAAATGTATACGGAGAAAATGACTTAATCATTTTCTTAAGTGAAGCCCAACCTGACCTTGATAAAGGATACATTTATGGACACCGCCTGCTTGAATTTGTCCAACGATATACAATAAAAAAAGTTTTTACTTTTGCAGCGATGCCGGTGCCAATTACTCATTTAGAAAAGCCAAAAGTTTGGGCGGTTGCTACTGATTTATTTTTACTTGAAGAACTGCACAGGTTTAATGTCCAGATAATGCCGGAAGGACAAATTAGTGGATTGAATGGTTTACTTCTTGGTATCGCTAAACAAAAAAAACTTTCCGGAATTTGTCTTTTAGGAGAACTACCACTATACACTATCCAGATAGAAAACCCAAAAGCATCACAGGCGGTATTAGAAATTTTGACGGCAACATTAGGAATAAAAATTGATTACACTGAACTTGAACATTATGCTCAACGCTTAGAACAAGAAATTGAAAAATTGTTTGACTTTTTCTCTGTAGATATTAAGAGTAAATCTTTATCTGAAGAAGATGTACAAAAAATGCGGAAAACGATTGAAGAATATACGAAGATACCTCCTTCAGCAAAAAAAGTAATTGAAGAACTTTTTGAACAGGCAAAAAAAGATCGTAGTAAAATAACCGAATTAAAAGTAACACTTGATAAATGGGGTATCTTTAAGGAATACGAAGATAAATTTCTTGACCTTTTTGAAAAGAAAAAAGAACAACCACCAGAAAATCCTTAGATGAGAGTTAGCAAGTTAGGAAGTTAAATAACTATTCGTTAATGTTTGAACCAGCCTATCTCAAATTATACAAATCTAACGAATTAAACAAGCGTATTGACCAACTTTACGAAATTTTAAAAAATTGTCATCTTTGTCCACGCAAATGTTTCGTTGACCGAACCAAAGGTGAGAAGGGTATTTGTCGTTCCGGCGTTGATTTAGTTGTCTCCAGTATCAGTCCGCATTTCGGTGAAGAAGAAGAACTCGTCGGACAAGGTGGCTCGGGGACGATATTTCTGACCAATTGCAATTTAGGTTGTCTCTATTGTCAGAATTACGAAATAAGTCATCTCGGACGCGGAGGAATAATGTCGCCGGAAGAATTAGCGAAAGGAATGCTTTATTTACAAAAACTTGGTTGTCATAACATAAACCTGGTCACACCGACACATTTTGTACCCCAATTAGTTAAGACGATAAAAATTGCCTGTGAAATGGGATTAAGGTTACCGATTGTCTTCAACTGCGGTGGTTACGAAGCCGTAGAAACAATTGAACTTTTAGATGGAATTATTGATATCTATATGCCAGACATAAAATATGGTTCGGTACCTCGCCATCCTTCGGTATTCTCAGGACTGATGAACAGAAGTCCTGAAGAATTGAAGGACGGTGACTCCAGTCCAGCGGAGAAATATTCTAACGCACCAGATTATTTTGAAAGATGTAAAGAAGCAGTTAAAGAAATGTATCGTCAAGTTGGTGATTTAAAAATTGTTGACGGTATTGCTCAAAGGGGACTGTTAATCCGTCATTTAGTTTTACCAAATAACCTCGCTAATTCAGAAAAAGTGTTAAAATTCATCACTGAAGAAATTTCTCTGGATACCTATGTAAACATTATGGACCAATACCATCCAATGTATAAAGCGGAGAAATTTCCTGAGCTTAACCGTCGTCCTTCTTTAAGTGAATACAATCAAGTAATTGAAACGGCGAAAAAATACGGTCTCCATCGTGGTTTTCAAAAAAGAATGCTCCTTATCAGATAGAAGATGTCAGCGATAAGAAGAACACGATTACGGCGATAGAATTTGACAGGTAAGATTATCGCTGGCATCGTCGCAGTTATCGTTGTAATCATTTCACTTGAAATGGAAATTAATCTTAATAACAAAAAATACGACCTGCTTGAAGAACCAGTAAAGCATATCCTTCTTCCAACAAAAAAAGAACTGCACGGCTGGTATCCAGGAAAAAGAGAATGTACTGCGGAAAGGTTACTCATCAATCCCTATAACGGTTGTGGAATTGGTTGCTTTTACTGTTATGCTCGTGCTTTACCCGGATACTTTGAAATTTTTCACCAACAGGATATAATTTTTGTTGCTGAAAATTTTGATAAAACAGTTGCTGAACAACTTGATTCTCTAAATATTGCCACCTGTGGTTATTTAAGCCCGGTTACTGACCCTTTCCAGCCATTAAACGAAAAATATCATCTTTCAGAAAGAATTATTCAGGTCTTTGTTGAAAGAAATATACCAATTGAATTTATTACCAAAGCAAAAGTCCCTGACGAGGTAATCAGTTTAATTAAACAGCAGAGACATTCCTTCGGACAAGTATCTATACTCACCGTAAACGAAAAATTAAGAAAAATTCTTGCTCCCAACGGTGCATCAGTTGATGAACTTCTTGCCAACTTAGAAGTGATGGCGAAAGAAAATGTTTATGCAGTTTGCCGTATTGACCCAATCTTTCCTTATCTTACTGACGACAAAAAGAATTTAACTGAAATTGTTGAACGAGCGAAGTCATCCGGTGCAAGACATATTGTTGCCAGTATTCTTGACTTACCGGTAAAAATTGCTGATGACATTTTGAATAAAATCAAAGAATATTTTGGCGCAGGGATGAAATGGGATTACCGCCGACTTTATACTGAACGAATTGGCTACTTGAATGCGAAAATTGATTACCGAAAAAAAATATTTACCTTCTTGCGTGAACTCTGTGACAAAAAAGGTTTAACTTTTGCTCTCTGTATGGAATATCAATTAGTTAACCGTTCACCGTTAACCGTTCACGGTTTACCGATTAAAGGGCTTAATGAAGAATTTATGTCTTCCACAAACTGTGAAGGCATAAACATACCAGTTTACATTTGTAAAAATGGCAAGTTCCAGCCGGTAACTGCTTGCCAGGGAAATTGCTTAAACTGTATTGAAGCAAAATGTGGAATTGAAGATTTGGCGATGGGCAAAGAAGAAGCAAAAAAGGATTGGAAATTAAAAGATTACCGTCGCTGGTCAGAACAAATCAAATCGCCCACTTTGCAACTATATTAAAAAATGCGGAGAGCAATTGTTGACCTACCTTTACATTATGGAAAAGCACCAAGATGGCTATTTGAAAAGATGAGTCGTCTGTCACGGGCAATAGTTGAAGTACTTGTCTACGAATATGGACCTGACGAAATATTGAGACGTATCTCTGACCCTTATTGGTTTCAGGCTTTGGGTTGTATGCTTGGTTTTGACTGGCATTCTTCAGGATTAACTACCACGGTTTGTGGTGCCTTAAAAGAAAGTATCAAGGGTTTAGAAAAAGATTTAGGATTCTATATCGCCGGTGGTAAAGGTAAAGTTGCCCGTAAAACACCGCAAGAAATTGAAAACTATTCGCTAATCTCTAATTCGCTCAATCCGCTACCTTTAATTTACGCCAGTAGAATGTCGGCTAAGGTTGACTCTACTGCTTTGCAGGACGGTTACCAGATATATCATCATTGTTTCTTTTTCACCAATAAAGGTAAATGGGCGGTTGTCCAGCAAGGACTTAATGAAAATACACACTATGCCCGGAGATACCATTGGCTAAGTGAAGAAGTCAATGATTTTGTTATTGAACCGCATAAAGTAATCTGTGCTGAACATAAAGAAAAGGTAGTTTTAAATTTAGTAGCCAAAGAAAGTGAAGAAACAAGAAAAGTTTCTACTGAACTTGCCTGCCAAAAACCAGAAAAAATTATTAAAGATTTAAAGAAAATAGTGTACTATCGTCTCCCGCGAGAACACGAAATTTTTCTTAAGGATATTAACCCGGAAAGATTAAACAAAATTTTTCTTAAAACTTACGAAACTCAACCGGAAAATTATGAATCTCTGCTTGGTTTAGAGGGTGTCGGACCAAAAACTATTCGGGCATTAGCATTAATTTCTGAACTTCTTTATGGCGCAAAACTTTCCTATAATGACCCGGTATGCACCATGATGGTGCATACCCCGGTTCGCTATTCTTTTGCTCACGGTGGTAAAGATGGACATCCTTATCCAGTAGATAAAAAAGTCTACGAAAATTCAATAAGTTTTTTGCAACGAGCAATTGAAAAAGCAAAACTTGGTGACCGAGAAAAACTTGACTGTTTGAGGAGGTTAAGATGAACCCCGTTAGACCTCTATGGTACTACACTTATGTTATAAAAAGTAAAAAAGATGGAAAGTTCTATACTGACGTTACGAGCAATATAGACAAGAGATTTAAAGAACATAACGATGGATTAGTCTTTGCTACAAAATATAGATGCCCATTTACATTGATTTATTTTGAAGCGTGCTTAAATAAGAACGACGCCTATCGGCGAGAAAGATATTTGAAAACTGGAATGGGTAAGAGATATTTGAAAGAACGTTTGAACCCCGTTAGAAATTTCAGAAGAATTGTCAAGAAACTAAATTTAAACAGTGTTGGTTATTAAGTTTAAAAGATTTCTAACGGGGTGAAGGGAGGTCTAACGGGGTGAAAACTTTAACTGATTATCTCTGGTTTAACACGAAGAAAAAGAAAGAATTCATTAACATTACTGATGAAGTCCAAAGAATGGTCACCAAAAGCGGGATTAAAGAAGGTTTTGCTTTGGTCAGTGCAATGCATATTACTGCCGGTGTTTTTGTTAATGATGAAGAGGAAGGAATAAAAAATGACCTAATCCAATGGGCAGAAAATCTTACTCCTTTTCGCAGTGATTACCAGCATCATCGCACCGGTGAAACTAATGCGGATGCACATCTGAAAAGTATTCTTTTTCATCATCAGGTAATTGTTCCAGTAACAAATGGTAAACTTGATTTTGGTCCCTGGCAACAAATATTTTATGCTGAATTTGATGGGCAACGAAGAAAACGAGTAATTATTAAAGTTCTCGGTGAATAAAGTAAAAGAAAAAAATTAATTTAATTTTGTTATTAGCCAATGGCTAATAACTGATGGCTGAAGGCAGAAGAAATTAATCTGTGTAATCTACTTTTAAAATCTGTGTAATCAGTGGTAGAAAATGGACGAATTTTATATCCAATGGCATATCACTAATCTCTGTAATCTACGCTGTCGGCATTGTTATCAGGAATATTTTAATCCCAATGAGGACATTCCCTGGCTAAAATTGAAAACAATTTATGAGAATATCCTTTCCACTTCCCGACAGTGGAATAAAAAAATGCATATCACTATAACCGGTGGTGAACCTCTGTTAAAAAAAGAAACATATCTTCTCATTGATTATCTTGACCAAAAAGAAGAAATCAGTGAACTTTCTCTGATTACTAACGGTTTCTTTCTCAATGAAGAAGTTTGTCAATACTTTGACGGGTCAGATAAATTTAAGAAAATAAAAATTTCACTTGATGGAGCAAGTGAGAAGACAAATAATTATATTCGGGGGGAAGGTACATTTAGTAAAGTAATGAAAGCAATTGAGACATTAAAAAAATTTACTAATTTCCAAATAATTCTGATGTTTACCGTAATGAAAAATAATCTCCAAGAAATTGAAAGTCTTTTTGAACTCTGTAAAGAGTTCAAATTAGATGGACTGATGATTGAAAGATTTATTCCACTCGGTCAGGGGGTTTCTATTGAGGAACAGATTTTAGATAAAAACGAATGGAAAAGTTTAGCGAACACCTTACTCGGACTTTGCGAGGTAAATTGTCCTCCGGAAGAAATTTTACCTTACCGTGCTTTTCAAATCACCGCTTTAGCGGGATCTCCGATAAAATTTAATTCCCAGAATTTAGAATTACTCGGTGCACCCTGCACTGCCGGCACCGATGGGCTTTGCATTATGCCTAACGGCACGGTTTATCCCTGTCGCCGGTTTAATTTACCGATTGGTAATCTTCTTGAACAGCCGCTTGCAGAAATCTGGCAAAATTCGGAAGTTTTAAATAAAATCAGAGAAAAAAATAACCTACAAGGTAAATGTAAAAATTGCCCGATACAGGTGAATACCTCAGAAGAATGTCCTGGCATGCACCAGAGCGGTGCATGCCGGGGTTGCCGGGCAAATGCTTTTGCTTCCACTGGTGACTATCTTGCTGAAGATAACCAATGCTGGCTTTGACGATTAAGAAAAAAAATGATAGAATGATTACTGATGTCAGCGATGAAAAACAATCCGATTACGGCGATACGAAGTTAGAAGACTAATGCTATCGTTGTCATCGTTGATTTTATCACCGTAATCGTGCTATAGATATGGATGAAATAAAGTCAGCATTAGAAATTGCTTTAGAAAAAGTAAAAAATATCTCTGTTTCTGAAAAAGAAATTGAAAAAGATAACGCTATAGCACAAGGAACAAAATTAGCTGCCGAATACCTCAGAAATCCTAAATTTAATCTTTCCGCTAAACTCACCGAAATAAAGGATAAAGAGGTAATCACCTCAAATAGAAGTTACATTCTTGAAGGTGCTGTCTCGGTATTCCTAAAAAATATAGTCCTCCCGGAAAATAAAGAAAGAAAAAAAGAAAATTTGCGAGCGATGGAAGGACTTTTCATTTTGAAAAAGGAAAAGGATAGGTTAAGTGACCTTTTTGCCCAAATTGACCAGTTTTTTGATGATTACCTTAACCAACGAAAACAACTTTATGAACATTTAAGGAGAAAATACGAATCTGCTTTGAGGCAAACTAATGAAATAAAAAGTCTTGAGGAACAAATGGAAAGACAGGGTATAAAACTAAAAATTGCTGTTGAACAAAATCCACAATTCCAACAAGAGTGGCATATTTTACTTAATCAACTTACCTCTAAGTACAGACAACACTTAGACGCAATAAAAAAAGAATTAGAAAAAATGAAAAATATTGACTAAAAACTTTCACTACTGGTGCAAAAGAAGAACTTAACGAGAAAACTTGGCGGAACTTTCTACCATGCCACCAGATAGGTAGAGTAAAATTGTAAAAACTAATGGTGATAGAATATCAAACTTTAGCAGAAAAAATTATTACATCTTTGGAGGTGTTCACTGTTGGAGACAGAATTTAAAAGGCATCGGGGAAAATACAAAATCATAATAATGGCTATTTTTTTAGCCAGTGCTTGTTTTTTTATCTATTATATTCATGGAGTACTGAAAACCGGTATTATTTTTACTCATTTCTTTTATATCCCCGCCATTTTAGCCTCTTTCTGGTGGAAAAGAAAAGGTTTATTCGTCGCCCTATTCTTAGGGATAGCAGTTATTTTTAGCCATCTTCTTTTTAAATGCGATGAGCATATCCTTGAAGATTCTGTCCGTATGACTATGTTATTTATTACTTCATCTGTAGTTGCTCTCCTGAGTGAACGGATTGAAGAAAGAGGAAAAGTAATCAAAGAATCCGAAGAAAAATTTAGAGCCATTTTTGATAATGCAATTGATGGGATAATTTTGACCGATGTGAAGAATAGAAAATTTTATACCGGAAATAAAGCCATCTGCCAGATGCTTGGCTATAGCGAAGAAGAAATCAAGAATCTGGGAGTTACAGATATTCACCCTCAAGAAGACCTGCCCTATATCATAGAACAGTTTGAGAAACAATCAAGAAAAGAGATTGCGCTGGCTAAAGATATTCCAGTGAAAAGAAAAGATGGCAGTATTTTTTATGCTGATATTAACTCATCCCTAATAACCGTGGCTGGGGAAACCTATCTTTTAAGTATTTTTAGGGATATCACCGAGCGTAAGCAAGTGGAAGAGGCACTGCGGGAAAGTGAAAATTATTTAAAAAATTTATTGGATGCAATAAACACCGGGATTTTAGTTATCACTCCGGAAACACATCAGATTATAGATATCAATTCTTCAGCGCTGGCAATGATTGGGGTTTCCAAGGAGCAAGTGCTCGGTCAGATATGTCATAAATATATCTGTCCAGCAGAGGTGGGGAAATGCCCAGTAACCGATCTCAAACAGACCGTAGACCTTTCAGAGCGTATATTACTAAAGTCCAACGGTGAACAAATCAAGATACTGAAAAGTGTAGTTCCTTTGGAGTATAAAAATCGTAGTTATCTAATTGAAAGTTTCGTTGATCTCACTGAGCGAAAACGTGCGGAGGAGGCACTGCGAGAAATGAATGCGCAGCTTCAAAGTTTGATCCAGGCTATTCCCGATGCAGTATTTTTCAAAGATGTGCAAGGACGCCACCTTCTTGCCAATAAGGCAGTTGAGGAATTTTTCGGAATGAAACAGGAAGAAATAGTGGGAAAAACAAACGAAGAACTTGGGATGCCCCCTGAACTCGCTGAGTATTGCCAGAAGAGTGATGCCGAAATAATGCGGACCCAGAAGCCCTTGCGGACTGAAGAACAATCCAGTAAGGGTACGGAAAAAATATTTTTAGATACTATCAAAGTCCCAATTTTTGATGATAAGGGCAAGGCTATAGGACTGGTAGGAGTGAGCCGGGACATCACCGAACTTAAACTTGCGGAGGAGACACTGCGTAAATCGGAAGAAAGGTATCGCACCCTATTTGAAGAATCAAAGGATGTTGTTTATATTAGCACACCGGAAGGAAAATTTGTAGATATAAATCCTGCCGGTGTTGAACTGTTTGGATATTCTTCTAAAGAGGAACTTTTTAAGATAGATATTACTCAAGCCCTTTACTTTAATCCTGAGGAGAGACAAAAGTTTCAGCAAGCGATTGAAAAACAAGGGTATGTGAAAGATTTTGAATTAGTTTTGAAAAGGAAAGATGGAAGAAAGGTAATTGTCCTGGTGACTGCTACAACTGTCCGTGATGAAAAAGGAAATATTAGTGGATATCGAGGAATTATCCGCGATGTTACCAAGCACAAATATGCGGAGGAAGAAATTCAACGGACAAAAACACATTTGGAAAGTATTCTGAACAATTCTCTGGATTTGATTTTCACCATTAAGAAAGATGGAACATTTGGGTATATCAATCCGCAGTTAGAAAAGATAACCGGCTATCGGCAGGAAGAGGTTGTAGGAAAAAATTTTATGGAATTTATTCCTGAACACCGTAAGAATTTTATGCTGGAGAAGTGGAGAGAAATTAATGCCGGAATTTCCGGAACATATGAGACAGAAATTATTAAACATGATGGGACGCTAATGTATTGTCTTATTTCCCACTCGGTTATGGAAGGATTTAACGAGTTCCTCGTCGTCCTAAGAGATATTACTGAACGCAAACGCGGTGAAGAAAAACTGCAACAAAGTTTTGATAATTTGCAAAAGACATTGGAAGGCACTATTCTGGCAATGGCAAAAATTGTGGAAACGAAAGACCCCTACACTGCTGGACATCAACAACAAGTAGCGAAACTATCTTGTGCAATCGCCAAAGAGATGGGTCTTTCTGAGGAGCGGTTCAACGCACTCCAGATGGCTGCACTTATTCATGATGTCGGTAAGATATATGTTCCTACGGAGATTCTCAGTAAACCTGGTCGGTTAAATGAAATTGAATCCAGGTTAATTAAGACACATCCCCAAGTTGGTTACGATATATTGAAAACGATAGAGTTTCTCTGGCCAGTAGTGGAAATTATCCTTCAACATCACGAAAGGATGGATGGTTCGGGTTACCCTCAAGGTCTCTCTGGTAGAAACATCCTCTTGGAAGCAAGAATCTTAGGTGTAGCCGATGTAGTTGAAGCAATGTCTTCTCACCGACCTTACCGTAAGGCTATCGGTATCGGTAAAGCGTTAGAAGAAATTTCAAAGAATAAAGGTATCCTTTATGACCCGCAAGTTGTAGATATATGCTTTAAACTTTTCTACGAAAAAGGGTTCAAATTTGACTGAGTAATCATTGCTAACTCCAAATTTTATCGCTATAATCAGACCTAAAGAATCACTGTAACCAAGTCAACTATCAAAAAGGATTATTACAAAAAATGAAAAATATTGATTGAAAGTAGAACCGAACCATTCCCGGAAAAAAATTGTTGAAGAATAATTGAAACAAGAAAAACGAAAAATTTCTCCATTCCCACTTATATGGTGAATTAAAAAATGGTCAGCAAAGAAACCGCAAAAAAAGAAATTAAAAATTTAGTTAAATACTTGACAAAATTTCATACTTGAGTTATAATTAAATCAGAACACAATCATACAAAGGAGGGTTATAGCCAATGGAAGCAGAAAGAGTAGCCATTAGTTTACCAAAAGAACTTGTAGAAAAAGCAGAAAAGGCACGAAAAAATTGGGGAATTAACCGCAGTCAACTTTATCGTTCAGCACTGAAAAGTTATTTAGAGAAATTCCTTGAGACCAAGGAAGACCGAAAATTGTCCAAAATTTATAAAGAAGTTAGGGAGACAGATAGAAAACTCCAAAAATATTTCGCTCGGCACAGTTATAAAAATCTACCAACTTACGAAAAATAGTTCTTCCAATTGAAAAGGAGAAATTAAGATGGACCATTCCTTTTTTCCTCAACGCGGAGAAATTTATTTTTTATCCTTTAGCGAAACCAGCGGAAAAGCGATACACGGTGAACATCCAGCATTAGTAGTGCAAAATAATAAGGCTAACCGTTACAGCGGCGTAATTCTTGTTGTTCCGCTTACGACTAACTTGCGAGTCGCCGATTTACCGGTTGGTGTATTGGTTAAACCAGCGGAGGGAGGGCTTATTAAAGAATCGGTCATCCATTGCGGTCAGATTCATACAGTTGACCGTGCAGAATTTAGTCCAGAAAAGTGTGCCGGACAACTTACCCCAGCAACAATGGGGAAAGTTAACCAAGCTTTAAAAATCAGTTTAGATTTAGAATAGAAAAATAATCATTGCAAAATGTCCACCAAAGAAACTGCAAAAATTAGGTAAATTTTTTTACCTTTTCCAGAAAAAATTGTTGAAGCTTGCCTTCGCTGAAGCTTCGGCGAAAGCGAGGAAAAAAGATAATGAAAAATATTGACTGAAAAGTCAAATCAAAAAACTAATTGATTTTGTTGTAAATATTTACTACAATTGTTGTAAAGAAATACTGCAATGAAACTATTCCAAATTACTAAATCAGAACTAAGAAAAAAACTTATTTCCTATTTTTTTTCTAACCCGGAGAAAGAACATTACTTACGGGAGATTGCTTCTCTTTTGAATCTTGACCCGGGTAATTTATCCAAGGAACTCAACGGTCTTGAGAAAGATGGCATTTTTGTTTCTCAAATACGCGGAAAGATAAAGTTGTATAAACTTAATAAAAAATATCCTCTTTTTAACGAACTGAAAAATATTATCTTCAAAACTATCGGTATCGAAGGAACACTTCGTAGTTCTTTAGAAAAAATTAGCGGGATACAAGTTGCTCTTCTCTACGGTTCTTTTGCTTCAGGGGAAGAAACAATGAATTCGGATATTGATATTTTTATTATTGGCAAACCTGATGAAAAAGTTCTCAATAAAGAAATCTCCATAATTGAAAGAAAAATTGGACGAGAAGTCAACTATATTTTCTGGCCAGAGAAAGAAGTAGTAAAAAAGTTAAAAGAAAAAAATTCGTTCTTAGAAGAAATTTTTAAGAATAAGAAAATATTTCTAAAAGGCACAAAAAATGAACTTCAAGAATTATATAGAGCAGGGAAAATTAAAACGAATAAAACCTAAAATTGACCAAGTTAAACGACTAATCAAAAGAGCGAAAAAAGACCTAGAAACCGCTGAAAACATCTTAAATTTTGATAAAGAATGGGCTTATACTATTGCTTACCATTCAATGTTAAGAGGAGCAAGAGCATTACTTCTTTATAATGGATTAAGACCATCAGGTGAAGGACAGCACAAAACAGTTGTAGAAATTTCGGGAACACTTTTAGGAGAAGATTTCTCTGAACTTATTGACAAATTTGACCGGATGCGTCGCATCCGCAGTGATTTCATTTATGAATATATAGATTTATCTTTTGAAGAATCTAAAATTGCTTTAAGAAGTGCAAAAGAACTGGTCAGCAAAATTGAAGAAAAAATTTCTTAAGGAAAATTCTAATCAAAATATACTTTTATCCTTTTCCAGAAAAAATTGTTGAAGAAATATGTTAATAGAAGCAAATTTAAAATTGGTCTCGTTTCTGCTGTCAAAGGATAAGGAGGATAACTCATGGCTTCTCCTGAAAAACAAAATGACAAAAATATCAATGTTGAAATAGAAATACCGAAGCAGACGGAGTTTTATAAAATCCCGGCAAGGTTTGGTTCTGTGCCTGTAGATTCCGCACCACTTGGCTGGGAGATTGAAACACGAGCAAAAGAAACTAAAATAACAAAGTTTGAACATACATATCCAAAGATTTTCCTTCCTTTTCAAGAAGTCCGAAGGGTAGAGTTTGGACATAGTGAAAAGTTTATCCAAGAAGATAAGAATGACCCAATTCGTCGTGAACTTTTCCCCAAAGGTGCAAACCGATTGTTCTTTGGCGATAATCTGCATATTATGAGACAGTTACCTTCAAAGTCAATTGACCTGATTTATATTGACCCACCGTTTTTTTCTGGCAGAAATTATAATATGGTTTTTGGTGATAAAAATGAAGTCCGTTCTTTCTCTGACATCTGGGAAGGTGGTATGCCGGGGTATTTGGTCTGGTTAAATGTCCGTCTTTATGAGATGAAACGGTTGTTAAAAGATACCGGTTCAATATATGTTCATCTTGACTGGCATGCAAGTCATTATGTAAAAGTTGAAATGGATAAGATTTTTGGAGTAGATAATTTTTTAAATGAAGTAATCATTCATTACTCGGCAGTTGGACTTAAGGCAAAATCAAAAAAATTTCATCAGAATACTGAATCCATTTTAAGTTACGCAAAAATAAGATACAAGCACATTTGGAATGACGTGATTATTCCAGCAGAACCCCGTATTGCATCCAAGCATATTTTCAATCCTGTAACAAAAAAAGCCGAACGAGTGAGAAACAGAGATGGTAAAATAGAGTACTTCGAAATTGCTGAGCAGAAAGCTGACAATTTTATTGAGGTACCTGCCTTGAGAGGGTCGGAAAAGATTGGTTATCCTACACAAAAACCCGAAGCAATAATTGAACGGTTAATCAAGGCATCTTCTAATGAAGGTGATGTAGTTGCTGACTTTTTCTGCGGTGGTGGGACAACATTAGCGGTTGCACAAAAACTTAACCGCAGATGGATTGGTTGTGACCAGTCAAGAATTGCTGTTGCTATAACTGCAGACCGAATCGTCCGAACGGTTGAGGAAAAAATAGGCACGCTTTTTGAAGTTCCCGATTTTACGGTTGAACACTGGGGTGTTTATGAAATACCACGACTTGAAAATTTGTCAATTGCTGAGTTTAGAGAATTTGTAGTAAAAGCATTTGGTGGCAAACCTGAAAATGTTTCTCCACATATTCATGGTTCTCGTGCTGGTGTGCCATTATATGTAGGTGAACCATCCAGAAGAACAAAAATTACGAAAGATGATGTAGTAAATTTTTCAAAAGCAATATTTAAGGATAGAAAGACAAATTTCGGAACGATGCTTGCCTGGAATTTCGGTCCTGATGCAAAAAGAGCAGCAGAGATTTTAGCGGCAAGAGAAAACAAGAGAATTGATTTTGTGCGTTTATCTTTAATCCGTCTTGAATCGGATGAATTCCGTGAACATATTGTCATAAAACATAAGGATTACGGTGGACTTTTAAGTTTTGTCCAACCACCTGATGTTATAGTTAGATATGAAAGAATAGGAAAACTGAAATATAGATTTGATGTATCTGAATCAGTTTCATTAAACAAAGATGGAATGATTGCAAATGTTCAGTGGGACTTTAATTATAGAGGAAAGTTTTCATCTACAGAAGGTTACTCATTTTTGAGAGATAAAGTTACCGGAAGACCAGTTTTAGTTGTTGAATATGAATTTCCAAAAGTAGGTAAATATGAAATTGCCTGTTCTGTGCAAGATGACCGGGGTGGTGAAAAGACAGTAGTTTTAGAGTTAGAGGTCAAATAAAATTTTTATGTTTTTATATAAAAATATAAAAAATCTTATACTTTGTGTAAAGATAATCGGATAGAAAACCGACTATGACTACAAAAAATACAATAAAAAGTAAAAATTTATATAAAACTTTAGGTCCAATAAGTGGGAAATTGCTTTCAGTTCTAATTCAAAACAAACAGAATATATTTTCCCTTAAAGACGCTGTAAAAATATTAGATTCCAACAATAAGCAAGTCGGAGATTTACTATATGAATTGACAAATAAGGGCTGGCTTGTTCGGATTCAAAAAGATAAGTACCTCCTTATTCCTATGGGTGTTAGTCCCGGGGAACCATATACGGAACATTCTTTTATTATTGCATCAAAACTCATTCAATCATATTATATTGGCTATTGGAGTATGCTTAATTATTACGGATTTACCGAACAACTTTCAAATACAGTATTTATAGCAACGATAAAACGGAAGAAAGAAGTGACAATCTCTGGTGTAAGGTATAAATTTGTGAATATACCACAATATAAGATGTTTGGCATTACTGAAATAAAAATTAGTGAAGTCCCTATTAATGTATCTGATAAGGAAAAAACTTTAGTTGATTGTCTCGACCATCCTGAATATTGTGGTGGCATAGTAGAAATAACAAAAAGTATTTGGAACGCAAGAGACGAAATTGATTTTGACAAAATTTTTAAGTATGCCGTGGATATAAAAAATACAGTGGTAATTAAAAGATTAGGTTATATTCTTGAAGTTCTTAGATTGACAGATAAGGTTGACATAGACAAATTGAAAAACAAAATTGGTAGTGGATTTTCATTGTTAGAACCATTGTTACCAAAGAAAGGAAATTATGTCACTCGCTGGAATCTTTTGGTTAATGTTTCACAAGATGATTTACTATCCTGGAAAGGTGCTTAATGATAGATATAAAAACGATTCAGAGTATTAGTGCTCAAAAAGGAGTTCAGGAAATTGTAGTAGAGAAAGATTACATCCTCGATTGGTTACTATGGGGAATATCACAACTTGAAGATGTTCAAAATAATTGGGTTTTTAAAGGTGGAACCGCACTACATAAAATGTTTTTTACAGATTGGAGATTTTCTGAAGACCTTGATTTTACAACAATTGCTTTTGTAGATAAGGAAATTTTGAATTTTATAGTTCCACAATTATGTGAGGTAATTAATAAAAACTCTGGACTTCAAATAAAGGTCAAACAATTAGAACCAGCAGGAAAAGAAAATGAAGAATGGTCTTATGAAATTAAACTTGAATATATTGGACCAAGAAGGCAAAAACCGCCTGATTTACCTACTGTAAAATTACATATAACCAATGATGAACCACTCTTAGAAAAGCCGCAACCTAAAACTGTCATTCAACCGTACGCAGGTTTAATGAATGATTTTGTTATATTGACATATTCTTTAGAAGAAACTCTTGCTGAAAAGCTTAGGACAATAATACATCAGCGTTGTTATCCAAAAGATGTTTATGACACTTGGAGATTGCTTAAGGAGTGTAAAACATTTTTGGATATTCCTGAAACAGTAGTTTTATACAATCGGAAATGTTTTCATAGACAAAAAAATCCTGATATTCCAAATAACTTTGATGAAAGATTAATTCGATTAAAAAACCAATGGAAAGAAGGACTCAAACGGCAACTTGCAAATGTTCCTGATTTTGATTTAGTTTACAAGGAATTAAAGGAACTAGTTGAAGATTTTTTTAGTGCTAAATATCAAATTAAAGGAGGTGTAGAAATGTTAGAATCAAATTATTCAATTAAGTATCGGAAAGGGGAGTTAGAAATTGAAGTTCATGGAGATAAAAGTTTTGTTGAATCCAAATTTAAAGAACTTTTTGAAGCAAAACTGGAAGCCGTTTCTAAAAAAGCCGAAGTCAAAGTAGAAACTATTCCGGAAGGTAAAAAGGAAATGTCACTTGCTGAATTTTTGAACTCAAAACAACCCAAAGCGCATGGCGACAAGATTTTAGTTTTCGGATATTATCTTGAAAAGCAAAAAGGGTATGGTTCTTTTAACCGTGATGATATTGAAAAATGCTACATTGATTCAAAAACGCCAAAAACCACAAACATAGGCGTATATATTTCACAATTGATATCAGGTGGTTATATAATGCCGGTAGAAAAAAAAGACAATAAAAAAGCATGGCAACTTACTACATCCGGGGAGACGTATGTAGAAGAACTTCCTAGTCAGTAAAGTAATTTTGAAGATAAGCATATAAACTTATGTATAACTCATTTGCAAAATACGAACAGGATTTCAAGAGTTGGAAAGACGCTGATTTTCCGGATGTCGGTCCTTTAACACGGGATTTTCTTGAACATATAAAATCTATACCAAAGTTATGGAGACATCAGAAAGAAGACGCAATTTATCGTGTTGTTTATGCTTATGAACTTCTTCAGATGAGAAATGTTTTGTTAAATATTGTTACTGGTGGCGGAAAAACAGCAATTATTGGAGCAATAATGGCGTGGCTTAAGACCTGTCACGACATACATAAGTTCCTTGTTCTATGTCCAAACACAATTGTGCGTGACCGTCTTGAAGACGACCTCCGTAATGCAAAGGTTTTTCGTGAATTTGGATTTTTTCCACCGGGATATGAACATTTCACTAATGAACTGGGACTACACCTTATGGAGCCGGGAGCATCTCCACAGGGTATTCTTGAAAATGGAATTATCTTAGGTAACATTCACCAACTTTATCCCTCAAATGTAAGCGGGAAAAGAAATCTTGCTTTTATTATGAACTATGTTGAAGAAATAGCCATATTTAATGATGAAGCACATAATTCACCCGCACCTGAATATGACAATGTTCTTCATTTATTATCAAAAAAAGTAAAATTCCGACTGGATACGACTGCTACTCCTGACCGTGCTGATGGTAAGACACCGGATTCAAAAATGATTTTTGAATATGCAATTGCTGATGCTCAGGCAGAAGTACCACCAATTATTAAAAGTGTTGTCGTGTATCAACCAAAAATAAGTTTTGTTCAACTGACTTATACCAATCCCGACACAGGAGAAAAAAGGACCGTTGATGAAATGGATGAAGAATTTGAAAAAATTGAAAAGGGATTGACTCCAACTCAATGGGTAACCGACCCGGAACCGATGAGGAAACAAATTCAGATTGCTCTTGAACGACTTGATGAACAAAAACGAAGAGCGAACTCCTTAGCTAACGGAAGATATAAACCGATACTTTTTGTGGTTGCAATTTGCATAAAGGATGCTGAAGCCGCAAGAGATATGTTAGAAAAAGAATTTAATGTTAAGACATTACTTGTTACAGAAAAGTCAGATGAAGAAGACCGGGAAGCAGCAAGGAAATTGGGCAAGAAAGACAGTCCTTACGATGCAGTCGTGAGTGTTTTGATGTTGAGAGAAGGTTGGGATGTTCCTGAGGTTTGTGTAATTCTACTATTGCGAAAATTCTCCTCACGGGTGTATGGACAACAGGTTGTTGGACGGGGACTACGTCTTAATGTCCGCGGTGAAGATACACAAGAATTTTGTGCAATGGTTGACCATGAGAAACTTGATCATCAATGGTTATGGGATATCGTTGGTGCAAAGGTAAAAAAAGATATTGTTCAAGGTGATCTGTTTGGGATAGAAGATGATTTACCACCAAAGAGAAAACCACAGATTTTAGTTAATTCTGATTTATTGATAGAAATTCCAGAACCCGTAGGCGATGTAGATACAAACTTTTTAGATGACTTAGAAAATATTGAAGTAATTCAAGGGGACTATCCTGATTGGGAAAAAATTATAGCCAGTTTTGAATATGGTGCGGAAGTAGAAATATCCAAAGTAGAAATTGAAAAAGTTTATGGACAAAAACTTGCTGACGAATCAAATTTTATTGAATTACTTGAACCACCAGGATTGTTGGCTGAGTCAAGAGTTAGTGTTGAAGAAGAAAACGATGCGATATTGGTAGAAAAGCTTAAACAGACAATTCGTGATATTGCCTCTGATTTATTAGCTGAAGAAGGGATTGGTTCTGACGAACTTAGTTATTTTTACGGTATTTTGATAGACCATATTAGAGGAAAAATCTTGGAAGGTAAGACCATTGGGACAGCGTCAACGGAACGTATGAAACACGCATTAAATCACAGATATACTATATTTCACAATTTCAAAGATAGACCGGGGCTTGTTTCAAGTATCGTTAAATATAAAAAGGAGCCAAAAGTATGACAATCAGTGAACGAGGTGATTTTGAAAACCCAAAAAAGAGTGCATATTCCGTTGAAAGATATGAATCGTTATGGGAACTTGAATATATGAAGAAATTAGAAAAGGACAAAACTGTGGTGAAATGGACAAAAAACCATGGAATAGTCATTCAATATGTAACAGAAGCAGGTAATGTGCGTGGTTATCGCCCTGATTTCTTAGTTCAAAGAGTAGATGGACAAAAGGAACTTCACGAAGTTAAGGGTGGACAATTTTTAGATAATCCAGATACAAAACGAAAACATGAAGCAGCACAAAATTGGTGTAAGCGTCGTGATATGGCATTTATTATTGTGACTAAAAAATAATTTCCTAATTTTAGTTAATCGGAACGGGGGGATTAAAAAATTGTCAGGCAAGTAGTGCGGGTTTAAACCTGCACTACTTAATTCTTTACAGATTCGCCAACTACAAAAATTTGGCGATAAACTTACTGACGACCGCCGAAAAATTGAATCCGAAATCCAAAAAACTGATAAAGAAATTGACAAACTGATATATAAACTTTACGGATTAACACACAGAGAAAGAGGAATTTTAGAGGAAGAAGTGAAGTGATTAAATATCAATCTTTAAAAGACTTTTTTGATGCCCAGCAACCAGATGTTGACTTGATATGTGATGATTGGGCTATTTTAAATTCAAATAAATTTCCCATCAAAGGAATTAACACGGAAGGTGCAATCTTATTTGCAGATTTACCCGGATACAGTAAAATGGCTAAACAACTTACTCCTGAAGAATGTCTATATGTAATAAACCATTTTTTTACATGGATAGAAGCGGAAGCAATTCAAATTCTTGGGGGTATTGTTGATAAATTTATAGGCGATGAGATAATGATTGTTTTTCCTTCGCAATGTTATGATAGCCCTTTGGAAAGAGCATTAAGAGTTGCACGTATGATTCTTGATTACGACCCAATCGATTTTGCCCCAAGAATAGGTATTGCTTGTGGCAAATTCATCATTGCTGAAGTGGGAACTCAACAACGGAAGGATGTTTCAGCGATAGGACATGCAGTGAATGTCGCCTCGAGATGCGTTGGTAGTATTCTTGCAAGACACAGTCTAAAAGTTGCTACATTAGAAAGGGAATTAGTTGAAAGGATATTTGGTGATAAGACTACATGGGAAGTATTTGGTCCCATTAAAGAAGAGCTTAAAAATATCTCAGTAATTGACACAGTTTATGTGCGTAGAAAAACAGAATGGGTTCCTCAGTTTAATTATTTAGAGGAAGTAAGAAAAATAATTGCTACTGCGAAAATGAAGAAAATACAAGGAAGCGTAGGCGGGACTTAAGCCCCGTCTGCTCGTGGAGTATGGGTTCAGGTCGGGGAATTTGACAATGGGAATCATACCGGGGGGAACTAAAAAATTGTCAGCTAAAGATTCTTAAAAAAATCCTACCGCTGAACCAAATTGCCAGCCAAAATGAAAAGTAAAAAACTTTTCGTAAAACCCTTGACCCGTAAAATTTTATATACGGGTCTTGACATATTCTACCAAATCTGTATAATATATTACTTGATAAGTAATATTTATTACACAAATAGTTGAAAAAATGAAAACCTTAGGGAAAATTAGTGCTAAACTTATTACTCAACTTTATGATGAGAATAAGACTGTTTTTACCATTGATGATGTTATTCGTATTCACCGAACATCTCCAGAAACAGCAGCAAAATTGGTTTTTGATTTGGTGAAAAGGAAAAATGTTTATCGTCTTAAAAAAGGTAAATATATTATTATTCCTCAAGAACTCGGTTCCGTAGACAAATATGTTGGCAACTGGTATGTTGCCGCAAAGGAAATTGTCAACTCGCCCCATTACTATGTTGCTTTTTACAGCGCAATGAAGTATTGGGGGATGACTACCCAACCGGTTCTCGTTGTCTATGTGGTTACACCAAAAAGACAGTTTGTTCCCCAAACGATGACGGGAAGAATTTCCTTTGTCTATGTGGACAGGAAATATATCTGGGGCGTGAAAGAAGAATGGGTGACTAAAACCGAAAAAGTTAGAATTTCGGACATTGAAAAAACAACCATTGATGCTCTTGCCCATCCTGAGTATTGCGGCGGGATTACTGAGGTTGCTAAAGGGATTTGGTTGGTCAAAGAGAAAATCAACTTTAACCGTCTTATTGAATACGCTGAAAGGTATAACCGAAATGTGGTGGCTAAGAGATTGGGATACATTCTTGAACTGTTGGGTATTGCTGGGGATAACCTGCTAACAGAATTGAAAAAGTTTGTCAAAAACCGATATGACTTATTTGACCCAACAGCAAAAGGAGGAGCAAGTAGCAAGAACAACTGGCGATTACTTGACAATATTGGAAAAGAACAAATCTTGAAAATTATATCTCACTAACGATGATTGACTACCGGTTCGTCCAAAAAACAAGAGAAAAAATCGACATTCCCGAAGAAACCATTGAAAAAGATTACCTGATTGAGGTTTTACTTAATTATTTAGTTCAGGATAGTTTTCTTCAGCAAAAACTTATATTGCGCGGTGGCACCGCAATCAAAAAAGTCTATTTCCCTGAATTTCGCTATTCTGAAGACCTTGATTTCATTGTAAAAAATCGGGATGACCTGAGAATTTTTGTAGCTAATTGCGAAAAGATTTTGAAGAAAATTAGCGGCGACCTGCCGATAGAAATTGGGCAAAGACCCGAGTTTCCTCAGAAAGGCCATTTACAACTATTGGTTCATTACGATATTGTTCCAGAAATTCATTTGGCCAAGGAATTGAAGATAGACATAGTTGAAGATGATGTTGTCCTGCCTTCAAAGAAGAGAAAAATACTCTTTTCGTTTGCTGATTTTGTTGGTTCACGCAAGTTCTTAGATGTTTATGACCTGGAGTCAATCGCTGCCGAAAAAATCGGACGGATACTGGATGTGGTGGATGAACCTCGCGACCTTTGGGATTTACACTACTTGCTAAAACTGGGGCTGAATTTCGGAGCGGTTAGTAAGTTGTTCAGGGAAAAGTATGGAGTAAGTATCCCTTTACCAAATTTAGTCAGCGCAATAAAAAAACCTGCTTACAAGAAAAATTGGGATACCAGATTGAAAAACCATGTACCCAACCTTATCGCCTATGAAAGAATTATTGAGGAATTGTCAGTTCTGATAAGGAAAAGACTTAGGTCTGCGGGACGAAGAAATGGGGACGGAGGTAATTTTTCCAATGGTTGAGGAAATTGAGACCTAAGGGAAATCGGAACAGAGAGAATTAAAAAACGGTTCAATCCATTCACCGTGGTGAGCAAAGTTGAACCATTGTCAGGTGAAAAGGAAGGCTAGGTTTAGTAAATGTTTTCTGTTGACTTTTTAAAGGATTTATGTTAACTTATACATAATTGGTTAACATTGGTTAATCTAAACAAATTTGGTTAACGAACTCACTGATGGGAGGTTTTATGATAGAGAATAAATACATTTCTATTCCTGAATTGGCAAAATTATTGGGTATTTCCAGGATTGCTGTTTATAAAAAAGTTAGAAAAGGTCAAATAAGGGCGGTAAAAATCGGCAGGAATTTTGCCATACCTAAAAAATATATTTCCGGTATTATCGGTAAGGATTTGAATGAGCAGAATAAAAAAGAAATTGACAATGCAGTAAGAAAAACTGTGCAGGAATACGGAGAAGTTTTGCGACTTTTAGGCAGGGAATAATGCAGATTGTCACGGTAAAAGAAGTTGAATACATCGCATTTCGGCTGGCAAAAGAAATTCTGTCATTTAACGAACCTATCCCTGATTTTTCTACGCGATTCCCGAATGTATTAGAAAGTTGTCTTGCCACTCCATTTCAAAGTTTTAGCGGAGAATCATTTTATCCTTCTCTTGTTTCTAAAGCGAGTATCCTTTTTTATCTGATGATTAAAAATCATCCATTTCAAAACGGGAACAAAAGAATTGCCATGACCACATTATTTGTATTTCTTTATAAAAACAAAAAATGGCTAAAAGTGAATACGCAGGAACTGTATAATTTTACTGTTTGGATAGCACAGAGTCATCCAAAATTTAAAGATGAAACAGTAAAAGCAATAGAAAAATTTTTGAAGACCTATATCGTGAATCTTGTCTGAAATGAAAATTAAAAATACGGAAATAAAGATTGAGCAAGGTGGCGAAGAAAAAGAACATATTGAATATCTACAAAGAAAAAGGGGGGAATATCCGGTCCCGACAGTAGATATAATTATTGAAATTGATGATGGTTTTATTTTAATTGAGCGGAAAAATCCGCCTTACGGTTGGGCAATCCCCGGTGGTTTTGTCAACTGGGGTGAAAGTTTAGAATCTGCAGCAATCCGAGAAGCGAAAGAAGAAACCGGGTTAGAGATAAAGGGTTTGGTGCAATTACACACTTATTCCGAACCGAACCGTGACCCAAGATTTCATACTATTTCCACTGTTTTTGTGGCTAAAGGTATCGGTAAACCAAAAGCGGATACTGATGCTAAAAGTTTAAAAATTTTTACTCCCGAAACTCTTCCTCAAGAATTTGCTTTTGACCATAAAAAAATTATTCAAGATTATCTTACCTGGAAAAAGCAAAGGTAAAAATTTTGTATAATTAAGAGCAATCTACCGGATGTTTATGAGAAAATTACTAAAAGTAGTTATATTTATTTTCTTTTTCCTTTATCCGACCAAGAGTTGGGTAATTGAAGTTCTTCTTAACAAGGATTATTTTTATCCCGGGGATACACTTTCACTAAAGGTCGTTAGTAGTTCAAGAACAGAAACAATAGGAATGATAAAATGTTTCTGGAACGGTAATGAATACCCGACTTTCCCGGTTGGAGAAGGCACAGTGAGAACATTGCTCGCTATCCCGGGAAACTTCCCACCCGGTAAACATGAAATTGTGGTTTCCCTTCCGCAAGAGTTAGAAAAAAAGTATCCTGTTGAGATTAAAGCAAAAAAATTCCCTGAAGAAAGAGTTACCTTTTCTCCTGAAAAAATGAAATTGTTAACTCTGCCGGAAAATAAAGAACAGCAAGAATTTATCCTTAAAACTCTAAAAGTATACAGTGAAAAACAAAACTGGCAGGGAAAATTTATCTTTCCTACTATAGGAAAAATTAGCAGTCCGTATGGTGTACGCCGCTCAACTGAAAATTTTCATAAAGGGGTAGATATTTCAACCAAAATTTATACCAGCGTTTTTTCCCCTAATGCAGGTATGGTTATTCTTGCTACTCACTTCAATCTTCCGGGTAATTTCATAATTATTGACCACGGGCAGGGTGTGATGACAGTTTACTACCACCTTTCCTCTCTTGCGGTTAAGTCAGGGCAGTTGGTGCAAAAAGGAGATAAAATTGGAGAAGTGGGAGATTCAGGTCTTGCCAATGCATCTCATCTTCACTGGGGATTATACATTTACGGTGAAGCAGTTGACCCTCTGGTCTGGTTAAAAGAGAAATTTTAAAAATAACAGGGAAAAATGATTACTTACATTTTGCGTCGATTAATTTTAACCATCCCTTTACTTATTGGAATAACATTGATTACTTTTTTAGTAATGCATCTTGCGCCAGGTAAACCGACCGATATCGTTACCGAAATGCAAGTCAAGGTCGGTGCAGAAGCGAGAGAAAGATTACGGGCTTTATACGGATTAGATAAACCTTGGTATGTGCAATATTTCAATTGGTTGAGACGGTTAGTCCGTTTAGATTTTGGTAAATCGTTTAAGGATGACTGGCCAGTAATAAAAAAAATATTGGAGCGTTTACCGGCAACTCTACTTTTAAATGTTAGTTCTTTAATACTAATTTTTTCTTTCGCTTTACCAATCGGTATCTATTCAGCAATGAAACAGAATTCTTTATTTGATAAAGGGATGACGGTTTTCGTTTTTCTTGGTTTTTCTATGCCGACGTTCTGGTTAGCATTATTGTTAATGATTTTGTTTGGGATAAAACTCGGACTTTTGCCGATTTCCGGTTTACGTTCTTTAAACTGGGAAGAATTTTCTACTCTCGGGAAAGTTTGGGATATCATTAAACATTTAATTTTACCAGTTTTTGTTTCTGCCTTTACTGGCTTAGCTGGACTTTCCCGTTATTCAAGGGTAAGTATGTTAGAAGTTATTCATCAGGATTATATTCGTACTGCCCGGGCAAAAGGACTTCCGGAAAAACAAGTAATCTTTAAACATGCATTAAGAAATGCTTTAATCCCAGTAGTGACAATTTTAGGTTTATCTTTACCAGATTTAATTGGTGGGAGTTTCATTTTTGAGACAATCTTTTCTTACCCCGGGATGGGACGACTTGGCTATGAAGCAATCATGGCCAGAGATTATCCGGTAGTAATGGGGGTAGGGACAATTGCCGCATTTTTGACTTTACTGGGTAATTTTCTTGCTGACATTCTTTACGCATATGTTGACCCAAGAATCCGTTACCGCTAAGAGAAACAGTTAATAAGGTTCACCTTGAAAGGTGATAGGTTGATAGGCACAGAGATGAAAGTTTCTACTTCTTATCAACTTATAAATATATAGACTTTTTTACTTGTAGTATTAAAAAAAATGTGGAAAATTTACTGGCGAAGATTTAGAAGAAACAAACTTGCTCTAACTGGTCTAACCATAATCTTACTGCTTACTATAATCGCCATTTTTGCTCCTTTAATCGCTCATTATGACCCCCTTGAACAGAACTTAATTTCCCGCCTTCAAACACCTTCCAAAGAACATTGGTTTGGTACTGACGATTTAGGAAGAGATGTTTTTTCGCGAGTAGTTCACGGAACACGAATTTCCTTAACTGTAGGATTTCTGGCAATTGGAATGAGTACAATTATCGGCACAACAGTTGGTTTGGTTTCCGGTTATTTTGGTGGAAGAATTGACCTCATTTTGATGCGCTTAGTAGATATAATGCTCTGTTTCCCAACTTTCTTTCTTATCCTGATGGTAATTGCTTTTCTTGAACCGAGTATTTATAATGTAATGATTGTGATTGGTCTTACTTCCTGGTCTGGTTTAGCGCGTTTAGTTCGTGGTGAATGCTTGAGTGTCCGTGAAAGAGAGTACATTTCTGCTGCACATCTTCTTGGTCTTTCTACTGGGCGGATATTATTTGTCCATATTCTTCCTAATGTCTTTGCACCAATTTTAGTTTCGGCTACTTTAGGAGTAGGTAGCGCAATTTTAGTAGAATCAGCATTATCATTTTTAGGATTAGGTGTGCAACCACCGACACCATCCTGGGGTAATATTCTAACTAGTGGTAAAGATTATATTTATCTTGCCTGGTGGTTATCTTTATTTCCCGGATTAGCAATTTTAATTACTGTACTTGCTTATAATTTACTTGGTGAAGGATTACGTGATGTTTTTGACCCGAGAATGAGCGAGTGAGAGAGAGTAAAAAGTCAGTTCCTTGCTCCAATAATATTTTTTCCCCGTGAGATAGCAGGGGCGATAAATCATCTCACGGGGTCGGCAAAAACTGCACCTGCTCCACTAAACAAATTAAAGGTGAGGCTAATTTGTTTTTCACGCTGTGCAGTCTTGTTTTTGCCTAAAAATATTCAATAGCGCTCGGACCTTTTACTTTTCACTTTAGAAAAATGAATGGAAAAATACTCCAGATAAAAAATTTATCAGTTGAATATTACCGAAGAAAGGAAGTTATCCCCGCAGTAAAAAATGTCTCTTTAGAAATAAATGAAAATGAAACCTTAGGTATAGTCGGCGAATCGGGTTGCGGGAAAAGCACTTTAGCCTTAGCAATACTACAGTTAATTCAACCAAACGAAGGGAAAATCACTAATGGCGAGATACTGTTTCGGTCACAAGTTATAAGTAATGAATGGATTAATTTATTGAAATTATCTGAGGAAGAACTACGAAAAATTCGCGGAGGGAAAATAAGTATAATTTTCCAAGAACCTTTTAGTTCACTTAACCCAGTAATCCGGGCTGGTGAGCAAATTGCGGAAACTTTGAGAATTCATCCCACCGCTTTAGCCCAGCCTCTGCACGCAGGGGCTGGGTTAGCGGGGTCTCCAAAGTTACAGGTTACCATTGACCGCTTACAGGTTAAAAACAAGGTCTTGGGAATTTTACACCAAGTAAGAATTCCAGAAGTGGAAAGAGTATATAATTCCTACCCACACCAACTTTCCGGAGGAATGCAACAAAGAGTAATGATTGCTATCGCTATCTCTTCGCAACCAAACATCCTCATTGCTGATGAACCGACGACCGCTTTAGATGTCACTACCCAGAAAGAAATTTTAGAACTTTTGAAATCTTTGAAAAAAGAATTGAAAATGTCAATTATTCTCATTACTCACAATTTTGGTATAATTTCCGAATATGCTGACCGGGTAGCAGTAATGTATGCTGGGGAGATTGTTGAAGAAGCAAAAAAAGAAGAAATTCTTTTTCATCCTTTACACCCTTATACCCAGGCATTACTGCGTAGTTTGCCAAGAACTAATAAAAAACCATCACGATTAGCAGTCATCCCAGGACAGGTACCAGATATGCTCTCTTTACCAAATGGCTGTAAATTCCATCCGCGCTGTGAGAAAGTAATGACTGTTTGCTCTCAAAATGTACCAAAAACTAAAAATATTAATGGAAGAAGGATATGCTGTTTCCTTTATTAAGTGTGAAAAGAATATCTAAATCTTTCCCGATTGAAAGTAAATTCCTTCATCAAACGATTGGGTATGTGACCGCAGTTGCCGATGTTTCCTTGGTTTTAAATCGTGGTGAAATTTTGGGTTTAGTTGGCGAATCGGGAAGTGGAAAAACTACCCTTGGTAAAATTATTGTCGGCTTGATTGAATCCGATAAGGGCAATATTTTTTTTCAAAATAAAGATATAAAAAATTTTACTCAGCAAGAAAGAGCAAAAAAAATACAAATGATTTTTCAAGACCCTTTCGCTTCACTTAATCCACGACTTTCCATTGGAACAATTCTTGGAGAAGCACTAAGGTCCCGTTACAGGTTACAAGTTACCAGTTACAAGAAGAACAAAATTGAGGACGAAGTGAAAGAATTACTAAATACTGTTGGAATGCCGACAAATATTTTACATAATTACCCACATCAGTTTTCTGGAGGACAAAGACAAAGAATTGGTATTGCCCGCGCTTTAGCCATGCAACCGGAAATACTCGTTGCTGATGAACCGGTTTCTTCCTTAGATGTCTCCGTGCAAGCACAGATACTTAATCTTTTACTTGACTTGAAAGAAAAATTTGGTTTATCATATTTATTTATAACTCATGATTTAAGCATAGTAAATTTTATTGCTGACCATATTCTCGTGATGTATAAGGGAAAAATTATTGAAGAAGGAGAAACAAAGAAGATTCTCTCCAATCCAAAAGAGAATTACACGCAAAAACTGCGCGAATCTTCTTTAACAATCAGCAGATGAAAAATAATAATCTAAACCAACTGATAGAAAGAAATCTTCCTGAATACATAAAAAAGAAAGCACTAATTGATGCGAGAGAAAAACTTACCTATCAGGATTTACAAGAAAAAGTTAATTTACTCGCCAGTGGATTTCATGATTTAGGAGTACGCAAAGGGAAGAAAGTAGCAATTCTTCTCCGTAATTCTTTAGAATATGTAATCACTTATTTAGCCGTAACCAAGATTGGAGGAGTAATTGTACCAATAAATTTCCTTTTAAAATCTGAGGAAATAAAATACATTCTTAACGATGCAGAAACAATTTATGTCGTTACTAATACTTCTTTTGGTGAACCGATTAGGACTTTAAGAAACGACCTTCCTAAACTAAGAAATTTTATCTACACGGATATACCAAAAAGTAAATACGGTATTATTTCTTTTCAGGAAATGTTCTCTAGTTCAAGAGAAGTACCTCAGTGTTCCGTAAATGGAGAAGATTTGGCTTCAATTATCTATACTTCCGGAACTACTGGTAAACCGAAAGGGGCAATGCTAAGTCATGAAAATTTCTTATCCAATGTTCGTTCCTGTAAAAGAACTATTGAACTGAAAGAAGATGACCATATTCTTTGTCTTTTACCGATGTTTCATTCTTTCGCTTGGACAGTGTGTGTCTTACTTCCTTTATACTCCGGTTTAGCCAGTGTAATAGTGGAATCAGTTCGTCCTTTCAGTCGAGTTTTACAAACAATTTATAAACATAAAGTAACAATTTTTGTTGCTGTGCCACCGGTATACTCGGCATTGATACGGTTACCTTTCTTTGTTCGTTACTTAAGTCCAGTGAGATTATGTATTTCTGGTGCTGCTGCTTTACCAGTTGAAGTTTTAAATAGTTTCCAAAAGAAATTTCGTATCCCTTTATTGGAAGGGTATGGTTTAACTGAAGCAAGTCCAGTTGTTTCTTTTAATCCGATGCACAAACCAAAAGCTGGTTCGGTAGGATTACCAATTCCCGAAGTGGAAGTGAAAATAGTTGATGAAACCGGTAGAGATTTACCTGCAGGTGAAGAAGGAGAACTTTGTGTCCGGGGTAAAAATGTAATGAAAGGCTATCATCGCTGTCCGGAAGATACCAAACAAGCATTTCTGCCTGGTGAATGGTTACGTACCGGAGATATTGCCAAAATTGACTCTGAGGGATACATCCATATTCTCGACCGGAAGAAAGATATTATTATCGTCAAAGGATTAAATATTTATTCTCCGGAAATTGAGAGTGCAATTTTACGCCATCGGGCAGTTGTTGAAGCAGCAGTTATCGGTATAGCAGATGAAACCGGTGATGAAATCATCAAGGCCTACTGTGTACTCAAAGAAAATGTACATCGTAACCAAGAGATAATTAAAAAGGAAATCTTAAATCTCTGCCGTGAAAAACTTGCTTTCTACAAAGTGCCTAAAGAAGTCATTTTTTGTGCCGAATTACCTAAAACTCCGCTGGGCAAGATTGCAAAAAAGAAGTTACGCGAATTAGAACAAGAAAAAAATGAAAAAAGAAATCCAGAAGTTATTTAGTATTCTCGGAACAATCGCACAAAAAGAAAAAATTACTTTACATCTGGTAGGCGGTTTTTTGCGAGATTATCTCCTCAAGATAGCAAATAATGACCTTGATTTTATCGTTTCCAAAAAGGCAAAATTTTTTGCTCAACAGGTAGCGAAAAACCTTCACGGTACATTTGTCCAATTAGATGAGATAAATAGAATATATCGTGTAGTTTGGGAGGAAAGAGGTAGTCACCTCAATGGGAAAATTTATCATCTTGATTTTTCACAAATCCAGGGGAAAAATATTTCTGAAGATTTAGGACGTCGTGATTTCACGATTAACACTTTAGCTTTGCCAGTTGCAAGTTACAGGTTACAAGTCACAAGTCACCTAAAAAATCTTATTGACCCTTACTCTAGTAGGAAAGACATAAGAAGTAAACTTATTCGCACAATAAGTGAGAAAAGTTTTGAAGAGGACCCTTTACGTTTGTTGCGTGCTTTCCGTTTTCGTGCTTCTTTAAATTTTAAAATTGAAAGAATAACTTTTTCCCAAATCAAGAAGGAGGCAAAAAAAATTACTCTCAGTGCACCGGAACGTATCCGTGAGGAACTTCATAAAATCTTTCGGACGGGAAATTCGGCAAAAATCATTAAAGAAATGGATAATACCACCATTCTGAAACATCTCTTTCCTGAAATAGAATCAATGAAAAAATCAGCACGAAAATTTTATTTTCATCCAGAAGGATTATGGCAACATTCTTGGGAAAGTTTGAAAATATACGAACAAATACTTAATAACCCAAAACCTTTTTTTCAAAAGTACTCCGAGAAAATTATTCAACATTTAGAAGAAAAAGTAAATGGAATGGAAAGAAAAACGCTCCTTAAATTTATAATTCTTTTCCATGATGTGGCTAAACCAAAAACTGCCCAACGGGAAGGAAAAAAAATGCGTTTTTTTGGTCATGAGGAAAAAGGAGCAAAAATGGTTAAGAATATACTCAGCCGTTTACATTTTAGTAGACAAGCAATAAATGCCGCAGAAAAAATTATTCGTTGTCATATGCGTCCTGGAAATCTAACCCAACTCAAGGAAATAAGTAACCGGGCGATTTACCGCTATTTTCGCGATTTAGGAGAAGAAGGAATAGATTTATTGATCCTTTCCCTTGCTGACCGTTATTCTTACTTACGGGTTAGTCAAAAACCTCAAGAAATAGAAATGCATCACCAGAAAATTTTGGAAATCTTGAGACGCTACTACGAAGAAAAAGAAAAAGTTATCCCACCAAGATTACTTAACGGCTATGAAGTAATGAAAATCTGTCAAGTTCCACCCGGACCAAAAGTAGGAAAATTATTACGCCTAATTGAAGAAGCGCAAGCGGGAGAAAAAATTAAAACTAAAGACGAAGCAAAAAAATTTTTACTTAATTTGACAAAAGTAAATTAAATGACTAAAATGAAATACCTCATAAGGAGGGAAATCGGAGGATATTCCTTATGGTATCACCTAAAAGACTTGGTGATACCATTACTGAGCACGACTTTTGTGGGCGTAGTCCCACCACAATGGCAATACTGTCCCACCACAGAGACGAAGTTGTGGTGGGATAGTTCAATAGTATCCCGCATCTTTAAATAGATTCTAATGCGAGGGTAATTCAATGGTAGAATGCAAGCTTCCCAAGCTTGACGTTGCGGGTTCGAGTCCCGTCCCTCGCTCCATAAACTAGATTGTTAATTAAAGGTGCGGAACTAAGCCGAATGTCGGGGATTCAATTCCCTTCAGGGTGAACCCTTCACTTGCTAATGAAGTTAGTAATTAAGCGATGAAGTAATTAAGTGATTAGTAAAGTCAACTACAGAGAAAAAATTGCGACCAAAGTAGTAATGGATTCTTACCCGCGGAAATCCGTCGGAGACCCCGCTAAAGGCGGTGGGATGTTTATCCGCAGGCATCGGTAGCAACAATGGAAAAATTTATTGACCTTCATATTCACAGTAATTATTCTGACGGCTTACTTTCTCCAAAAGAGATAATAAATTATGCTTCAAAACGCAATCTTGTTGCAATTGCGATCGCTGACCATGATACAACTTTTGCTATTCCGGAAGCAATTGAGGAAGGGAAAAAAGTAAACATTGAAGTTGTTCCTGCGATTGAATTTTCAGCAGAAATAGAAAATTTAACCGGGGAAGCACATCTGCCCCGAGGCAAAGAAATCCATATTCTTGGTTATTACTTTGATTGGAAAAATCCTACCTTACAGGAAAAGTTGCATTTTTTTCGTCAAAAGAGGAAAGAAAGAGCATATCTTATCTATGAAAAATTAGTAAAATTAGGAATAAGACTCAATCCGGAAATTTTGGAAAAAATTTCTAAAGAAAATCGTTCCTTTGGGAGATTACATTTTGCCCGCGCTTTAGTGAAAGAAGGACACGTCTCAAGTATTGCTGAGGCATTTGAACTTTATCTTGATTACGGACGGTCAGCATATGTAGAGAAAGTTCGTTTTAAACCAAAAGAAGCAATTGAATTAATCATTCATCTCGGTGGGATACCAATTCTTGCTCATCTTTATTTTGCTTATAGTGAAAAGATATTCTCTTCACTTATTTCTTTTGGACTTAAAGGAATTGAAGTCTGGCATAGTAAATATTCACCTTCTTTTACGCAAAAACTTATCTCTTTAGCGAAAAAGGAAGGATTACTGATGACTGGTGGCAGTGATTGCCATGGAGAAACCAATACTGAGAAATTACTTATTGGCAACTTAAAAATTCCATACACTATACTTGAAGAACTAAAACAATGTTTTACCGGTGTCAACCATTCCCCAGGTGATTACTTGAAATGGTAAAATTGGGCAATTTAGAGATTGGAAAAAAAATTCGTATTATCGGAGTAATCCCGGGAGAAAAATTTATTTCCCAAGCAATTCGTCTTCAGGGTTTCCTTCTTAAAACAAGAAAAAAAATTGGAGTAGATATTTTTGAACTACGGATTGACCGTTTTGATAATCTTCAACCCAATTTCCTCATTACTACAATAAAAAATCTGAAAAAGAAAACCAAACTCCCTCTACTTGCTACTATTCGGCGTAATGAGGAAACCAATTTTAGACCACCAAAACATAATCTTAGTGAAGAAAAGCGTTTCCATCTTTTCCAACAAATTATTCCTTATGTTGACGGTATTGATATTGAACTGCAAGCAAAGGAAATTATTTCCCGAGTAGTCAATCTTGCTAAAAAAAGAGGTGCTCACCCCAAAAAGAAAACCGTAATTGTCTCCTACCATAATTTTAAAGAAACACCGGGAAATAATAAACTTAACCAGATTGTTAAACAAGCAAAAAAATATCATGCCGATATAGTTAAACTTACACTTTATGCAAAAAATTTTGACGATGTTGCTCGCTTAATGTGTTTTACTTATCAGTGTCCATACAAACCGTTAGTTAGTATTTCTCTCGGTAGAATTGGTAACATTTCAAGAATTATTGGTTCATTCTTTGGCTCTTGTTTAACTTATGGGTTTATCAGCGCCTCCAATAAAGAGGAACAAACTACACTTATGGATTTAATTCAAGAAATAAAAACATTACTTGGGAGGTAAAAATTATGTCCTTAAATTTCACCATTTTACAGAGCATACCGCTTTTTTCCGATTTGAATTCTAACCAATTAAAGAAAGTTGTCCGACTTCTCCATTACCAAAAGTTTCCTAAGGATACGGTTATTTTTACTGAGAAGGAATACGGTAATGCATTTTACATTATTATTTCCGGGTTAGTAAAAATTTATAAACTCGGACCAAGTGGAAAAAAGAAAGTATTAGCCATTTTGAAAGAAAACGATTTTTTTGGTGAAATGGCCGAATTAGATAAAGCACAACGGTCCGCTTATGTGGAAGCATTCACTGATACTGAACTCTTGAAAGTAAAAAGAAAAGACTTTGAAATTTTCCTTAAAACAAATCCACAGATAATGTTGAAAATGCTCCAGACCTGTTCGGCACGTTTAAGACGTGCAGATGAAGAAATTAAGAACTTAGTTTCACAAACTATCTATGGACGGGTTGCTTATACACTTCTTGATTTAGCAAAAAAATATGGTAGACGAACCACAGAAGGAATAAAAATTGTTTTTCCTTTAACTCACCAAGAACTTGCCGAACTTGTCGGTAGTCCGCGGGAAGTGGTTACTAAGACAATTAACGAATTTGAAAAGAAGTATTACCTTCTTGACCGAGAAAGATACCTTATTCTGAAAAATAAAGAAGCGTTAGAAAAAATTATCCTTGAAGGTAGAAAAGTTTAAGTAGTCTCATAAAAGTGAAACTTGATTTCAGCGATATTAACTACCGATTATGGTATCACAATCCCACCACAGTATCGCCATTGTGGTGGGACAATGGCTACTGTGATACCATAATGGATGCCCCGCTTTATTGGAAAATTTAAACTTCCACTGGAGGCGAATTTGCCTTTGGCAGAGAAGTTTGGCATCCAACCCTTCATCGCTGACACCGTATTTTTTCATCGCCGTTCACTCTGACGATGTCCCGTAGAATTTCATTTACGGGACGATGTCATCGGAATGAGTAATCAATGTAACAATGGAAATGGAAGGAAAAATTATTGCGGTTAATTCCAGTAAAAAAAAGGGAATAAGCAAGAAAAATATCAAAAGCGGTATCTTAAGAAAAAATTTTGGTCTTCTTGGTGATGCACATTCCGGGACAAACCGTGAAGTAAGTTTACTTGGTTGGGAAAGAATTCAGGAGTGGTTGAAAGTTAAAGGTGAAAAGTTAAAAGTAAAAATTAAACCGGGGGATTTTGCGGAAAATATCACTACCGAGGGAATAGACTGGAGTAAAATAAAAATTGGTGACCGCATTTCTATTATTCCTCAATCACCTAATCACCTTTACCCCGCACCAAAAGATGGTGCGGGGCAAGCCCAATCACCCATTTTATTAGAAGTTACTGAAATCGGTAAAGAATGTCATCAAGGATGTGCAATCAGAAAAATTGTTGGCGATTGTCTAATGCCGCGGGAAGGTATATTTGCACAAGTAATTAAAGGGGGCAAAATAAAGGTCGGCGATAAAGTCCGAGTAATATCAGATGTCCACAATAATGGTATCACAATGGCTACTGTGATACCATAAATGTAGTGCAGGACTTCATTCCTGCTCGATTACCAAAAAGACCAAGATTGAAAAAGTACAAAACAAAACTCTGGCAGCCAAATTATTACGACCACATTTTGCGTAAAGAAGAAACGATAAAAGACGTTGCACTTTATATATTTAATAATCCGGTTAGAAAGAATTTAGTAAGCGATTTTAGAAAGTATCCTTTTAGTGGGGCAACAGTATTCAATCTGAATGAATTGCTATAAAGCAGACCTGAAGGTCTGCACTACATCCTGAAGAAATGATCAAAGTAGGAATATTAACTTGCAGTGATAAAGGTTCCCGTGGTGAAAGAGTTGATACGGCGGGACCAATAATAAAAAAAGTGATTGAGGAATTAAGTGATAAAGTGATAAAGTGGAAAGTCATAAAGTATAAAATTGTTCCTGACGAAAAGGAAGTAATCACTTCCTTTCTCAAACAATGGGCTGATAAAGAAAAATTGAATCTAATTTTTACTACCGGTGGAACAGGACTTGCCAAACGTGATGTGACACCCGAAGCGACAAAAGAAATTATTGACTGTGAAATTCCAGGTTTCGGTGAGATAATGCGTGTTCAAGGTTATAAAAAAACGCCGTTTGCACTTTTATCTCGTGCAATCGCTGGGGTTAGAAAAAAAAGTTTAATAATCAATCTTCCCGGTAGTGAACGTGCAGTAAAAGAAAACTTAGATTTTATCCTGCCGGTTATACCTCATGCCTTAGAAATAATTTCCGGCAAAACTGAACATCGCAATAATTATCTCCAATGTTCAAGCAAGACTCGCCTCGCTACGAAGCGGGGAGGAAGAAAATGAAAAAGAAAAGCAGCAACCTTAAAAGTTATTTAGCACAGATACCGTCAGTTGAGGAAATGCTTCAACAGAAGAAAATAAAAATTTTACTTGAAGATGCACCACGAATACTTGTGGTTGATACTATCCGTTCCTATTTTAATGAATTAAGAAAATTGTCCATTCTCCGTAGTAATACTACGAAGGATGAACCAGGAAAAGAAATGAAGGAAGAAACCTTAGCAGTGGAAAAATTAACCGAGGAAATTATCAACCATGTAGAAAGAAAAATGCAACCAAGTTTAAATCGGGTGGTTAATGCTACCGGTATAATTTTGCATACTGGTTTAGGACGTGCATTACTTAGTGAAGAAGCAAAGAAGGCAATTCAAACAGTAAGTGAGAATTTTTGTAACCTGGAACTTGAAATTTTGAATGGGAAAAGGGGCTCACGGGATATGCATCTCGCTGAACTTTTACCTCTTTTAACCGGTGCTGAAGCAGGTTTTGCGGTGAACAATAACGCTGGGGCAGTACTTCTGGCTTTAAACACTTTTGCGGAGGGGAAAGAAGTGCTTGTTTCTCGGGGACAGTTGGTAGAGATTGGTGGTTCATTCCGTTTACCTGAAATAATGAAGAAAAGTGGTGCAAAATTAGTGGAAGTAGGAACAACGAATAAAACCTATCTGGAAGATTATGCGAATGCGATTACCGAAAATACTGCAGTTTTGTTACATGTCCACACTTCAAATTTTCGTATTTTTGGGTTTACCGAAGAAGTTAAGCTTGAAGAACTGGTAAAATTGGGCAGAGAGAAAAGTCTTATCGTTATGGATGACCTTGGTAGTGGTAGTTTAATTGATTTAACCAAATATGGTTTGAGTTATGAACCAACCGTGCAAGAGAGTATCAAAGCCAGTGTGGATATTGTTACTTTCAGCGGGGATAAACTTCTTGGTGGACCACAGGCAGGTATAATTGTCGGGAAAAAAGAACTACTGGCCAAGATGAAAAAAAATCCTTTAGGACGTGCTCTAAGAATTGACAAATTATGTTTAGCTGGTTTAGAAGCGACCTTAAAACTTTACCTTGATGAGAAAAAAGCAATAGAAAACATCCCAGTTTACCAGATTTTGTTTAAACCAATTAGTGAAATTGAGAAAGTGGCAAAAAGTTTAGTTAACGAACTGGAAAAAATAGGAATCGGTAAGATTACAATAAAAGATGGTTACTCACAAGTAGGTGGTGGTTCTTTACCGACGGAAAATATTGCTACAAAATTAGTAAGTATAAAACCTAACAAATTATCAGAGACCCCGCTGAAGCGGTGGAAAGTTGACGAATTAGCACAAAAATTACGCTTAAATAATCCACCAATCTTTGCCCGTGTTTCCGAAGATGAACTGCTTTTAGACCTACGTACATTGAAAGAGGAAGATTTTGATATCATCGTGAATGCTTTTCAAAAGATAGAAAGTGAGAAATTGCGTTGATTACACAGATTTCTAAATAAAATTACACCGAAATGTCATTGCGAGGACTCCGATGTGACATCGGAGGACGAAGCAATCTCATAGAGATTCCTCGTGGAGTTTATCCCGCACCTTTCTAAAAACGAGATTGCCACGCTATCACTCGCAATGACAACATAAGGTGCGGGATGTGTAATCTGATTTTTAATCTGTGAAATCATTTCCAAGAGATGAGATACATCGTTGTTGGCACCGCTGGTCATGTTGACCACGGTAAGACTGCTTTAATTAAAGCCTTAACCGGTATTGATACTGACCGTCTCAAAGAAGAAAAAGAAAGGGGTATGTCTATAGATATTGGTTTTGCTTACCTCAATCTTCCGGGGGATATTTGTGCCGAAATTATTGATGTTCCCGGACATGAACATTTCATCAAAAATATGCTTGCCGGTGTAGGTTTTCTTGACTTAGCACTTTTAGTGATTGCTGTAAATGAAGGAGTAATGCCACAAACAAAAGAACATTTAGACATTCTTAAATTGTTAGCAGTAAAAAAAGGAATAATTGTATTGACCAAGATTGATATAGTGGACAAGGAATGGTTAAGTTTGGTAATAGAAAATGTAAGAGAACTAATTAAAAATACTTTTTTTGAAAATGCACCAATCGTTTCTGTCTCCAATATTACCGGTGAAGGTTTGGAAAAACTGAAACAAACAATTAACCAACTTACCCAAGAAATTGAACCAAAAAATATCTCTTTATCTTTTCGTCTACTAATTGACCGGGTATTCAAAATGGAAGGTTTTGGTACGGTAGTTACCGGTACACTAGTGAGTGGTATGCTTAAAGTTGATGAGCCAGTAGAAATTTTACCACAAATGGTTAAATCACGAGTAAGACAACTGGAAAACCATGGTGAAAAAATTAACCAAGCGATTGCTGGACAGCGGATTGGTATCAATTTAGCCGGAGTAAAACTTGAAGAAATAAGTCGGGGTGATATACTTGCTGAACCGGGATATTTATCTCCAACAAATTTGCTTGATGTTCATTTACAGATGCTTGTCAACATTCCTCATCCTTTAACTAACCGCACCAGAGTGCGTGTATATCTTGGCACGGGTGAATATTTTGCTCGGGTAAAACTTTTAGATAAAAATGAACTCAAACCCGGTGAAGAAGGATATGTACAATTACAATTAGAAAAACCAGTAGCCGGATTAAAGAATGACCATTTTATTCTTCGTCTTTATTCACCTTTAATAACTATTGGTGGTGGTAAAATTCTTGATACTCACCCAACAAAACATAAACGTTTCCAAGAAGAAGTAATCCAGAAACTTATTACTTACGAAAAGGGTAGTAGTGAAGATTTAGTCGAACAGATTTTACTCGGTGGACAAATCGGAGATCCCGCTAAAGCGGTGAAAAGAATTTTCTCTCGCAAAGAAATAGTAAAAATAGCTAATCTTCCTGAAGAAGAAATAAAAAACATTCTTACTGGCTTGAGTGAAAAAAATAAGATTATCTGGATTGCAGGAACGGAAAAAATCATTCATCAGCAACAATTAAAAAATCTAAAGGAAAAAATTCTCAATATTTTGCACGAGGTACATCAAAAACAACCTCTGCGTTTGAATCTTCCTAAAGAGGAAATAAAAACTAAAGCGGGCGAAGAAGAAAAAATTTTTGATTTCATTTTAAACGAATTGGTCAAAGAAAAAAAAGTGGTATTAGAAAAAGATAAACTGCATCTTAGAGGACACGAACCAAAATTTACTCCGGAAGAAGAAAAAATTAAACAAGAAATTGAGAACTTCTGTCTAAAAGGAGAATTTGCTCCCCCGACAATTGAAGAAATTAAAATTCATCTTAATAATAAAAAGGTTTCTAAGCCGGAAATTGCGGAAACAACAGTTTCTTGCTTAATTGAAATGGGAATATTAGTAAGATTAGAAGAAGGTTTTCTTATTCATTGGGAAGTTTTGGAAAAAGCGAAAAAAATTTTAGAAAACTATCTCCTGAAGAAAAAAGAAATTACGGTCAGCGAATATCGGCAACTCTTAAATTCATCAAGAAAATATACATTACCAATTTTACAATATTTTGATACAATCAAGTTTACCAAAAGAATCGGTGATAAACGGGTTCTTGCATAAACACAAATTTACACGAATAGAAGCACGAATGGATGCGAATAAAAAATTCGCGAATATTCGTGAAAACAAAAAAATTCGTGTTAAAGGAGGCGGAAGGGTCCTGGTGGGCCTCCTGGTCTTCAAAACCAGTGCTCCTCAGAAACGGGGAGGGTAAGGTTCGATTCCTACACGCCTCCGCCACGCACCAATAAGGTGTGTGGCAAGCCATACATATCAGATTACACAGATAACCCGAAGGGTCATTCCGAACCCCGCACCTTACGTTGTCATTGCGAGTGATAGCGTGGCAATCCGACGAAGTCGTTGCGAGGGCGAAGCCCGTGGCAATCTTATGGGTTTGCTTCGCTTACGCTCGCAACTTCGGCTTCGGTCGTTTTACTCCCTCGCAATGACACTTCATATAATCACTGTAATCAGACTTTAGATGGATTTAAGAACCTTAGAAATATTTTGCAAGTTAGCGGAAAATAAAAGTTTTTCGCAAACTGCAGAGGAACTGCATCTTACTCAACCAACGGTAAGTTTCCAGATTCGTTCGTTAGAAAAATATTACGGAACAAGATTAATTGAACGCACTACCCGGGGATTATCTTTAACCCCTCAAGGAAAAATACTAAACGAATATGCAAAGAAAATCCTTACTCTCAATCGGCAAGCAAAAGAAAACCTTACCGAAATAAACGGCTTAAAATGCGGAGAATTGCTTCTGGGAGCAAGCACTATACCAGGAGAGTATATCCTACCAAAGAGATTAAAATCTTTCCAAAAAAAATTCCCACAAATTAAAATCAGTTTAAAAATTAGTGATACAGAAAAAATTACTGAAGAAGTGTTAGAAAAGAAACTCGACCTCGGTATAGTCGGGAGTAAAATCAAACACCGTGATTTAATCTATGATGAATTTGTTGAGGATGAAATAGTTCTCATTGGACCCTCGGAAGGAAAATGGAAAAGATTAAAAAATCTCACTCTGGAAGATTTGAAAAAGGAACCGCTTCTCATTCGGGAAAAAGGTTCCGGGACACGCAAGACAATGCTTGATGTGTTAGCCAAAGAAAATATTTATCCTGAAGACCTCAATATCGTAATGGAATTGGGTAGCACGGAAGCAATTAAATCAGCAGTAGAAACCGGCCTCGGTATATCCTTTGTTTCCCGTTGGGCAGTAGAGGAAGAAATAAAACTTAAGAAGTTGAAAATACATTCAATACCCAATTTCACAATTAATCGTTATTTCTATGTTGTCTTAAACCGCAAACATTTTCTACCAAAAATTGCTCAAACCTTCCGCAATTTTCTTCTTGCTGAAAAATTTTAAATAAAATTTATAGAGAAATTCAATAAATCAAAAAGCATTTATTTATTTTTTTATATTGACTTATTTAATTATTTTATATATTTTTCTATTGATTACACAGATTTTAGTAAACGATTACACTGATTAGAAGTGGTTTGTCTGTGTAACCTGGATTTTAATCGTAATCAGATAAATGGAGTGGCAGACCTTGGTCTGCTAAGAAGCAAAGCCCGCCAAGACGGGCAACTACAAAACTGAGGGGGTGAGTAAGTAATGGAAGAAATCGATGCGCGGGGATTAGGTTGTCCGCATCCGGTAATTCTTACTAAAAAGGCGCTGGAAAAAATTAAGGAAGGTAAAATCAGTGTGCTCGTAGACAACATTACTTCTTGTGAAAATGTGAGCCGTTACGCAAAAAGTCAAAAATGTCAAGTAAAGGTAGAAAAGAAAGGAGAAGATTATTATGTGGAAATTACTAAGAGTTAATCAACTCAAGAATAATTTGATTGTTGTCACTGGTGCATTATTAGGTATCAGTGCGGCAATTTTAGTTAAATTGGGTAACCCAGCAAATATGGGTGTATGTTTAGCCTGTTTTTTAAGAGATATTGCTGGTGCATTAGGTTTACATCAAGTAGAAAAATTGCGTTATTTCCGTCCGGAAATTTTAGGATTTATTCTCGGTGCATTTATTATTTCTTCTTTGCGGAAAGATTTTCGTTCCGAAGGCGGCTCTTCGCCAATTTTAAGATTTGTTATCGGAATGTTCGTGATGTTCGGTGCACTTGTCTTTCTTGGTTGCCCGACAAGAATGACGCTCCGTTTAGCCGGCGGTGACCCTACAGCAATTGTTGGACTTTTAGGTTTAATTTTCGGTGCTTTCCTCGGAACACAACTTCTCAAGCAAGGTTTCACTCTCGGCAGAAGTCAGCGCTTAAATAACCTTAACGGGTTTATCTTACCTTTTTTGAGTGGATTACTTCTGTTACTTGTTACAATTAAACCGAGTTTCATTTATTTAACTCCTACCGGTCATGCTCCACTTTTACTTTCACTTCTTGTAGGTTTAATTATCGGCGGATTAGCCCAAAGAAGCGGTTTATGTTTTGTTGGTGGATTCAGAAACTATTTATTGGTTAGAGATACTTATCTCTTGAAAGGTTTTTTTAGTGTTTTAGTTTTTGCCTTTTTAGCAAACTTTGTGCTTAAACAATTTTCTCCCGGTGCCTCACCAATTGCCCACAAAGAAATTCTTTGGAATTTCTTAGGGCTGACTGTAGTCGGATTAGGTTCGGTAATGCTTGAAGGGTGTCCTTTCCGACAAGTTATTCTTGCTGGACGAGGAAATACGGACAGCGCGCTCACTGTGTTAGGAATGATTTTTGCTGCTGGTATTGCTCATAATTATTTATTTGTTTCCAATCCACAAGGGACAACTCTTAACGGTAAAATTGTTACCTTAACTGGACTAATCATTTTGCTGGTAATTGCCCTCCTTAACCGCCAAGAAACTTAAAAAACTTCGGACAAAATTACCATAATAAAGATACCTGAAAGATACCTTTTAAGGAGGGGACAGTGAGGGCATCTCGGATTAACGAAGTGTCCGAGTGAAAATTCCTCTTAAGGGGATGACAGTGAATCCCGATTTATCGGGATGAACGCAATAAAGGGTCGCTGACCGACGAAGAGGAGGTCGGGACTTGCGACGGACGAAGTCCTTGATATCCCCTTATTGAGCACGACTTTGAGAGGATATCCTCCATTGAGAAGATAAGAGGGGTCTCCAACTGGTGTTGGACTAGGTCTGCAAAACCTAGGTGGTCCGCCGAAATCGGACTGTTGGGTTCGATTCCCAAGCCCCTCTTGACCCCGCACCAAATAAGTCATAGTTGGTTTTAGCCGTGCCGATTATGTTAAACATTGTAGTAAACCCCGCCCCTCAGAGGGTCGGTCATCTCCGCGATAGATGGCAAGGCATTTTAAGGGGCGGGGTAAATACTCAAGAAAAAAGATTTATTAATCGTTTGCATTAGCCGTGCATAACCCAACTAAAAAATAAAAGGCACGGATGACTTATTGGTGCGGGGTTGATTTTTTCTTTACAAATAAATACAATATAAATTCAAACGGATGGGAACGGATGCAAACGGATTAAATAAGTTTTATCCGTATGAATCTGCTTAAATCCCTGCCCCGCACCTTTTGTGTTAGATTTTGTAAAAGATGTTCCCAACTTGTTAGCGGAAAAGGTGCGGGGTGAATATGCATCCGAAATGATAACATGAAAAATTTACGTTTAACTCGAAAAGTAAGAGCAAGTGGCTGAGCAAGTAAACTAAGTCCGGGTGACTTGGATAAGATTCTTTGCGGCTTACCGCTTATCAAAAGTCCTAATCTCTTAGTTGGTTTAGAGAAACCGGCAGATGCGGGAATATATAAACTAACCAAGGATATCGCAATTATCCAGACCGTAGATTATTTTACACCGATTATTGACGACCCTTACACCTTTGGACAAATTGCGGTGGCTAATGCTTTAAGTGATATTTATGCAATGGGTGGAAAACCGCTCACCGCAATGAATATTGTCTGTTTCCCGAAGAAAGAACTGAAGATTTCCGTTTTGAAAGAAATTATTCACGGTGGAATAGAGAAAATGCACGAAGCCGGAGTTTTACTTTTAGGTGGACATACGGTTGACGATTTAGAATTGAAGTATGGTCTTGCCGCTACTGGGATTGTTCATCCAAAAAAAATTGTTACTAATGCAAATGCTCAACCCGGAGATGAACTTGTTCTTACTAAACCTTTAGGTACAGGAATTATTGCCACCGCAATTAAGGCAGGATTAGCAAAGAAAGAAACCGTAAAAAAAATTGTCCAATCAATGAATACACTTAATGAAAAAGCAGCAAGAATTATGCTTGCGATTGGTGTAAACCCCGCCCTTGCCCCGCCCCTGCACGCAGGAGCGGGACTTGCGTGCAAGAGCGGGGTAAATGCTTGCACGGATATTACTGGTTTTGGTTTACTGGGACATGCTTACCAGATGGCATTTAACAGTAATGTGGGAATAAAAATTTATCTGGACAATGTCCCAATATTTCTAGAAACTAAAAAGTTTCTTGAAGAAGGACTTGTGCCAGCTGGACTTTACGCTAATCGTGATTTCTATCTTCCTCATCTTGAAACACAGTGTTTAAAAGAGGATTTGGACATTCTTTTTGACCCGCAAACTTCCGGTGGTTTGCTGATTTCTGTACCCAAAAAGAAAAGCGGGAAACTACTAAGAAAATTGTTAGATGCGGGGATTAAAGAAACAAGTATTATCGGTGAAGTGACAGAAAAACCAAAAAGGAAGATTATAGTTGAGTAATTTCACGAAAATAATAAGCAATTTTTTTCTCGGGAACCCTCCCTTCACTCTATAATTTATCCCAAGAGTCAAAAATCGGGATAAATTCAAAGCCGTTCAGAGAGGAACCCCTCAACAAATTGCTTATTAAGACTTACGAACATTTTTTGAACGACTTTGAATTTATTTCCGTCCCCTCGCCTTTTTGGAAATAAATTATAGAGAGAAAAAAATGGTTCGCAAGTCAAAAAACGAAACCAAGACATTATTTTTTTGAAATTACTCAAATGAAAGGAACAGTGCTTTTCCCATCTACACATTATGCTTTGCGTGCTGAAGAAGCTTTAAAACAGGAGGGTTTAACTGTAAAACTCGTCCCCGTCCCTCGTGAGTTTAGTTCCAATTGCGGTATTGCCCTTGAATTTGACTGCAATAATAAAGAAAAAGTAAACAAAATTTTGCAAGAAAAAAATGTAGAAATCGAAGGTATACATTTAATCACTGATGACCACGGATAAAAATCCAGATGTCCACGGATATGTCATTCTGACCCCCATTGTTTGCTTGTGCAAACAAGCATTGGGGGGAAGAATCTCGAGACCCTTCATTTCATTCAGGGCGACGTCTGCGGCAATTTGTGTAGATTTTATCTGCGTAATCTGCATTTAGTTAATCTGTGTAATCTGTGTTAAAAATATGATTTACTTTGATAACGCAGCAACTTCTTTTCCTAAACCAGAAACAGTATATCAAGCAATGGAAAATTTTATGAAAAATATCGGTGGCAATCCGGGACGCTCCGGGCACCGTCTTTCCATTGAAGCCGCAAAAGTTATCTATCAAACGCGTGAAAATTTAGCTAAACTTTTCAAGGTCAAAGATTCTTCAAGAATTATTTTTACGGCTAACGCTACCGAAGCTTTAAATTTAGGAATTAAAGGTCTTCTTCAACCCGGTGATGAAGTGATTACCAGTTCTTTTGAACATAACTCAGTAATGCGTCCATTGAGAACCTTAGAAAAAGAGATTAAGATTGAGATTAAGACAATCCCACCATCCGACAATGAAACTATAGACCTAAAAAAGTTAGAATCAAACATTACAAAAAAAACTAAATTGATTATCACTATCCATGCTTCCAATGTTACTGGTGATATTATACCAATTGAAGAAATTGGCGAAATTGCCTGGAAAAAGAAAATTCCTTTTCTGGTTGATGCCGCACAAACTGCTGGTGGATGGGAAATTGATTTAGAAAGAGGTAATCGCCTCAAATTGAATATTAACCTACTTGCTTTTACTGGACATAAAGCACTTTTCGGTCCCCAAGGAACCGGTGGATTATATATTCGTGATATGAACCGCTCTGGTTCATACTGTGAAGGTATTGATTTGAAACCTTTAAAACAAGGTGGTACGGGTAGTAATTCCGAATTTGAAGAACAACCGGATTTTTTGCCGGATAAATATGAATCGGGCACACCAAATACGGTTGGTATCGCTGGTTTAGGTGCAGGTGTAGATTTCATCTTAGGTGAAGGAATTAAAAAAATAAAAAAAAGAAAAAAAGAATTGACTGAATACTTACTCACAAAATTAGAGAAAATAGAAGGAATTAAAATTTATGGAAATAAAGATTTAGAAAAGAAAACTTCTATTGTTTCTTTTAATTTAAAAAATTTTCTTTCTTCAGAAGTAAGCCGGGTTTTAAGTGAAAAACATAATATTATGACCCGTCCGGGATTACATTGTGCGCCTTTAACACATAAAACTCTTGGCACATTTCCCAACGGCACAGTGAGAGTAAGCTTAAGTTACTTCAATACCGAAGAAGAAATTGACCAGTTAGTTTACGCATTAAAAGAATTTTCTAAGTGAACGATTCAAATCCCGTATATACAATTTTACGGGACAAACGGATTTGTGCGGATGCAGACGAATGTCATCCGTTTTAATTCGTCAGGCATTTGCCTTTTTCAAAAAAATACTTGACCCGCCGATAGGTCATGGTCTACCGATAAAGCCCGTAGAGAATTTTTTTACGGGCTAAGGAAATTTTTTTTCTATGGGTCTTGACAAGAAAAATATAGTTTTGTAAAATTGAAAAAAATCATCGCAAGACAACTACACCAGAGATGGTAGCTACAAAAAAGATGAAAATTAAAACATTAAATAATGAGTATTCTCCTTTCAAGGTGAACCTTACTACCAGGTTTATCATTATAATTCAAAAAAATATTGCCACGGATATTCAGGGCTATTGAGTAATTTCTGAACGGTGAGGTTCCCCAATAGCCTTTTTTATTTTTCAGCAAAAATGAGTAAAGAAGAGATAAAATAAGAAATGAAAAAGTTTAAAACAAAAAATTTTTTAAAAAAACTCTTGACAAGAAATGTTAATTTTTTTAAAATAAATATCTTTAGAAAATTTATGTAAAGAAAGGAGGTGAAAAGAAGTGAAAAAGAGAGGAATCATCTTGAGTATTCTCGCTTTGACTCTTTTTGTTCTGGAGACAACCTGTGCCGCGCTTACATTAGATGTAGGCTTAAATCTCAATCTTTTTTTTGATAATCGAACCACAGGACAAGGCGGTCGTTTTGGTATTTTCTATGACTTAGGAGATGACTTGAGTCTCGGTTATGTTAAAGAAATAGGTACCATTTCGTTAAAGAGTGACGGCCCAACAGCAGGGACAGCATCCGGTAGCGTTGACCTTGATACATTAATGATTATGTTTACAGTTATGAAGAATCTTTTCAAAGTCGCTGGTTTGAATACGAGTGTAGGGTTGGGCTTGGGTACTGCAAGCATCGTGAACGAACCAGTTCCAAGTATCGGTTTCGATGTTGGTGCCAGTGCTAATACCGCAGCAGTTAAAATTCTCGGCAAACTAAGCTATCAACCAAAAGAAACGGGTAAAGTGCTCGGAATAGTTTCTTTGACACTCGGTTACCGAACTATTGATATTAAGGATGTGACCGAACCTTTCGGTACAGGATCAGAGACATTGAAGGATTTTAATGGATTAATGTTTGGTTTAGGTATGGGGTTAAAATTCTAAATACCATTTGGTCTTCGTTCTTAGTCAGAGAAGAGTTCAACATAGACAAAATTCTTTTCTATTCAAAATTTTTTTTAAAAAACTCTTGAGCTATAAAACCCGTAGAGAATTTCTTTACGAGCGAAAGAAAAATTTTTTTTCTATGGGTCTTGACAAAAAAAATGTAGTTTTGTAGAATTGTAACACTTATCTGAGGATGAAGTAAATATGTGGATAATGAAAAATAAAGTGCTAAAGAGTGAATATCTTTCTTATTGGTGGAAGTGGTGTATTAGTTTGAGAAGTGTCTTAGAACACAGCAAGGTTATTGAGGAATCTCTTAATATGCGGATTTCTTAATAACCTTTTTTATTTGTAAAAAAATTTTTTAGAAAAGGAGGTGAGGCGAAAAGAAAAACAAGTTAGGAAGTTAGAAAGTTAGGAAGTAAGTCCCGATTTATCGGGACAAAAAATCCGCGGTAATCCGCGTAGAAGTAAAAAGAGGAGGGAAATTAGATAAATGAAGAAACTTACTGTATTTTTAGTAGGACTGATGATAGTAGGACTTACCTTACCAGCAAGAGGAGAAATCAAGGTTAGTGGTTTTGCCCAAGCACAACTGATAAATGATGAATCCAAAACTGGTAAAGAACTTTATTTCACTGCTAAACGGGCAAGAGTAATAGCGAAAGGCGACTTAGGTAACAAAGTGGGAATGTTCGCTCAGTTGGAAACAGCCACTGGCGATATTAATGTTTTAGATGTGATAATGGACTATGACCTCGTCCCTGGAATTGCCAAAGTCGGTATTGGACGCCGCACTGTCCCGTTTGGACTGCAAAACCCAGTTTCACCGTATAACCTGCACACGATTAATTATGCGCAGGTAGTATCCGGATTACTTGGAACCGGCTGGCGTGAACTTGGATTATTTGTGAGCGGAAAGTTTAACATTGTTGACTACATCCTTGCGTATGTGAACGGTTCCGAGACAAGCACTGGTGGGCATATCCTATCAGCAGCGGGAAATGCAGAAGATAACGATGTAAAAGACATTGCTGCTCGAATTGGTGTGTCCATTCCAACAATCGCTGGGCTTGGTGCAGGTGTGTCCATTTACAGCGGGAAAGCAGGTGCAGCCGAGACGAAGAAAAATAGAACCGGTGTTGATGTAAAGTATGAGAAAGATGCTATCTACGCGCAGGCGGAGTATATTACTGGTAAGACCGGAAGTATAGAGGCTACGGGTTACTATCTTGAAGCCGGTTACAAAGTTGCTATTATCCAGCCGATGGTCCGCTATGACTCTTACGACCCCGATACCGATAAAGACGACGACGAAATAACAATTATTGCTCTCGGTGCAAACTGCTACCTTGGTCAAAATGCAAAAGTGCAAATCTTCTACGAATCAAAAGACGAGAAACCATCAGTTGACAACAACGTTCTTACTGTGCAGACAGCAATAAAGTTCTAAGGGTTCAAAAATAAGGAAGGGGTCAACAAAATTGACCCCTTCTTCTTTGAGATTTTAATACCTCTTAAGGAGGGGACAGCGAGGTCATCTTGGACTAACGCAGTGTCCAAGTGAACGAGTGCAATCGGAGGATATCCTCCATTGAGAATAAGGGGTAGGTATTTTTTTCTTTGAAATTGATTCCAGCGATTATTGACGGCGATTTCAGCGATTGATTTTGTTGACAAAAAATCACTGTAATCGTTGGCTCTTAATCTCTGTAATCAATGTAATGGGAGGGAGAGTTATGGTAGAAAAAGAAGTGGTTAAAATCGGTATTGTTGGTGCCGGGAGGACAGGAACACCATTAATCAATGAATTTCTTAAACATAAATATATATGTATTAAAGGTATTATTGATTTTAATCTTGATGCACCGGGGATGAAATTAGCAAAAAAAAAGGGAATTCTTACCAGTAACGATGTCAATGAATTAGTAAAAATGGGCGAAAATGTTGACTTAGTATTTGATGTCTCCGGTGATCCAAACTTAAGAAGACAACTTGTGGATGCTTACCAGAGAAGTGCTAATAAACATACATTGATTGTCCACGAAACAATTGCTCGGTTAATTATTACTCTTGTTTTACGGAAGAAAACTTTAGTGCCAAGTTTACATCCAAAAATACAAGGACTATAAACTTTGATTACACCGATTACAAAAACAGATTACACAGAAATGTCATTGCGAACGAAGTGAAGCAATCCCAAAATGAGATTGCCTCGCTGCTTCCCGCCTAACGGCGAGGCAAGTCAGTCGCTCGCAATGACCCAATAAGGTTTGATCATCTGTGTAACCAGGTTTTAAAAATCTGTGTAATTAGATGTAATAAAAGGAGGGAAAAAGGATGAAATTTACCCGAAGAGAGTTTTTGAAAGTTACCGGAGCAACCGGTATTGGCGTTACGTTGGGTAGTCTTGGGTTAGAACCAATTAAGGTTTATGCGCAGGAATTAAGAATTAAAGATGCTAAGGAAACACCAACAATCTGTAATTATTGTTCTGGTGGTTGTGGAATGATTGCTCACTCTGTTAATGGTAAATTGGTCAACACTGAAGGTGACCCTAACCACCCAATTAATCTTGGACGACTTGACCCGAAAAGTGCTGCCGCTTACCAACTGGTTGACAATGAGCGCCGACTTAAAAAAGTATTGTATCGTGCGCCTGGTGCTTCCGATTGGGTAGAAAAAGATTGGAACTGGGCACTTAGAGAAATTGCTAAAAAAATTAAAGCAACCCGTGAGGCTACATTTGTGGCTAAAGAAGAGGGGGTTACGGTTAACCGCACCGAAGGACTTGCACAATTAGGTGGTGCAGCACTGAATAATGAAGAATGTTATCTGCTTTCCAAATTTGCTCGTGCACTTGGTATTGTCAATCTTGAACACCAGGCACGGATATGACACTCCTCTACAGTGGCCGGTCTTGGCCCTTCATTCGGTCGTGGTGTAATGACCAATCACTGGATTGACTATCGGAATGCAGATGTAATTATGGCTTTAGGTTCAAATCCGGTAGAAAACCATCCGGTTTCCACTACCTGGATTGATATAGCCATAGAAAGAGGAGCAAAATTTATTGTCGTTGACCCCCGATTTACCCGTAGTGCTTCAAAAGCGCATCTTTACGCACCAATTCGTCCGGGGGCAGATATCGCCTTCCTTGGCGGATTAATTAATTATACTCTCCAAAATAAACTTTACCATGAGGAATATGTGCTTAACTACACGAATGCTTCATTCCTGATTAAACCGGGATATTCCTTCAAAGATGGTATCTTCTCTGGATATGAAGCAGCGAAAAGAAAATACGACCCGGCAAGCTGGGCTTATCAAATGAGTCCTCCGGGACCGGATAAGAAAACAGTTCCTCTTCAGGATAAAACTTTGCAAAATTCAAAGTGTGTATTTCAAATCACCAAGAAACATTATGCCCGTTACACTCCGGAGATGGTCAGTAAGGTTTGTGGTATGCCTGAGGAACTTTTCTTAGCCATTGCTAAAACTTACTGTGCTACTGGCAGACCTGGGAAAGCTGGAACTATACTCTATGCTATGGGGATAACTCAGCATTCTAACGGTTCACAAAATTGCCGAGCAATTGCTCTTCTGCAACTCCTTTTAGGTAATATGGGTATTGCTGGTGGCGGAGTAAATGCCCAGCGCGGCTGGTCAAATGTGCAGGGGTCAACTGATATGGGACTCCTTTTCCATCTTTTTACCGGGTATAACCCTTCACCGGAAACCGCAAAACACCTTACCCTTAAGGATTACATAGAAAAGGAAACTCCAAAAACCGGCTTTTGGATGAACCGTCCTAAATTCTTTATCAGTATGCTTAAAGCTTGGTGGGGAAATAATGCGACTAAAGAAAATAACTTCTGTTACCATTATCTACCCAAAAGAAGTGCGAATCATTCTTGGATTGCTCTCTTTGAACTGATGTACGCTGGTAAAATTAAAGGTTTAATGTGCTGGGGACAGAATCCTTCAGTGGTTGGACCGAACGCAAATATGGAAAATAAAGCGTTAGAAAAACTTAACTGGCTAATGGTAACTGACCTTTTTGAAAGTGAAACGGCAACTTTCTGGAAACGACCCGGTGCTGACCCTTCCAAAATTAAGACCGAAGTTTTCCTTTTACCAGGTTGCTCCTTTATGGAAAAAGAAGGAAGTGTCACTAATAGTGGACGCTGGCTACAGTATCGCTGGAAAGTAATTGAACCACTTGGAGATTCAAAATCCGATGCGGATATTGTGAACCTTCTTTTCCAAAGAGTACGTGCTTTATATCAGAAAGACAAAGAAGCAGTCTCTCCTAGCCCAATTTTGAGACTGAATTGGGACTATGGCAAAACCGAAGTAGATATTGAAAAAGTAGTTAAGGAGATTAATGGTTACACAGTTGCTAATGGTAAACCGGTGCTTAATTTTACTAAACTTGCTGATGATGGTTCAACTGCTTGCGGAAACTGGATTTATTCCGGTATTTATCCGGAGGAGAAAAAGAACCTCACTAAGCGCAGAATTAGAGAAAAGGAGGGTATCGGTTTAAATTCGGAATGGGGTTATTCTTGGCCTTTGAACCGGAGAATTGTTTATAACCGTTGTTCAGCTGACCCAACCGGTAAACCTTACAATAAAGAGAAATGGTTAGTCAAATGGGAAGGTGGAAAATGGGTAACCCGTGATGTACCGGATTTTGGTTGGAAAGATGCAAAGACTGGTGAAATGATCCCTCCAGCAAAATCTGCGGCTAATCCTTTCATTATGCAACCGGAAGGTAAAGGAAGAATATTTAGCCCAGTAGGTTTAGCTGATGGTCCGCTTCCGGAGCATTACGAACCTTACGAAAGTCCGGTGAAGAATTTACTCTCCGGGACACAGAATGACCCGGCCTGCAAAATCTGGGCAACACCAGAGGTGGACAAATTAGCCGCGGTCGGTTCAGAGGAATTTCCAATAATTTGTACCACTTACCGTGTGGTTGAACATTATCAAGGTGGACCGACGACAAGAAACATTGGCTGGCTTAACGAATTGATGCCCGAACTTTTTGTCGAAATGAGTGTTGAACTTGCCCAGGCAAAGAGAATAAAGAATGGCAACAAAGTAAAAATTATTAGTGCTCGTGGTGAAATTATCGCAAAAGCCTGTGTTACACCGAGATTTAAAGCCCTACAACTCAACGGGAAAACAGTGGAAGTTGTTGGTTTACCCTGGCACTGGGGCTGGGCTGGTTTATCTACTGGTGATGTAGCGAATATTCTTACCCCGCACATCGGTGATGCGAACACAATGATTCCTGAGTATAAAGCGTTCCTTGTAAATATAGAGAGAGCAGTAGTTTAGAGTGAAACCTGATTACAGCGAGAGAAATTTCCTTTTCAAAAAACCACTGTAATCGTTTGTTTTAAATCGTTGTAATCTTCTGCTTGAGAATAAAAAGGAGGTAGAATATGGCTGAAAAGGCATGTCTTGTTGATGTATCTAAATGTATTGCTTGTCGTGGCTGTCAGGTTGCTTGTAAATCCTGGAATCAACTGCCTGCGGAAAAAACAACCTTTACTGGCACTTACGAAAATCCACCTGCCCTTTCTGGAAAAACAGTGACAAAGATACTCTTCAGAGAGATTGCTGAAGGTGGTAATATAAAATGGCTTTTCCGTAAGGCGCAATGTTTCCATTGCACTGATGCGGGTTGTGTGAAAGCTTGTCCAGTGCCCGGGGCGTTAACCAAAATGGAAGATGGAACAGTCTATCTTGACCAGAAAAAATGCACCGGATGTAAATACTGCATTATAAGCTGTCCATTTGAAATACCGCGCTGGGACCCGGTTAAGGGGAAAGCGTTCAAATGCAACTTCTGCTATGACCGAACTTCTAATGGTTTACCTCCTGCCTGTCAAAAAATATGTGTGGGGAGAGCAATTAGGTATGGTAACCGTGATGAATTGATTGACTACGCAAAAAGAAGAGGTGGCTATCTCTACGGCGAAAAAGAATTGGGTGGGCTCCATTGGATGTATCTTCTTCCCGTACCTGACCCTGAACTTTACTATCTACCTAAAGAACCAAAATTGCCTGCATCTTTAATCATTTGGAAAGATATCCTCAAACCAATCGGAATAATTCTTGGAGCTGGTTCAATAATTGGTTGGTTAGGTTATCATTTCTTCCTTATGCCGAAGAAAGAGAAATTGATGAAAGAAACCGAGTCACATTCTTCTTAAGAGAGGAACAGTGACCCCATAAACCCCGTAGAATAAATTTACGGAGTAGATGAAAATCTTCCTTCGGTTTTTCTCAGGATGGTGAGTTAATTGAACCATTACGGGGTCTACGGGGGAACGCAATTGGGCTTCTGTTTATCAGTCCTGAATAAATGGAAGGGAGATATTTCCCATTAAGGTAAAAAGGAGGTGCGTAAAAAATGGCAGAAAAAATGATCCAAAGGACAAGTAAGGAACAGAGGTATATCCATTGGATACACGGTGTAAGTTTTATTATTCTTGCACTTACCGGATTAGGACTCTATTCTAAGGGGTTGTTTGGTCTAACCTCAATTTTTGGTGGGGTTAATAGCGCAAGATTTTTTCATCGGTTTTTTGCCTGGATATTCACTTTCAATATGCCGTTCTTCATCAGAACTTGGTTCAAAGATTGTGGTATCATTGATACCCTTGACCGGAAATGGATTGCTTGTGGTATGGGAGGATACTTACCAATAAAAAACCTCTATACTGGTTGCCCACCGGCAGGTAAATTTAATGCGGGACAGAAATTATTCTACTGGACAGCAGTTATTGGTGGTATTCTCTTCATCATCAGCGGTTTTTCAATGATGTATCCCCTTGGTTTAAGTAAAGGTTGGGTAAGATTTTCGTATATCCTTCACGATTTAGCCACAATTTGCACAATCACTTTTTTCTTTGCTCATCTTTACTTGGGAACACTTGGTGCACCGGGTTCTCTACGGGCTATTTTCCAAGGTAATGTCAGTGAAGAATGGGCAAAACATCATCACGGACGCTGGCTAACTCCGTAAAGATTTTCAATCTACGAGGTCTGTGCCCGTAAAGATTTTCATCTCGTAAAGAGACGAGGTCTCTACGAGACTTTTCGTCTACTCCGTAAATTTATTCTACGGGGTCTACGGGCTCTACGGGGCTAACTGAACAGAAATAAACAACAGTGGATAGTTCTTAGTGTATAGTTAAAAAACAAAAAAGGCGGTTTGTAAAATGACCGCCTTTTTTTAATCCATCCGCAGAGCTGCCCACTTATGATGGGCGGGATTAATCCAATGGAAAAGGAAATTGAATACCTAAACAAAATTATTGAGAAAAAACCAGTATATAAAGATATTCTTACTTTTTACCAAAAAATTCTTAAAGAACAAAGAAAAATTAAAATTGAAGAGAAAGATATTTCTTATGAACTTGATTCTGAAGAAATAATTAAAGAAAAGTTACGTAAAGGTTTTCCTTTACTCGACCGCAAAAAAATAAAGATTAATTTTAAACCTGCAGAAGAATTAGCTGAAAGGTTAATTTTTTTATTTAAAGCAAAAATTGAAATTCCTATATCCGAACTTCTAAAAAAAATCTTCTTTGCTGAAGATGTCTCCAATCTGGGAAATGAAGAAAAAGAACGTTACCTCATTCTCATCAGTAAATTAAGTCTTCAACCTTTGACTAAAGCGATTACCGAAAAATTCAAAAAATATCTTGACCAAAGAGGTGATTACCTCAAACTCTGGCTAAATGGTTATTGTCCAATCTGTGGGAGTAAACCAAACATCGCTGAGATAAAGGGTGACTATGGAGAAAAATATCTCCATTGTTCATTCTGTGGATACGAATGGCTTCATAAACGTCTTGTCTGTCCTTATTGCGGAAATACTGACCACCAAACACTTGGTTATTTCTATACCGAAAATGAAGAACAATACCGGATTGATGTCTGCGAAAAATGTAAACATTATATCAAGACAGTAGATAGTCGTAAATTAAGTGAACCGGTTAACTTAGAAATTGAGGACTGGTGCACAATCCATCTTGATTTCATCGCTACCAGTAAAGGTTACCAGAAGGAAAAATCTACCCTCCTAACCTTATGGTATCACAATGGCGATACTGTGATACCATTATTGTAAAAATCACACCTCCTATCTTCGTTGACAAAACTTTTCATTTTTTACTAAAATTTCATAATTTCGTCAATGAAAAAATTTTGGCATTTATTTTTACTTTCCTTCATAATTATTCTAATTTATTCTTCTTTAACTGCACACCAAAGTATTGACACTTGGGTTTATAAAACTTCTGCTCCCTTTACTCCGAAAACTTACGCTGATGGTATTGCAATCACTCGTGTACTTGATTCTGGAACTACTTATTTTTGCGCTCTCCCTGGAGGAACAACTTACTGGTGGCACTATCGGGTGGATTCAGATAGTTGGACAATTATGAGTTCAAGTTTACCGGCGCCAAGTGGCTACGGTGCTTCGCTTATCTGGACAGGGGGAGATTACCTTTATTATGTGCGGGGAAGTAGTACTACCGAATTTTATGGGTACTCTATTTCTACGGCAAATTGGGTTACTCTTTCTTCTGCACCGGATACTATCGCTAAAGGTGGTTCAGCAGTATGGGCGGGTGGTGACTTCATTTATGTTATTCGTGGTGCTGACACCTATGATTTCTGGGCTTACTCAATTGCTGATAACTCCTGGACAGCGAAAACACAAACTAACGCAAAAGTTGATAACGAAAGCACTCTGGCTTGGGATGAGAATGATAATTTATACTTCTTGCGTGGAGGAGAGGATACATTTTATAAATATGTCCTCAGTTCTGATTCTTGGATAACACTTACCGGAAAAGGTCTCCCCGATAATCTCGGTGTCGGTGGTTCTTTAATTTCTGTTTCTACCAGTATACTTTACTGCGTTCGTGGTGCAGTCAGCACTGATTATTACAAATATGACATTAGCCAATCAAGTTGGACATCTCCTTATCCTGCTTCTACACCAGAAAATGTAGGGACTAATCGTGGTAACCGCCTCGTTTCTCTCGGAGATTATATTTATTGTCTTAAAGGTACAGGAACTGGGTCAAACAAATCTTTCTGGTCTTATCGCTGGCGGGATATCAATGCTCCGGGAATAGTAACCAGTTTTGTTGCTGAAACAGGCACGAACCGTGGCGAAATAAATCTTTCCTGGATAAGTCCGGGCAATGACGGTTATCTCGGAGAACTTCCTGCGGGAAGCACTTTTTATATCCAGTATGCCTCCTGGACTGGTGTTGCTTTCTCTACAACCACTCAGCCACCAGTAAGTGGTTATCATTTATCCATTCCTACTGGACCGGTTACACCGGGTTCAACACAATTTTACACACTCAATGGACTTTTAGAAGGCGTAATTTATTATTTCCGAATCTGGTCGCGGGATAACGCCGGGAACTGGTCAGATATTTCAATTGGTGCCACTACTTGGGCACAGTTGCCCATACCTTCTGCACCGAAGATATTCTTTGGTCTTGCTTTATCAACCGATTCAATAAAATGGGAATGGGATGATGTCTCGGATGAAACGGGTTATCAAATTTTCCGTGCATCCGATAATGAAGTTATTATCTCAACAGATGTTATCTCGACAGATGTTACTTCTTATGTTGAGTCTGGATTTGCTCTGCCCAACTTACCCGTCGGAAGATATGTAAGAGCATTTAATAATTACGGTCTCAGCGCTCTTTCTCCTTCAGCAACGGTTTACACCCTTGCTAATCTGCCTATCAATATAAACATGCCAAGTGTATGCATGTCAAGTGTAACGCTCACCTGGTCAGCAAATGGGAATCCCCCTTGGACAACGTACGAATTACAATATTCTACAACTAACGATTTCAGTTCTTATTCCTCCTCAATCACTCAATCACTTACTCACTTAATCACTTACTTAATGCCCGACACGACTTACTACTTTAAAGTAAAAGCGTTTAATGGAGACAATATCGGAACAAATTTTAGCGAGGTTAACTTTATCTCCACATTGAAAGTACCGGGAGAAAATTATCTTGATCTCGTAATAAACGAAATAATGTATAATCCCCAAGGAGCAGATACTTATAGTGAATGGATTGAATTATATAACCGAACATCCACTAATATAGACCTTACTGGCTGGTTTCTTAAGGAAGACAACGAAACACTTACTGGAACAGCGGGTGAGATAAAAAATACTCATTTAGTTCAAGGTTCTCTGGTTATCCCTGCAGGCGGATATATTATCCTTGCTGATAGTGGGACATATTTTCTTAATAGTTACTCTGATAATCCTCCAAGTGCTACCTGGAATGTTATTGATACAAGTATTGCTCTTGCCAATACAGTTGATACTATTTTCTTAGTTAATCCCTCATTTAAGGTTATAAGTAGTGTAACTTATTCTAATACTTGGAATAATAGTGTGGAAGGAAAATCAACCGAGAAAATCAATTCCGGAGGTTCAGAGACCAACGCTTCTAACTGGGGTGAAAGCATACCTTTTGAGGGCACACCGGGAGTATCAAACAGTCTAACTCCACCACCCCCGGATACCCCGCTAATCAATAAATATATTGACCCAAATAAAGACGATACTTTGACTATTTTCCCATACACGGATAAAGCAGTAGAAATCATAATTCTTGCTGGTACTTTTAACACTACAGTAAATCTCAGCGTTGAACGAAGCACATCCGTTCCTAAGCCAGACTTGATTAAACAACCGCATTTAAAAGGCACTGGTATAGGTATAGAAATTTTGGCCAAAGATAAAACAGGTAATCTTCTTCAACCACAAAAACCAATTAAGATAACTTTCAAGTATGCTGCGGAGGAAGTCGCTGGAGTGAAGGAAGAAAATCTTGCTCTCGCTCATTGTAGAGAAACAAAAAAAGAGTGGGGAATACTTCCTTCACAAGTTTATCCTTCAGAAAATAAAATTGTCACTGAAATTTTACATCTATCTTTATTCCAAATTGTTGAATGTGTTGCGGTAAAGACCGTAGATAATGTCTTTGTCTATCCTAATCCCTGTTATTTAAGTAAAAACCAAAAACCTACCTTTGCCCGTCTACCTGCAAATGCACAAATCATCGTCTACACTGTTAACGGAGAAAGGATTTTTGAAGCAATTGCTGGCACAAGTGGTTACTACACTTGGGAAATAAAAAATTTAGCCAGTGGAATTTATATTTTTCTCGTCAAAGACCCCGCGACCGGTAAGAAAAAATTCGGTAAACTTGCTATAATCAAATAAAGTAATAAAAATCACAAATATTTTTTCTTGACAATAATTTCTAAAAATACTAATATCTATTAAGAAAACGGAAAGTTAAAAAATGACAAACGCAGAGAAAAAAGTTTTAAAGATTTTGCTTCTCGGACTCGGTACTTGGTTTTTAACCCAATTACCAATTACCCTGCCTGCGCCATGGCTTCGGTGGGCAGGCAATTACCAATTACCCGCTGTTTACGCTGGTGGACCAGGAACTACCGGGGCACAGTTTTTGAAAATCGGTCTGGGTGCACGTCCAGTAGCGATGGGCAGCGTTTATACAGGTATTGCTGACGATGTTAATGCAATCTATTGGAATCCGGCTGGATTAGCTCAAATAAGCGGTAAGGAACTCACTACACAGCATATTGCCTGGTTCCAAGACATAAACTACGAATATATTGGTTATGCTCATAATCTCGGTAACCTTGGCACTGCTGGAATTATGGTAAATTATCTTTATATAGACGATTTAGAAAAAAGGACCGCTGATACTGATACACCGGATGGTTATTTCAAAGCCAGTGACTTAGCAGTAAGTTTAGCCGGGGGAAGAAAATTAAACGAGAAACTTTCTTTGGGAGCAAATCTTAAATACATTAGACAGCAGATTGATATTGAGAAAGCCGAAGGTTTTGCTTTTGACCTCGGTGGATTGTATAATGTAAATGATAAATTGAAAATTGGTTTAGCGATCCAAAACCTGGGCACAGAAATAAAATTTGTTAGTGAAGGCGACCCATTGCCTTTAAATATTAAACTTGGTGCAGGATATAAATTGCTCAATGACCAACTGACACTTGGATTAGATGTTAACTATCCTATTGACAATGAGATAAATTTTGCTCTTGGTGCTGAGTATGCGTTAAAATTAGGAGGTATATCTTTGCCTTTACGTGTAGGATATAATACCAAAGTTATTTCTGACTTAGGTGCTCTCGCTGGGCTTGGTACCGGATTAGGTATTGGAATAAACAGGCTTGCTTTTGATTTTGCCTGGGTACCTTACGGTGATTTAGGACATACTTTCCGGGTAGCTCTAAAAATGAAATTTTAAAAATTTGACAATTTTAGATTTTTAATTTAAAATTAACTAAAGTTCTTTGATCTGATGATTACAGCGATGTTAACTGCCAATACCAACGATTTTTGATTTTATTGCTGACATCTTATTTAATCGCTGTAATCAATGTTTCTGAACCAGACCAGTGGAGGAAGTTATCCCGAGTTTAGTTGAGGGAGCGCTGCCCCGCAACGGTATTAAACGCAGATTGCCGCAGATTAACTTCCGGATTAACGCAGATTTTTATCTGTGGACATCTGGATTCTTATCCGTGGTAATCAGCGCAGAGCCCGGTCGACCACTTGTCTTGGCAAGTACCTTCGCGGGAAGGGAAATTAAATTAGTTCATAGTTGATAGTTGAGTAGTAGAATCTCCACTTTACCCTCGAAGATGGAGATTTTTTTTTACCTCAAAGGGGGGTTACATAAATGAAATCAGTAAAAAAAAGTTTGCGTAAATTCGTGTTTCAAAGAATTCGTGTAAATTCGCGTAGCCGTTATCCACAGTCATCTGCGGTAAGTAATTATCCGTGGAAATCTGCGTTTACAGGTTTAATTCAGGTTTATACCGGTGATGGGAAAGGGAAAACTACTGCTGCAGTGGGTCAGGTAATCCGTGCTTTAGGACAAGGTTTAAGAGTTTGTTTTATCCAGTTTTTTAAAGATCCAAAAACTTTTACTTACGGTGAACAAAAAATTTTTTATTCTTTATCCCGTAAAGGAATTCTACGGGATTTACCAGGAATTGACCTTTATACTTTTGCTCCTCAGCATCCACATTTTTTCAAGAAAATAAAAAAAGAAGAAACAAGAAAACAACTTAAGGAAGGACTAAATTTTATTCACAAAATTTTTCGTGAGAAGGATTATGATTTACTTGTTCTTGACGAATTAATTATTGCTTTAAGAGACAAATATTTAGAAACTAATAAACTGATAAAATTGCTTAAACAAAAACCGAAAAATATGGAAATTATTCTTACCGGAAGAGGTGCACCAAAAAAACTGCTTACTTTTGTTGATTTAGTTACCGAGATGAAAAAAATTAAACATCCTTATGATAAAGGAGTAAAAGTGAGAAAAGGGATAGAATACTAAACCAGTAATTAAGTGAGTGCGGGTAAGTAAAAAGTATCAGAAGTCGTTCAGAAAGTCCTCTTACCAATAATGAAATCATCGCTGTAATCTTTGTCTAATGGTATCACAACTGCTACTGTGATACCATAATCACTGCAATCAAAAGAACAAATATGGGAAAGGTAATTTTTATTCTTGGCGGAGTAAAGAGTGGAAAAACGCAGTATGTGATAAACCAAGCAAAAAGGAAAAATCCTTCGGTCACTTATCTTGCTACTGCAACTGCAGGTGATAAAGAAATGAAAGCAAAAATTGAAGAACATAAAAAAATGCGTCCAAAAAATTGGCAAACAATTGAAGAACCTTACGACCTCTTAAACGGAATAAGAAAGATAACTTCAAAGATAATTATTGTTGACTGTATAAATTTCTGGCTGGCAAACATCATTCCCAAGGGGGAGAAAGAAATAATTCAGCAAGTGAACCTCTTTTGTCATTATCTTAAAAACAAAAACTATCTTGCTTATATAGTTTCTAATGAAGTAAGTATGAGCCTTATCCCAATAAACAAATTAGGACGAAAATTCCAAGAATTATTAAGTAAAGTTAACCAAATAATTACTCAATATGCGGATAAAGTTTATCTAATGGTTGCCGGAATACCGGTAAGAGTTAAATAGTGGAATGGTGAAAAGGGGTTAGTCTCGGAACCTTTTTCTCGCTCGGTAATTCTTTGACCAGGAGCGAGAATCGTCAAAGAATTTAATGTCGCTCGAAAAAGAACCACTCAACTAACCCCAAAAAGGACAAAGTATGGAAAAGATTAGAATTAAAACTAAGCAGTTTCATAAAAGTGAAACTTGATTTCACAGATTAAGTTTTTTAATCTGTGTAAATCTGTGTTAAAAAATCTGTGTAATCAATATAACTGAACTTATGTGAAGTTATATAGAAGAGATGAAAGTAATTTCCTCTTGGAGTGGCGGTAAAGATAGTTGTCTTGCTTGTTATAGAGCGATACTCACCGGATATGAAATCAAATTTCTGCTTAACTTTATTTCTAAAGAATATAAAAGATGTTGTTTCCACGGAATAGAGTCTCAATTACTTAAAACCCAAGCTGAGATAATAGGAATACCTTTGGTGCAGAGGGAGGTTAGTCCGGATATGTCAGAATATGAAAAAGAATTCAAAAATGCTGTAGGCGAACTTAAACATTATGGTATTGAAGGGATGGTTTTTGGTGATGTTTATCTTGAAGAGCATAAAAATTGGGTGGAGAGGGTTTGTAAAGAATTAGAAATTGAACCAATTGAACCTTTATGGAATACGGAACCGAAAAAAGTTGTCGCTGAGTTTATTGATGCTGGTTTCAAAGCAATCGTTGTTAGTGCTAAAGCGGATTTATTTACTGGCAAAGACATTGGACGAAAAATTGACTTAAGTTTTCTTGGTGACCTTACAAAAAGGAACATCTGTCCCTGTGGCGAAAATGGTGAATTTCATACTTTTGTTTATGACGGACCAATTTTTAAAAAACGGATTAAGATTCTAAAAACAGAAAAAATTTTAAGGGAGGGTTTCTGGAAACATTGGTATCTTGATATTCAGAAATGGAGAGTAGTGAACAAGTGAAATAGTAAATTGGTGAATTAGTGAAATAGTTCATAAAATCTAACAGGAGGAAAGAAATGGAAAAATTGAATTCAGTAATTAAGAGAATCGGACCAGTTGATGGAGGAAGTTTTGCTTATACCCAGAAGAAATTAGATAATCTTACTAAACCGCTTGGTTCTTTAGGACAATTGGAAGAAATCGCCAAACATTTAGTTGCAATTACTGGAAAAGAAAATCCATCAATTAAGAACAAAGTAATTTTTACTTTAGCCGGTGACCACGGAGTCGTAGAAGAAAGAATATCCGCCTACCCGAAAGAGGTTACTCCTCAAATGGTCTATAATTTTTTAAGGGGTGGGGCAGGGATAAATGTGCTTGCTAAACACATTGGGACAAAAGTTGTTGTAGTTGATATCGGTGTTGCCGAAGACATAAATGTAGCCGAGGCTTCAGTGCTGAAACGAAGTGAAGGCACTTCAGCCTCGGAATTAAAAATTAAAAAGATAAATTACGGAACAAAGAATTTTACCAAGGGACCGGCAATGACCAGAGAAGAAGCAATAAAATCAATTGAGGTGGGGATAGAACTTGTTGAAGAAGAAATTAATAATGCTGGTATTCACCTTCTGGGTACTGGTGATATGGGTATTGGCAACACAACAGCATCAAGCGCAATCACAGCGGTAATTACCGGTGAACCAATAGAAAAAGTTACCGGTAGAGGAACCGGAATTGACGACGAGAAGTTAAGAAATAAGATTAAGATAATTAAGAAAGCACTTGAACTAAACAAACCAAATCCAAAAGATGCTATTGATATTCTTTCTAAGGTAGGTGGATTTGAAATTGGTGGGCTTGCCGGAATAATGCTCGCGGGAGCAGCTTATAAAATTCCGATAGTAGTTGATGGATTTATCTCCGGTGCGGCTGCACTGATTGCCTGCACTCTCCAACCAATAACCAGAGACTATCTGATTGCCGGGCATTGTTCTCAGGAACCGGGACATAAAATTCAACTTAACTGGCTTGGACTTAAACCAATTCTCAATTTAGACCTGCGTCTTGGTGAAGGAACCGGTGCAGTATTAGCAATGAATATCATTGAAGCCAGTGTGAAAATACTAACCCAAATGGCAACTTTTGAATCGGCTGGTGTATCTAAAAAGAATGTTTAACGATTTTCTAAGTGCATTAAGTTTTCTCACTATTCTACCTGTAAAGGAGAGGGAAATTAACCGAAATACTTTATTCTATTTTCCAATCGTAGGTTTATTTATTGGTATTTTTTTAGTTTTGGTTAACTTTTTCTCAACTAAACTTTTCCCTTCCTCAATAACGAATTTATTTATTTTATTGTTTTTGACTCTAATAACCGGTGGATTACATCTTGATGGTTTTGCGGATACCTTTGATGGTTTTTTTAGCAGTAAAAATTGTAATGAAATTCTAAGCATAATGGATGACCCGCATATCGGCACAAAAGGAGTAACTGCAGTATTTTTTCTTCTATTTTTTAAATTTTTTATTTTAGAAAAAATTAAATTCAAATATCCCCTTTTAATCCTTATGCCAACAATTAGCCGTTCAGCAATGGTTCTCACTATCCTTCTTACTCAACCAGCAAAAAATCAAGGGTTAGGTAAAGTTTTTTCGGAACAGAAAAATTATTCTGCTGGTTTGTTTGTTAGTTTGTTCACTTTATGTCTCGTTGTTTTTTTTCTGCAATTGAAAGGGATACCCCTTATTTTTCTTGTGGTATTTCTCATCTATCTCCTGATTAAATATAGTAACAAAAAAATTGGTGGTATAACTGGTGATATTTTAGGTGCATTAAACGAAATTGTAGAGTTATGCATACTTTTTTTCTTCTTATTTTAATTTCTTTAGGCTGTGCCCAATCACCCCCGCCTTCGCTAAAGCTTCGGCGGGCAGGCACTCACGAAGTTACCCAGTTACCAAGTGACCAAGTCACTAAGTCACCGGGTCGCCAAGTTACCCAGTCACCAAGTTACCGTATCATTTCGCTCGCTCCTTCAATTACTGAGGAACTATATCTCCTTGGTGTAGAAGACAAAATTGTAGGAGTAACTATTTTTTGTATTTATCCTGGGGAAGCAAAAAGAAAAGAAAAAGTCGGCACTTATCTTGAACCGAACTTAGAAAAAATTGTTACTTTAAAACCGGATACAGTTTTCGCTACCGAAAGTCAAAAAAAAGAGACGATAAAAAAACTAAAAGAATTGGGAATAAAAACTCATGTCTTTCGAGAAGGTAGAAGTTTCAAAGAAATTAGTGAACAGTTTCTTCAATTGGCAAAAATTCTTGGTAAAGAAAAAAAAGCAAAAGAAATTGTTAAACTTGCAGAAAAAAAGATAAAAAAAATTGCTACCTACGATAAGAGACATTCTCCGGTAAAAGTTTTCCTCCAGTTAGGTAGTGAACCTTTAATTACTTCCGGACAGGGTACTTTTATAAATGAAATAATAGAACTTGCTGGCGGGATAAACATTGCGGCTACTCCTGGCAGAGGTGTGAACCAGAGCGGTTCAGACCAAGGATATTTTCGGATAAACCGGGAAAAAATTATCCAAGAAGATCCGGAAGTTATCTTTATTTTCTCCATGGGAAAAATTTGTGAAAAAGAATTAAAAACTTGGTTAAAATTCAAGAATTTGAAAGCGGTAAAAAATAAGCGTATCTATATTCTTGATGCCGATAAAATCTGTCGTCCGACAGTAACCTGCTATCTTGAAGGATTGAAAACAGTCTGCCGACTGCTTAGATAAAAAATGAAAAAAAAAGTGGTTTTTATTTTATTATTCTTCTTTTTTTGTTCAAGTTTTATTTTTTCGCTACTTTTTGGTGGAGAAAAAATTTCTTTACTGAATTTATTAACTTCATTATTCAAACCTACTTCAGAAAGTGTAACCTCAACTATTCTCTGGAAAATACGATTCCCGCGTACATTACTTGCTCTATTTGTCGGTGCAGGACTAGCTACTTGTGGTTGTGTGTTTCAAGCGATATTACGTAATCCTTTAGCTGAACCTTATACCTTAGGTATATCCGGAGGGGCAGCATTAGGTGTCGTGTTAGGCGAAATTTTTCTTGCTCGTTTTTTGGGTTACTACTCTTTACCTTTAACTTCTTTTCTTGGTGCTTTGCTCACTATTTTTTGGGTATATTTTTTTGCCAGTAAAAAAAATTTTACTCCTACCGGGTTAATCTTAAGTGGTGTAATCTTAAGTTTTTTATTTTCATCACTCGTGTTGTTAATTTTTGCCTTAATCCGACCGGAAAAATTTCAGACGATTCTTCTTTGGTTAATGGGTGACTTATCAACTACACCAATGGAAATAATTAGAATCGTTTTTCTCTGCATAGTTAGCGGTTGTATTCTAATTTATTTCTATAGTCACAAACTTGACATCCTCACCTTAGGTGAAGAGAAGGCGACATCTTTAGGAGTTAAACCGGAAACTACGAAAAAATTTTTTTTCCTTTTTGCTTCTTTGATTATTAGTGTTTGTGTTGCCTCTACCGGTATGATTGGTTTTGTGGGGTTAGTTATCCCCCATTTCTTTCGCTGGTTTATGGGAACTGAACATAGAGTTCTTCTGCCGGTAACATTTCTTGGGGGAGGAATATTTCTCCTCCTTGCAGATACTTGTGCAAGAACAATTATCTATCCAGTGGAAATACCTGTCGGTGTAATTACTGGGACTATCGGTGGACTATTTTTCTTAATTTTTTTCTTGAGAACTAAAAGATGGAAAATTTTTTAGTAGTAGAAAATCTTACCAGCGGATATGACCAAGAGGTGGTAATCAAAAACATCTCTTTTTCTCTGAAAGAAGGAGAATTTGTTAGTTTAGTTGGACCAAATGGTGCCGGTAAGAGTACCCTACTGCGTGTTTTAAGTTGTATCTTAAGAATATGGAAAGGGAAAATTATCTTCAAAGGAAAAGATTTAGAAAAATTTTCAGCAAAAGAATTGTCTAAAGAAATCGCTTTCCTTCCTCAGAATATTGAAACACCTTTCCCTTACCGTGTGGAGGAATTTATTCTTTTCGGACGTTATCCTTATTCCGATTACTTTGGACGAGTTAACTCCCAAGACAAAGAGTTACTTGAAGAAATAATGAACCTTACGGACACATTATCTCTGAAAGATAAAAAAATTAACCATCTTTCGGGTGGGGAAAGACAAAGAGTATTCCTTGCACAAACTTTAATCCAAGAACCTAAACTTTTACTTCTTGACGAACCGGTTGCTCATCTGGATATTGGACACCAAATTGAAATCTTGGATTTAATCAAAAGAGAAAATCAGGAAAAAGGAATAACCGTAATCGCTGTCTTTCACGATTTAAATTTAGCCAGCGAATATTGTGAACATCTTATCTTATTTAATGAAGGAAAAATTTACAAGGCGGGCACAGCGGAAGAAGTTCTTACTTATCAAAATTTGGAACAAGTATATAAAACGGTAGTAGTCGTAAACAAGAATCCCTTTTCTTCACGACCGTACGTTTTACTTGTTCCACAATGGAACAAAAAATGCAGCTGAGCAAAATTTTTGTTTCTTATTTAAACAAACGCAACAAGAAAATTATTAATCTAAGAAAAAAAGGTAAAACAATTAAGGAAATTGCCTATAAATTCAAACTCAGTGAACGACATATTCGTCGGATATTAAAGAAAAAGGACATAATGTCCTAAAATGTCATCTTGACCCCGCACCTTTTTTGTTTACACTGTATTCCATAGTATAAACAATTTATCGCTATGCAGATACATTTTTGAATTGTCCTGCATCTTTAGATAAAGGTGCGGGGTTGACTAAAAATTTCGAAATTTGATTTAGTTTTTTTGCTCAACAAATTGTTCTTTGTTAAAAATTGGTTAAATTTTGTAGCGGTCCCGTAGAGTAAATTTACGGGACTAAAACACCGGATAAGCAGAGGAAGTAGCCGATGTTACATCGGCTCGCTGCCCCGCAACGGTATCCAGCCCGGTCGACTGTTTATCTTGGTAAGTATCCTCGTCGGGAAGAGAAAGTAAATAAAAACTGCAATTTAAGAACCCGACGAAAAAAGTCGGGTTTTTTATTTTACAAAAAGGAGAAAAAAAATGTCCAAAAAATTTTTATCTGTGCTTATCGGCGTAATTTTATCTGCGGCAATCTGCGTTTTTTCATCCGCGGTAATCCGCGCTTCTGAAGAGATTCGCTATTTAGAAGAAGAAAAAGCCTATTTCGTCACTTTAACCCGTAAAGCCGAACCAAAAAAAGACTTACCAACAAATGTTTCCGTAATCACTGAAAGAGAAATCGAACAAATTGGCGCCCGGAATGCTGCTGAAGCAATTGATTATCTCGCAAGTATTGATATTGGTCAGTACGGAACATTAGGTTCGCAAACCTCTGCAAGAATCCGAAATTCTACTGCTAACCAAGTTCAAATTCTAATCAATGGAACTCCGCTTACCGGTGTTTCTTTTGGTTCAGCAAATTTGTCACAAATACCGGTTGATAACATTGAAAGGGTAGAAATTGTTCGGGGAGCGTCATCGGTACTTTATGGTGCAAATGCAGTTAGTGGGGTTATCAATATCATTACAAAAAAACCAAAATCGCCTGTTCCACTAATAGAATTTCATACTAACTATAGAAGTTTTGATACGCAAATTTATAGAACAAGCATAGATTTACAGAAAGAAAAACTTGGAACATTTGTTATTGCGAGTAAACAAAAAACTGCTGGATTCAGAAAAAACTCAGACTATGATAACGATAATTTTTCATTATGGCTTGAATATGATTTTTTGAGATTGGGCAAATTATCCTTTAGAGGACAATATTCCCATAGTAAAGTAGGTGTTCCCGGACTAAACTCCACACCAATAAATGAATACGATGGCAGAAAAGAACTTGAAGCAGAAACACCAAACGCTAAACAAACAAATACCATATATAATTTGGAACTTTTCTATGAAAAAAAATTCCCGCCAAATTTCAACATAAATGCAAAACTTTACAGCAGAATAAATAACCACAATTATCAACAACCGGATGAAATAAAAAGCCTGTATCTTTCATCAGAATCAACAAAGATGCATAACTATACCCTTGGTGCTGATATACAGGTGAATCTCCCCCACAATTTAATTCTTGGATATGTATACAATATAGATTCTTGTGACTCCGAACAGTTGGCATCTGACTTAGACCGGATGACTGGCGATTATGTATATTTCACTACCTCTACAAAAAAGGAACTGAATAACTGGGCAATATATGCTCAACAATCAATAAGTCTAATCCCAAAGTTAAAAATAATCCCAGCGGTGCGGTTTGATTCACACCAAATGTTTGGCGATTATTTCAGCCCAAGATTAACCGCAACACTTACAGCAACTAAAAACTTTAAATTCAGTAGTTGCATTGGCAAAGCATTTCGTGCACCAAATTTTGATGAGCTTTATTGGCCATCTACAAGTATGGCGGTTGGTAATCCAATTCTTAAACCTGAAGAATCAGTTGGATACGATTTAGGAATGGAATTCTCAAACGGTGTAAATGCACTGCGAATTACTTATTTTCGTAGAGAAATAAATAATCAGATTAGATGGTATTACTCCGATCCCACAAATCTATATTCTCCTTGGACACCATCAAATGTGGATAAGGCAATTGCTACTGGTTTGGAAACAGAATTTGAATATAAATTGATTAAGAACCTAACCCATAAACTAAGCTGGTCTTATGTGAATAATACAATCAAAAAGAAAGGTGAAGAAGAAAAGGGGTTTCAAAAATCAGCATACAGTCCAGAACATACTTTTTCTTCTATTTTGACATTTCTTCTACCCTATAGGAGTTCAATTATATCAACAATGGAGTATGCGGATAAACAGTATGACCTTGACGAGTTTAGTAAACATTGGGACGGAACTCCACGGAAAGAAATTCCCTCGTATGCAATCTGGAATTTGCGATTTGTAAAAAAAATTACCAACTTAGAATTATTCATTGAAATCAACAATTTAACTAACAAACGTTACTATACTCGCGTTAACTACCCAAAATATTATCCCCTTCCGGGAAGAACTTTTTCTGGGGGAATAACTATAAGTTTATAAGTTGATAAAAAATATTTACTGAGATTTTTTAAAGCGAGTCTCCAAATTTCCGGCGGCTCGCTTTTATTTTTTTAAAAAATTTTTTCAAAAAAACTTGACAAAATTTTCTAAATGATATATCTTTAATAACAATAAGAAATGAAATCGCTTGGACGACATCTTTTGATTGAACTTTATGGTTGTAGTCCAAAGATGTTAAATGATATTCCCAAGACGGAAGCAATAATGACTGAAGCAGCAAAGTTCTGTGGTGCACAGGTTGTTGATGTAGTTTTTCATCGTTTTAATCCGCATGGTGTTTCTGGAGTAGTAGTAATTGCCGAAAGTCATTTTGCAATTCATACCTGGCCTGAATATGGTTTTGCTTCTATTGATTTATATACCTGTGGTGAAGAAATTGACCCTTGGAAAGCACATCAGTACTTAGTCAAAAAATTTAAACCGAAAAATTCAACTGTCTTAGAAATGCGCCGCGGGATACTTAACCTTTCACCGGAAGAAATTAAACACAAACCCTATTAGAAAAAACCGTTTGGTTCGTTACATCCGTTCAGCTCGTTATGTCTGTTAACGGATAAAACGAGCGTAACGGTCTTAACGGACTTAATAGGGTAAATCCAGTCACGAGTATTCACGAATTTTTTAATTCGCGAAATTCGTGATATTTTTTTACTTTGTGATTGTCGAGAAATGAAAAAAAATAGTCATAGGTTTACCATGCACTGTTCTGGTGCATGGCTTACTGAATGGTTTACTCCTCACGAAAAACACAGCCACCAAATAAAGAAATATCTTGTCTACCAGAAAACTAACTATCAGAAAATGACTCTTGCGGACACATATTCTTTTGGTCGTTGTCTAATCCTTGACGGAGAAATGCAGTCCGCAGAATTGGACGAATTCATTTATCACGAAGCATTAGTCCATCCGGCATTGATTACTCACACCAATCCAAGAAAAATACTAATTATGGGTGGTGGCGAAGGAGCAACTTTAAGAGAGACACTTAAACACAAAACAGTAGAAAAGGTAGTGATGGTTGATATTGATGATAAAGTTATTGAATTCTCAAAAAAATATTTAAAAAAATGGCACTGGGGAGCATTCAATAATCCAAAAACAGAATTACTTATTGCTGACGCAAAAAAATATGTTGAAGAAACAAAAAATAAATTTGACTGTATAATTTCGGATTTACCATCACCAATTGAGAAAGGACCCGCTTATTTACTTTATACTTTAGAATTTTATCGTACCTTAAAACGAAAACTTAAACTACATGGTATTTTTGTCACCCAGGCTGGTTCGTCTAATCTCCTCCAGATTAAACTTCATCGGCGACTTTACGCAACCTTAAGAAAAGTTTTTAACCATGTCTATTCTTATTCCTACTATGTCCCTTCCTTTGACGTACCTTGGGCATTTCTTCTCTGTAAAGATGAAAAAATGCCCAACTATTTGCCACAAGAAATTGACCAACATATCCGAGAACGTATTCAGGATAAATTAAAATTTTATGACGGTATAACTCACCAAGGGCTTTTCCATCTTCCGAAGAATATGCGTGAGTTACTTACTCAAGAAAAAGAAATTATTACTATAAAAAATCCTTGCTTTTTTTACAAATGAGGATATACTTTTGAGATGATTACCTCTTAAAATGAAAAAATCACAAAAGAAAACACCACTTTTTGATACCCTTTACCGACATGCGCGCCGTCGGGTAGTTTCCTTCCATACACCGGGACATAAAAATGGACGAGCAATTGATAAACGTCTGCGCCAGTTCACCGGTAGGGACCTTTACTATTTTGATGTAACTGTTTTCTCGGAAGTTGACTCCTTACATGACCCAGTAAGTGCAATAAAAAAAGCACAAAGATTAACTGCAGAAGCCTACAGTGTAAAACATTCTTTCTTCTTGGTTAATGGTTCATCAGTCGGTAATGAAGTGATGTTCTTAAGTGCTTGTAATCCCGGTGATTCGGTTATTCTCTCTCGTAATGCACATAAATCAGTATTAAGTGGAATCATTCTTTCTGGCGTATGGCCAATCTGGATTCAGCCAAAAGTTGACCAAGATTTAAACATTATTTTTGATTCTTCTCCGGAACAAATTGAACAAGCATTAAATCAGTTCCCGGAAGCAAAAGCAGTCTTTGTTACCAGTCCTACTTATAATGGTATAACTACAGATTTAGTAAAGATTGCAGAAATTGCCCACCGGCGGGGGAAAATACTCTTAGTTGACGAAGCACACGGTCCACATCTAAAATTTCATCCGGATTTACCAATCTCTGCAGTAGAAGCTGGTGCCGACCTTTGTGTGCAAAGTACACATAAAATCCTCTCTGCATTAAGTCAAGGGTCAGTGCTCCATTTTAATTCTGAACTGGTTGATTTAAACCGAGTAAGAAAAATTGTTTCCCTTCTTCAGACAACCAGTCCAAACTATTTAATTCTTGCTTCAATTGACCTTGCCCGAAGACAAGTTGCTCTCTACGGAGAAAAAATGTTTCATCGGATAATCAAATACGCTGAAGAAACACGAAGAAAAATCAACCATTTAAAAAATTTCTCCTGTTTTACCAGGGAAGAAATCCGTGCTCGGGGCTATGAATTAGATGTGACCAAGTTAACTATTAACGTCACGCGTAGTGGTTTAGCAGGATACAAAATTGAAGAAATTCTGAATAAAGAGTATAATATCCAAGTTGATTGTGCTGACCTTTTCAATTTAATTGCAATTTTAGGTATCGGTTCAACAAGAAATGACCTGGAAAAATTATCCCAAGCATTAAAAAAAATTGACTCCGCCACAGGCGGAGCAAAAGTAACCAATGGACGAGAAAGTTTACAGTTGCCCAGTTTATCTACTGAAATGGTAATGATGCCGAGAGATGTCTTTCTGATGCAAAAAGTTAAACGTATTCCTTTAAGAAAGGCAGCCGGACATATTGCTGCGCAGAGTTTAACTCCTTATCCACCTGGTATCCCAGTGCTTATTCCTGGGGAACGGATTACCCCGGAAATTCGTGACTACCTATTAAATCTCTCCGATAAAGAAATTCGTGTTAGTGGACAGGAAACGGACACACTAAAAACAATAAAGGTGATTAGTGCATGAGTAGAGATAAATTTTCAAAAAAAGAATTACAATTCTTTAAGGACAAACTACTTGCTGAAAAGAGAGAAATTCTGGAAATGGTAGAGAAAAATATACATCCCAGTGGAAGTGAAGTTGGCGATGAAATTGACCTTGCTTCACAAACTTTGGAAAAGGAAATGCTTTATCAGTTAACTAACCATGAACGACTAACGTTAGTGGAACTGGAGAATGCATTACAAAAGATTGAAAAAGGAACCTATGGTTCTTGTGAATCCTGCCAAAAAAGAATTCCTACTAAACGCTTGAAAGCAATGCCTTACACGCGGTATTGTATTTCCTGCCAAGCAGGACGAGAAAAAATAAGATAAAATCTACATCTCGTTGGGTGCAAGGGTAAGTATCAAGAGTTGTTGCCCGTCCAGGGCGGGTCAGCGGTTGGTCAAAACATTATTTGGGGGACAAGATAAATGCCTTACACATTTCAGTATACACCTTTATCTCCGCTACAGCTCAGTAGTGCAATCAAATGGTTAATTATCACTAATGTAGTGATTTATCTCTTCCAAGTTTTTTTGGGGAGAAGTTTTATTTATACTTTTGGTTTAGTTCCTTACTCGGTAACCCATCGGTTATGGTTTTGGCAAGTGTTTACTTATATGTTTCTTCACGGTGGAATATTTCATCTTTTTTTCAACCTTTTTATTCTCTGGATGTTTGGCAAAAATGTAGAAAATGTCTGGGGTACAAAATCTTTTTTTAAATATTATTTCATTTGTGGTTTAGGCGCGGCTTTGGCAATTATTTTAACTGGACCGAGTTCAATGCGCGCAAATATCGGCGCCTCCGGTGCAATTTACGGCATTCTGGTTGCTTTTGCTCTGCTTTATCCGGAGGCAATTATTTATCTTTATTTTTTAATCCCAATAAAGGCAAAATATTTAGCAATTCTTCTTGGTGTAATTGCTTTTCTTGCCGGGGTATCCGGTTCTGGTTCCGGAATTGCTCATTTTGGTCATCTTGGTGGCTTAGTTGTTGGATATATTTACCTAAAATATCCGGTCTGGAAATATCGTTTTCCGAGAATAAACTTATTAAAAATTTTCCCAAGAATACACTGGACAAAATTAGGAAAAAGAAAATATCGGACTCAGAAAGATTGGGAAGAAGAAGTCAATCGTATCTTAGATAAAATTTTAGTTCACGGTGTAGATAGTTTAACTACTGAAGAAAAAAAGATTATGGATGAATATGTACAGAAGAAGCGTTCAGAAAAAATAGTTATCTAGTGGAGGAAACAATGGGGATAAAAAAAGAGGCGATCACCTCAATTGGTATTCTTACTGGTGGCGGTGATTGCCCGGGATTAAATGCAGTAATTCGTGCCGTAGTAAAGAGTGCTTGGAATTTAGGCTGGCAAGTATATGGTATTCGTGACGGTTTTGAAGGATTGATTAACACTGAGAAAATGTTTCTTCTTCGTCCAAAAGATATTACCGGAATTTTACATGTCGGCGGGACAATCTTAGGCACAACTAACCGTGGTAATCCTTTCGCCTTGAAAACAAAAAATGGTAAAACAATTGACTGCTCAGGAAAACTGATTAAAAATTTTAAATCTTTAAAACTCAATGCTTTAGTAGTCATCGGTGGTGATGGTACTTTAAGCATCGCAAAAAGATTGTTTGAGAAAGGTATTCCTTTAGTTGGTGTACCAAAAACAATTGACAACGACCTTTCCGGCACAGTAATTACTTTCGGTTTTGATACCGCAGTAAGCACGGCTACCGATGCTTTAGATAAATTACACTCTACAGCGAAAAGTCATCAGCGAGTAATGGTCGTAGAAGTAATGGGCAGATATGCAGGTTGGATTGCTCTGAACTCCGGTGTCTCTGGTGGCGCGGATATAATCTTAATCCCGGAAATACCATTCAAAATGGAAAAAGTATGTGAAAAGGTTTTAGAAAGGTATCGTAAGAAAAAGAATTTCTGTATTGTCGTTGTCGCCGAAGGAGCAAAACCAGTTGGGGGCGACCTCTTTACTAAAGAATGCAAAGAAGCAGGAAGAGGGGAACCTTTACTCGGTGGTATCGGTGAATGGGTAGCAAAAGAAATTGGTCGTTGCACGGGTAAAGAAACACGCTCACTTGTGCTTGGTCATCTCCAGCGTGGGGGACAACCAACAACTTTTGACCGTCTCTTGGGAACAAGGTTTGGTGCAGCAGCGGTACGACTGATTGCCGAAAGAGAATTTGGACAAATGGTTTCTCTTCGTCCACCAAATATTGACTCGGTTCCTCTTACTGAAGCAATCGGTAAAAGGAATTTAGTCCCCGTAGATTCAGATGTAGTTAAAGCAGCAAAAGCACTTGGTATATCTTTCGGTAATTGAGCAGAAATAAATATGCAAAAAGTTAAAGAATTTTTTCAAAAGTACAAAGGCGAAATTCTTATAATTATCCTTTTTCTCTATGTAATTATTCTCGGATTAGGTGTAATCAGCGAAGTTTTTGACCTTTCAAGGTGAACCTTGGCTAGTTCAACTGGCTCTAATGTGAGATTGCTGTCCGAAGGACTCCTACGGAGAAAAAACTACCAATCTCTGATTCCACCGATTATGGTATCACAGTATCGCAATTGTGATACCATTAACAACAAGATTAGACAGATTAAGTTCTGGTGTTATCCCTGCCCCGTTAGAAAATCTCTTCTAACGGGATGAACGTAATCGTCTTTAAAAATCCCTGCCCCGTTAGATAATTTATCTAACGGGGTGAATGTAATCAAAATTGTAATGCCTATCCATTTAAAAATCAAACCACAAGATTTGAGTCCCGCTGTCCTTCTTTCTGGTGACCCGGGTCGGACAAAAATGGTCGCCCAGAAATTTCTTACTTCCACAAAAATCATCAACTATTTTCGTGGACTTTTGGCTTACAGTGGCAAATTTAAAAATGTCCCAGTCTCTGTAGTAACTACTGGGATGGGGTGTCCTTCAGCAGCAATTGTAATTGAAGAACTGGTGATGCTTGGAGCGAAAACTCTAATCCGTATTGGCACTTGTGGTGGAGTGCAGAAAAAAATAAACCCGGGTGATTTAATCATTCCGGATTCAGCAATACCTTTAGTCGGTCTATTAAAGAGTTATCAATTGAACCTAAGAAAAACACAGCCCAACTCAGCATTGATGAAAAACTTGGTAGAGAAAGCAAGAGAATTTCCTGTTAAGACCTGGACAGGAGCAATTTGTACTTCCGATGCTTTCTATCAAGAGAAAAAAGAAGCAAAAGAATGGGAACCTAAAGGTATCCTTGCCATGGAGATGGAATGTGCGGGACTTTTTGCTTTAGCAAAATTAAGAAAAGTGAAAACCGGCGCTATCCTTACTGCTACTGGTAATATCCTCTACGGAAGACAGATAATGGAAACAAAAGAAATTGAAAAGTCAATTAAAACAATGTGCGAAATTGCTTTAGAAACAATTTTCTCCTCGATTCGGTTTAACTCACCATGGTGAACTCGTTGAACCATATGTTGAAACTAATCATTTTTGATTTAGATGGAACTTTGGTTAATGCTTACCGGGCAGTAGAAAAAAGTCTTAATTTTACACTGAAAAAACTTGGCTATCCTCTGGCGAGTATTTCTCGTGTCCGTCGTGCAGTCGGTTGGGGAGATGAAAATTTTATCAAGAAATTTGTCAAGGAAGAAGATGTGGAAAAAGGTCTTGAGATTTATCGTCAGCACCATAAATTTTCTTTACTTAAATATTCAGTAGTTATACCAAAAGTAAGAAGAATTTTGGAGATTCTTAAAAAGAGAAATTACAAGTTAGCTATTGCCAGTAATCGTCCGAGAAAATTTACTAAACTCCTTTTAAACCACTTGGGTCTAAAGAAGTATTTTCCCTTGGTTGTCTGTGCTAAAAACAAAGAGGAAATTAAACCAAGTCCGAAATTATTGCTTAGAATTATCAAAAAATTGAAGATTAAGAAAAACGAAGCACTTTATCTTGGTGACATGACTATTGATGTCCAAGCCGGGAAAAATGCGGGAATAAAAACAATTGCTCTCTCAGGTGGTTCCTCCTCCAAAAATGAATTAAAACAGGCAAAACCATTCAAAATTATCACAAAATTTTCTAATTTACTAAATCTAATAAACAAAGGTTTATAAAACAAACCCCCATAGTTGCTAAAATATCATTATAATGAGTATATTATTTGTGATTAATCCAACTGCTGGGAAAGGGAAAACAAAAAAATTAATCCCTTTGATAAAAAAGAAATGTAATGAAAATAATTTGGACTATGAAATGAGTTTTACAGCAAAACCAGGTGATGCTCTCCATCTGGCTAAAAAGGGAATTGAAAAAGGATTCAAAAGGATAATTGCGGTCGGTGGCGATGGAACTCTCAACGAAGCGATTAATGGTGTGGCGGGAAGTAAGGTTATCGTTGGAATTATTCCCGCTGGTTTAGGTAATGATTTTATCCGGACAATAAATCCACACCGAAAAATAGAACAAATTATCACTGATAACCTTCTCGGAAAAGCAAAATCAATTGACCTGGGTTTATGTAATGGCAGATATTTTGTAAACATCAGCAGTGTCGGGATTGATGCGGAAGTATTAATCCAAACTCAATATCTGAAAAAAATTTTCCCTGGACATTATGCCTATCTTGCTGGAGCGATAAAAACTATCCTGAATTATGAAAGTAAAAGATTAAACATCCAAATAGACAATTTAACTATAGAAGACGATATCCTTCTTATTGCGGTAGCCAATGGAAAATACTACGGTGGCGGAATGTTGCCCGCACCGGAGGCAGATATTGAGGATGGAATATTTGATGTCTGTTTAGTGAAAAAGATGACAAAAATCAGAAACCTTTCACTACTACAGAAATATATGCAAGGTAAACATGGCGATATTGAAGAAGTCAGATTTTATAAAAGTAAAAAAGTATATATTACCTCGGATAAGGATTTTGCTATAAATATTGACGGCGAAGTTTTTTTAGACAAAAAAGCTAATTTTGAAATTTTACCAAGAAGTATCAGTATAGCAGTACCATTTTAGACACTAAAAAATTGTCTTAAATTTTGAATCCCTGGGCAGAAATGTTCAGAGATTTTTTGTCATATCGGAATTTCAATAAATTGAAATCCCGACCCCACCGTCCGCCTAAGGCGGATGAAGCAGTGGGGGACTGCAATATGCACTACACATAGAGTAAATATGACCCAGCCCTTTTGATAAAAAGGGCTGCCCACAGGGAGATAGCACGAGTCTGCCGTGGCAGACGAGTGCATATCTGATTTGCTTTGTGACGAAGAATTTGATATATTATTAATGAAAAATTTAGGAAAAACTTGCTCCGACTCCGTAAATATTTTCATTTACCCCCGAAAAGGATTTTACTTATACGGGGTCTACAGGTCTCTGGACTCTATGTAGTTTTTTACAAAAGTGTCCCAATGTACTATCGGGATAAAAAATCACTGTAATCGTCCGTTCTTAATCGTTGCCCGCTTCGCCAGCGAGGCGAGTAATCAATGTAATTGAACTTGTGTGAAATTACTCAGATTTTCGGTTGACCTAAGGTAAAAATGCCAAAACTCAACATTTAAACCCCGAGAACTGTCCAAAAGTTTAGTAAAATTAAAAACCAATGAAAATTTATGGTATTGCGGTAAAAGGAAAATATAGTAATTTAGTTATTGAAAATGCTTTAAAAAAAGCAAAGGATGTATCTAAAAAATTTAACTCCGGTGTAGTAATCGCTGCCGATACCGTAGTCTTAGTAGGAAAAAAATCATTGGAAAACCTAAGAATATAAAAGATGCTTTCAAAACGCTAAAATTACTTTCACGAAAGTCACAATGGGTTCATACCGGATTAGCAGTTATTGATATTGACAATCACAAGACATTCACTGCTTATGATAAGACAAAGGTTTATATGTATCGTTTAAGTGATCAACAAATCAAAAATTATTTTAAGAGGGTATCTCCGTTGGACAAAGCAGGTAGTTTTGATATTCAGGGTTTGGGAAGTGTATTTATTGAGCGGATAGAAGGTTGTTTTTATAATGTTGTTGGTTTACCTTTGGCTAAACTTGGCAAGATATTGAAGGAGGTGAAAATAGATATTTTTTAACCGTTAAAAAAGTCCTCAACGGTCTGATTTCAGCGATTATTAAAAGCCGATTACAGCGATTTACCAAGAAGAGTTTATCACCGTAATCGTTGCCTTTATCGTTGTAATCAAAGATTGGTGGGTTTTTCTCCGTAGGAGTCCTTCGGACAACAATCCTATCTTTTAAGAAAAGGAGGAGCAAATGAAAAAAAGTTTTTTGTTTTTAGCAGTTGTTGCTTTAGTAGTTTCAACCGGTTCGTTGATTGCGGAAAATGGTCAAAAAAATGAAAAAGACAAGAAACAAATTTTTAAAACCCAAAAGGATAAAGTAAGTTATAGTATCGGATGGGATATCGGAAATAGTTTCAAAAAGCAGTCTATAGACATTAATCCAGACATTTTACTCAAAGGAATTAACGATAATTTATCCGGAAAGAATCCGCAGATGGACGAAAAACAAATGGGTGAAACAATAATGAATTTTCAAAAAGAAATGATGGCGAAAAGGACAGAAGCACAGAAAAAAATTGGTGAAAAAAATAAAAAAGAAGGTGAAGAATTCCTTGGCAAAAATAAAAGTAATAAAGGTGTCGTCTCCTTACCAAGCGGATTACAGTATCGGGTAATTAAAGAAGGAACCGGGAAGATACCAAAATTAACTGATACTGTCGTCGTTCATTATAAAGGAACTTTAATTGATGGCACCGAATTTGATAGTTCTTACAATAGAGGTGAACCGGCAAAATTTCCCGTCTCGGGTATAATTCGGGGCTGGACAGAAGCTTTACAATTGATGAAAGTAGGCTCAAAATGGGAGTTATTTATTCCCTCTCATCTTGCCTATGGTGAGCGAGGTGCCGGCGATATTATCGGTCCTAATGCAACTTTAATTTTTATGGTTGAACTTCTCGGAATTGAAGGGAGCTAAAGATAACGAACTTGACTTTTATATGTTAAATGCATATAATTGTATGCATAATACATACAAAAATACAAAATGACAAGACGATTAACTAAAAATAGAACAGAATTATTAAGACTTTTTTTAACTAACCCTGAGCAGTCTTTTTATATGCAGGAAATCGGGAGGATTCTCGGCAAAAAACCTGGTAATTTCCAAAGAACCATAAACAACATGGAGAGAGAGGGTATTTTAATAAGCGAGTATAAAGCAAATGCAAGATATTTCAAAGCAAACAAAGAATACCCACTCTATAAAGAATTAAGAAGTATAGTTTTTAAGACTGTAGGTGTTGTTGGTAGTGTTAAGGAAGTTTTAAAGAAAACAGACAATATTGATTATGCTTTTATCTATGGTTCCTATGCAAAAGCCAAAGAAAATTACCTTTCTGATATAGACCTTGTAGTTATCGGTAAATGCGATGAGGACAAACTTATTAAAGAGTTTGATAAATTAGAAGAACTTTTGAAACGGGAAATTAACTACAAATTATATCCACTAAACAATTTCAAGAAAGCAACTAAACAAAAAGACCCTTTTCTTTTAGAAATACTCAGGGATAAGAAAGTAATGATAATCGGCGAAGAAAATGAATTACGAAAAATTCTTAAAGGATAATCTTGTTAAAAAACAGAAACCCGATTTTGAACAAATAAAATATCAGTTAAAAAGAGCTAATAAAGATTTAAAGACTGCAGAATCAGTTTTGTCTATTGATTTAACTTGGGCATTCGCCATTGCTTATCATGCGATGATAAGAGCAAGTAAAGCGTTAATGTATTCTAAAGGTTATCTCCCAACTGCAAAAAAATCTCATAAAACTATTGTTGAATTTACTAAATTAATTCTTGGTGATGAATACGACAATCTCATTGCACGATTTAATCGTATGCGCCGGCAGAGACATGACTTCATTTATGAATCAAAAAACTTCATAACCATACACGAAGCGAAATCCTCAATAGAAACAGCAAAAAGATTGATTGAAGAAATAGTTGTTCTTGTAACGAAAGAAAATCCAGAAAAAGATTTATTCCACCAATGAAAGTTATCAAAACTTGTTATGGACTTTCGGTTGACTTAAGGTAAAAATGTCAAAACTCAAGATTTAACTTCAATACGCTATGGACAAGATAACATTTGAAGACTTATTACAATGGGCGCATCGTAAAAGTTTTACAGGCAAAAAATATGAATCAACAAGAAATATTGACGAATTTGTTTATTACGTTTCTGAACGGATACTTCTATCAGTTGTTTCAATAATGCTTAGTCTAAAGAGACCGAAAAGAGGAAGATATATACTAAAGATTTTAAAAAAATTTAGGCCTAAAAGCTATTACTCCTACTTAAATCGTGAAAATAAGCTTTTTTCAGAATGTCTTATATTTATAATCGCTAAATTCAAAAAGTATGTAGAAGAAAATTCTAATTTGAAATTAGATAACCATCTCATTGAAATGATTGCTACGCAAACAGGCACTATTTACTATGGTGAACTCAGGCTGAATGAAGAAGAAAAAATATCATTTCAGGATGAATTAACCCGTAATATTATTTCATATGAAGATAATCCTCCAAAAGAACATAACGACTATTTAAAAAGAATTATTGAAATCCTTGGGAGAAAAATAACAAAAGAAGAGTTACGTAAATTAATTATGAAATTATTTAGCAATGAATCTCTAGGAATATTAGAACCATTTGAGTTTATCGAGAATTACAAACGGCTTCTTACACTTTGAAAAAGGTATATCAAACCAATCAAAATAGGCAAAATAAACAAAAAGAAAAAATCTTTTTGTCAGCAATTTTGATGTTTTTGCGTCCCTCAGTTGCGGGACTAAAAAACAGATAAATTTAAATAGCCGGTGTTTTTAGTGAAGGAGATTAAAGAGTGTATGATAAATTGGAATATATTTAGAAAAAAACAAAAAGAAGAAACGAAGCTTATTTGTTCTGAGTTGATGGGGCACTTTAGTCTAGGGAATCCAGTTGAAGTTATGGATTCTATTTTTAATATGCCTATTCTCAAAGGCAGACTAGGAGAGAAGTTGTTACTTTACGATCAGATAATTATACCTACTGGCAATTTTGGTATTATTCCTGTTTTGAGGCTTTGGCTTGGTGACAAAATTTTTACTTCTTTAATAGAAAGACGGATAATATTTTTTTTGAAATATACTGGATGGGTTGCTTATGTAGGAAATAGTGGAGGAGTACAATTTTTTAAAATAACACCCGCTGAAGGAAAGAGCGAGACTTTTGGAAGCACATTTTTTAGAGATAAAGAGATAGCCTTAGACTATGCACTTCAAAATACAAAAGCTCCTTCTCCCAGTGAAGATAGAGCGAAAATTAAGAACTTAATTCTCAAGAACACGTTAGAGGTTGAACTGAGCAAAGATATTGCTGATAAAATTAGACATGAAACGTACATGGATATTATAAATAGTCCATTCTTAAGATCTTTTCTATTTTTTAGGAATCCTGAATTAACGGAAATAAAATTGAATATGTTAAAAGGGGTGAACCCTGATCAAGTTAGAGTATATGATTTTCATCGCCCGCATAATAATCCACAAGATGATATTTCAGTTATTCTTAATGTTGCAGAGCATAATATTCTTTTATTTTTTATGTCTTTAATAGATGGTTCTGATGTATTTTCAGATGAAACGACTGAAAAAGTTTTATCATCAAAAATACAAAGATTGATTAAGGATGATAAATTGGTCGATGATTTCATGCGTATTTTAGAAGTAAATAATATACCTGACTTAACTAACATAATTTCGCAAAATTCTCTTTCCTTTGAGGATTTATTAAAAATTAGGAATAAGCCAGATACTATAAACTTTCGTAAGTGGCTTCATTACGAATCCGCAGATTATTCGGAAGACATTATAAAGGCTTATGTGGCAGCTATTACCAAGCCAACAATCATTGATAGGCTTTCTTTAAAAGCGATAAGGTTTATAATCCCAAATTTAGTTGGATTATTTAATGCTCTCGGTGGCTTAGTGACTTCCGGGATAGATAGCTTCGTTCTTCCCGGCTTAGTTAATCGTAAAAGCCCAAAAATATTTTTGGATAATTTAGTGCGAGTTATTTGTCCACCTAAAAAGAAGTAAATAAATGAAAGTGGTGTTCTATATTAGAGTTAGAGGGAAGAATTAGGGTCAGATCTTCTTCCACACCCGCCGATTCGGCGGGGTGAATTTTGACAAAAATCTTTCCACTTGATTGCAGGGAGAAAAAACGACAGATTGATTTATTAAGGCTGTGAATGAAAGTAAAAAATTTAACCGCTGATGTCAGTCACCTCCTCGGTGACTCGCCGATGAGGAAGGAAAAGATGTTGGCGGTTTTTTTTGTTGTTAAAGTTTTCGGGATAGATGTTTTTTTGAAAAATTTGCCCTAATCTACCAAATTTAGTATAATTGTTAAATATGAATTTACAAAGATTACAGGAATTGGTCCGAAAGGGCAAATATGAATGGAAAAAGCACATCCTTGTTAGACTTGCAGAAAGGAATATCTCTCAGAAAATAGTAATTGATATTGTCTTAAGAGGTGAAATAATAGAGGAATATCCGAAAGATCATCCGTTTCCAAGTTGTCTTATGTTGGGTTGGTTTGAAAACAAACCTTATCATGTTGTAACAAGTTTAGATGATCTATCCGAAATTGTATATTTTATCACAGTGTACGAACCAAGTTTAGATGAATTTGAATCTGATTTCAAAACGAGGAGGAAGTAAAATTATGGAAAAATGTCCATTATGCGGTGGAGAAAAAAGAATTGGCTCTACAATTTATACGGTAGACCTCGGTTTTGGTCTGGTGGTTGTGAAAGACGTTCCTGCAAAGGTATGTTCGCAATGTGGCGAGGAATGGATTTCTTCGGAGATCGCATCTCAACTGGAAAATGTAATTAACTGGGCAAAGAAAAAACATTTTCAATTGGAGGTAATTTCTTTCCCGGAATTAAAACTAACCGAAGTGTCAGGATGAAAAGCGTAACAACTCTTAACAAGGAAATGTGACGGCTTCTTGATTTAATTGGACTGTAAATAGCGTATCGGAAATAAAAATTTAACCGCTTCGATGTATTATCGGAGCGGTTTTTTGTTGTCTGAAGAGAGCAACTTTGGTATAATATTTTCACCTGAAATATTGACAATGTTTTTGTATTTTTATATAATGCTCATAAAAATGAGCATAAGGAGGTGTAGTTATGTCTACGATTGCTTTACCGGTAACTGAGGCAAGAAGAAACTTTTTAGAATTGGTTAAAGAAGCGAAAGAATCTTTTGGTAAATTTATTATTACTCGCAAAGGTAAACCCGAAGCAATTGTGATGAGTTACGAAGAATTTGAAGGATGGTTAGAAACTCTGGATATTGCTTCTGACCCTGAATGGGTAAAAGACCTTAAGGAAGCAGAAAAAGAATTTAAGAAGGGAAAGTTTCTATCTTTCAAGGAAGTTGTCGGAAGACCACAAAAAGGATTAAGAAAGTGATTTACCGAATAGTCTTCTTACCACGTGCCGAAAAAGAATTTAAGAAGTTACCTGCCATTATCAAAGAAAAAATAACTAACGCATTAGAGCATCTTGCTAAAAATCCCCTATTGGGTAAACCACTAAAAGCAGAATACAAAGGATTACATTCTGATAGAGTGGGAGACTATCGCATAGTTTATAAAATCCTGCAAGAAAAAACTCTAATTGTTATTTTCAAAATAGGTCATAGACGAGAAGTTTACCGATGAAATTCTATATAAAAACTCTGGGATGATAGATGGTCTGAAATTGCTGAGTCTGCCATAGGCAGACGAAATCCCCATGCTTAGATTTATTGAAAACAAATCTATGGGGATAAAACTGCCAAAACAGACTGAAACTGATTTACACTACAAAACATTCAAAATACAACATAATGTAGTATAATATCTTTTTTTGAATCATGAAATTCTTTATCCGGATTTTCGGTTGACTTAAAGTAAAAATGTCAAAAAATAAAATTAGACCAAATAAACTACAAAAACCTTCAGGTTAAAATGCTTGAAGGTTTTTTTATTGCTTTAATTTCAATGAATAAAGTTGTATAATGTTGTCTGAGGTAATCACGATGACCAAGTTAAACCATTATTTGACAATTAAAGAAGCAGCAGAATTTCTGGGAATCTCTCCGATGACTTTAAGGCGCTGGGATAATCATAAAAAATTAGAAGCTCATCGTCATCCAATCAATAATTATCGGCTCTATCAGCGTAAACAGTTAGAAATCATTCTTAAGGAAATAAACAAAAAATGAAAAAATATATTGATGAAGAACAGGAATGGTTATATCTTACACCAGCACAAAGAATAAAAGAATCCGCTAAATTGTGGAAATTATATTTAGCCTTAGGAGGTAATCTTGACCCAGAACCCAATCCTCAAAGTCCTTTTTACTTTCCAGAAATTCGGAGTAAAAAATCTTCTCATCGGCGGACAGGCATGCATTATTTACGGCGCCGCCGAATTTAGTCGGGACACTGATTTTATCATTTTTTGTGATACCGAGAATATTGCTAAACTTAAAAAAGCACTACTTGTGCTTAAAGCAAGAAATATTTATGTCCCGCCATTAAAAAAAGAATTCCTTGATAAAGGACATGCCTGCCATTTCCGATGTTATGCTGAACCCGTAAAAAATCTGAGAATTGATATTATTGGAAAATTTAGAGGCGGTGATGATTTTGAAAAACTATGGGAAAGAAAATATACAATAAAAGTCTCACCCAATCAAGCGATTGCACTTATTGGAATGGAAGATTTGGTGCAGAGCAAAAAAACACAAAGAGATAAAGATTGGCTAATGCTTAAAAAATTAGTTGAAAATGATATGATTTTAACAAATAAACCCACTACCGAAAAAATCAAGTGGTGGCTATACGAATGTCGTAACAGTAAAAAATTGGTTGAATTGGTTAATGAAAATAAAGATTTAGCAAAAGAATGCTCGGAAAAAAGACCACTTTTGAAAATAGCGTTAAAAAAAGATATTAAGAAATTAGAAAAATTGTTATCCAAAGAAGAATTATCAGAGAGAGAAAAAGACAAGAAATATTGGGAACCATTAAGAAAAGAACTTGAGGTTTTACGACATAGATTGGGAACAAGCAGGTAATCCACCTCAGGCGGACCTAAAACCCGAAGGGACCCAATCAATAATTACCGACTCTATCCGCGTAAACAGTTAAAAATTATTCTTAAGGAAATAAACAAGCCTAAATAAAAAACTACATCTGGTGGAGGCAGAAATATAAAATTCAAATGTCAAGACACGACCCCCGATAGGCGACCCCCGATAGGGGGCCGTGGAGTCCAATGCGTAGGAGCAATCAGCGGGAGCGCCTCGAAAAGACAGCACGAAGGATCATTCGCGCTCGCCTTGGTCCGTTGGTCGCCCTGAGCGACGACCTGAGCACTCTATACGAGCGTACGATCGATGCCATCACTAACAACCCTCGCCCTGGTCCTTCTACGAAGGTAGGCCTGATCCTCACCACCCGGATCGCAAACGATCTTCGAGTCTGCCGCCTCGCGTCCGAACAGGGATACGGCATCCAAGGGCTTGTTCTCGTGGGAACCGTCGTCGAGCTTGTCGGAGCTCTTGCTTATGTCGATCACAATGAGAGCCGCGCCCTCACGTGGGCCGACCACCGCGATCGCAGACGCACGTACCCTCCACGAATCGCCGATGGCCTCGACGCAATCCTCCTTGCCCTCGGTGGCCCCGACCCCACAGTGAAGGCCAACTGGCAGGAAGCGTACGAACTCATGTGTATGGCAAAGCACGCGAATCCCTTCCTCTCGCTTATCTATGGATTGCGCATCGACTCCGCAGGCGCTCAGTACGCCTACGGCCCCGATGCATCCGACCTCGGCAGGTACACATCCGCGCAAACCCTCTGGCACTCAATCGGTTTCGGCACGGCAGGAGCGTACGTCGCAGCAGCACACTGCTCGGACACGGGCATCCGGGGCCAGCTACAAGATCACGCGGGAGCTCTGAGTCAGCGGCTTCGCGGTATCGAGCCATGGTTTACTCAGGTAATCAAGCCCCAGTCTCCCTCCTCTCTTGAAGCAGAAGCGTCTACTCTCCAGAAGGAAACTGAGAGACTGCTGCGCGAGACCAGCGCTCTCCGCCGCAAGCCGAAGGACCCGCGCAGGTAGCCACGCCGCCGCAGCATCCATTCCCGGCCCCCGCCTAACAACTCGCTGGAGCGGGCGCAGCCAGGGCGCGGTTTGAAGTACGATGTAGATCAGCTGAGTCGGACAAGGGGTCGTATCTTGACATTTGACAAACAGAAATTAACCAAATAATTCTTACACTACAAAACATTAAATAACAATAAATTGTAGTGTAAAAGAAAAATGAGTGTGTACAAATTCTAACTCAAAACCTATGGGTGTTAAATATTATTAGATTAAGAAAACCGATTCAAAGAAAATTAAAGTATTTTGTTTACCTTGCGAGATGTAATGATGGTTCTTACTACACGGGATATACTAATGATTTAGAAAGGAGAATTGTTTTACACAATAAAGGAAATGGGGCAAAATATTTGAGAGGGAAAGGACCGGTAGAGTTGGTGTATGTGAAAGAATATAAATACTATAAGAATGCTTTGAATGAAGAAAAAAGAATAAAAAAGATGCGAAAAGAACAGAAACAGGAACTAATAGACAACTATGAAAAAAACAACAGAGAATAGCCCCACGCAGTTTTTTCCCAATGAAACAGGGAAAAAACTATACACGGGGGCGAACGTTTTCAGAAGATTCTACTTGAAAACGTTCGGCTGCCAAATGAATGTGGCGGATGCGGGAGAGTTTAGCCGGCACCTGCAAAATTATGGATTCTTACCGACAGAAAATCTGAAAGAAGCACAGATTGTTCTTCTGAACACCTGCACCGTGCGTCAGCATGCCGAAGATAAAGTTTTGACTCTAATCGGTAGTTTAAAACGCTGGAAAGAAAAAAATCCAGAAAATATTCTGATTGTCGCCGGCTGTGTTGCTCAACGAATCGGTGAACATTTGAAAAAACGTTTCCCTTATGTTGATTTAGTAGTGGGTGCCAAAGATATTGACTTTTTCCCAGAAATGTTAAGTCGGTTAGGTCAGTTTAGTCCGTTAGGTCCGTTTGAATCAAGTCACCAAGTCACCCCATCATCAAGTCACCAAGTCACCGGGTCACCCGGTCACCAAGTTACCGCTTTTGTTACAATTATGCGTGGTTGTGAAAATTTCTGTTCTTACTGCATTGTCCCTTATGTGCGGGGGAAAGAGAAAAGTCGTTCGGTAGAAGAAATTATCTCAGAAATTAAATGTCTGGTTGAGCAGGGAGTAAAAGAAGTAACCCTTTTGGGACAGAATGTGAATTCCTATAAGTCCGAGGTCCGAAGTCGGAGGTCCAATGTCCAAGGTCCGAGGTCCGAAGTTCAAAGTCCGAAGCCCGAATTTGATTTTGCGGATTTATTGGAGGAAGTAAATAAAATTGAGGGACTGGAAAGGGTAAGGTTTGTAACCTCCCATCCAAAAGATTTAAGCGAAAAAATTATTTATGCAATGCGTGATTTGGATAAAGTTTGTAAACATTTACATTTACCGGTGCAAGCCGGGTCAAATCAAATCTTAGAAAAAATGAATCGTAAATATACGCAGGAAGATTATCTCTCCTTAGTAGAAAAAATCAAAAGGACAATTCCGGAAATTGCTATTACTACCGATATTATTGTTGGTTTTCCAGGCGAAACTGAGGAAGATTTTCAAGAGACACTTGATTTAGTTCAAAAGGTAGAATTTGATAGTGCTTATACTTTCAAGTATTCACCGCGTCCGGGGACAATAGCAGAAAAATTGGAAGATAATCTCCCCTTGAAAATAAAAGAAGAAAGATTACAGAGATTAAACGAACTTTGTAATAAAATTAGTAAAAAAAAGAATAAAGAATTAGTCGGTTCAGTGCAGGAAGTATTAGTAGAAAAATATACCAGCAGTAAACTTGAAGGAAGAACACGAACAAATAAAATAGTTTTTGTTAACCGTGAAGAAGATTTACCCCGCGTCTTTCGTCAGAATGGCGTGGGAGATAATGTGAAAAAAGTTTCGTGTTATTCTTCATCAACTCAACGAAAGGTGCGGGGTTTACTTGGTAAAACTGTAAATGTAGAAATTACTCAAGCCAATCCCCATAGTCTAATTGGTAATATTGATTACACAGATTTTTAAAAAATGATTACACCGATTAAATCAACGAAAAAATTATCCCTGCCCCGCACCTTTTTAGGTATAATCTCTTTAAGTGTGGAGCTGGATGCTAAACTCTGGTCTTAGGTAAATTGAGATTAAAATCTGTCATTCAAGAAAAGGTGCGGGGTGAATGTAATCAAGATTCACTTTAATGAAAGAAAATTTGACTCCGTTAATGCAACAATACCAAAAAATTAAAGAAAATTATAGAAATGCAATCCTTTTCTTCCGGCTTGGTGATTTTTACGAAATGTTCGGTGAAGATGCGCAGAAAGCCAGCCCGATTCTTGGCATTGCTCTTACCAGTAGACAAAAAGTGCCAATGTGCGGTGTTCCTTATCATACGGTGGTAAACTATGTAGCTAAACTTATCCGTGCCGGTTACCCGGTAGCCATCTGTGAACAAGTTGAAGAGCCAGAATTAGCAAAAGGGATTGTCAAACGGGAAGTTGTGCGTCTGATTACACCGGGAACAATCTTAGAAGAAAACCTTCTGGAGGCAAAAAATAATAATTATCTTTTTGCTCTTTACCCTGACAATAAAGAAGGGACTCTCTCTTACGGAATAGTTTTTCTTGACCTTTCTACTGGTGAATTTCAGGGAACAGAAATTAAAAACGAGTCCGCTGAGATGGCGAGACAAAAGTTAGCCATTGAAATTGCTCGTTTTATGCCGCGGGAAGGTTTATTACCAAAAAGTGAAGAAAAAAATATCCATCTGGTTAACCTGCTGAAAAACAAAAATATAAGTATAAATTTTTATGCTGACTGGAAAGCAACAGCGGAATCAGGTGCAGAATATTTGAAAGATAAACTCAAAATCACCTCACTTAAAGGTTTAGGAATTGCAGAGAAAAAATTATTCTTAAGCGCCTGTGCAGTTGTTTTAAATTACCTTGAAGAGACACAAAAAATTCTTCCCGAGCATTTGAAACTAATAAATTTTTATTCTTTGGACGAATATCTTACTCTTGACGAGACAGCAATATGCGATCTTGAACTTTTAGAATGTTTAACTACCGGGATGAAAAAAGACAGTTTATTAGAAATTATTGACAAAACTTTAACTGCAATGGGAGGAAGATTGCTGCGTTTTTGGTTAACTCATCCGTTAAAAGAAATTAATTCTATCCGTAAACGACAGCAAATTATAAAATTTTTTGTTCAAGAAAATATTCTCCGCGAACAACTGAGAAATGAAATTAAGAAAGTTTGTGACTTAGAACGACTAATTAGCCGAATAAGTCTTAATCAGAGTAATGCCCGCGAACTGGTTGCTTTAAAAAATTCTTTAAAACTTGTCCCAGAAATCAAGAAAACAATCAAGGAGAATGTAAAGGATGATTTCTATCGTGAAAATGCTCTCTTAGGTACATTACTTGAGAATTTATCTGAACTGCCCGAAATAGTTAACCTGATTGCTAAAGCAATTGTTGAAGAACCACCGGCTGAACTCAAGGAAGGGGGAATAATCAAGAAAGGTTACTCGCTGGAGTTAGATAAAATAAGGGAAACAAACCGTGAAAGTAAACAATGGATTGCCGAATTAGAGAAAAAAGAACGTGAACGCACGGGGATTAATTCTCTAAAAGTTGGATACAATACAATTTTTGGTTATTATTTAGAAATAACTAAACCTAATCTCCATTTAGTCCCGGCGGATTATATTCGTAAACAAACACTGGTTAATGCAGAAAGGTTCATCACACCCGAATTAAAAGAAAAAGAGACCTTCATTCTTTCTGCCGAAGAAAGGATTACCCGTTTAGAGTATGAAATTTATCAGACGGTAAGAAATGAAGTGGTTAAAAAAATAGAAGAAATCCAAACAATTGCTAAATGTTTAGCTGAATTGGATGTCTATTTGTCTTTAAGTCAAGTAGCAAAAGAAAATAATTACTACCAACCTGAAGTGAATGAGTCCTTAATTATTGAAATTAAAGACGGGCGACATCCAGTAGTAGAGAAAAGTTTATTCACAAACCGTTTTGTTCCTAATGATGCTTATCTTGATACGGAAGAAAACCAAATTTTAATTATTACCGGACCAAATATGGCTGGTAAGTCAACTTATATTCGTCAGGTTGCCTTGATTGCCATTTTAGCCCAGATGGGCAGTTTCGTCCCGGCAAAAGAAGCAAAAATAGGTTTGGTTGACCGTATTTTTACGCGGATCGGTGCCGCGGAAAATTTACCAGCCGGTGAGTCAACCTTTATGGTAGAAATGCATGAGACAGCAAATATTTTAAATAATGTTACTGCGCGGAGTTTACTAATTCTTGATGAAATTGGTCGGGGGACATCAACCTATGATGGTATTTCCATTGCTTGGGCGACAGTAGAATTTTTAGCCAAAAGTGAAAAGCAAAGAGCAAGGACACTTTTTGCGACTCATTATTTTGAACTCACTGAATTAGCCGATATCCTTTCAGGAGTAAAAAATTACAATACAAGCGTGAAAGAATGGGGTGAAGAAATTATCTTTTTACATAAAATTGTTCCTGGTGCAGCGGACCGCTCTTATGGAATACAGGTAGCAAAGTTAGCAGGTTTACCGGAAAAAGTTATTCTTCGGGCAAAAGAAATAATGCATAATTTAGAAAAAGAAAAGATACCCTCGCCAGAGAGAAAAATTCAACAGTTAGATTTTCTTATACCGCAATCTCACCCTTTACTGGAAGAAATAGAAAAAATTGACCCGGAGAAAATTACACCAATTGAGGCACTTTTAAAATTAAAAGAATGGAAAGAGAGGTACAAAAAATGAAACCAAAACATGAAGAAAGACGCAAACATAAGCGTTTCCCAATAATGAATGGTTTAGCCGAACCAGTAGACATTATCTTTTCACCTTCACCACTGGAAACAAAACAACCTATCCCGGGTATAATTTCAAATTTAAGTGCTGGCGGTCTAGCTCTGATAACTTTCGTTCCGATACCAATTGAGGCAACAATTTCTATTAGTTTAAATATACCTGGATTAGAAAAGACAAAGTTAGAGGGTAAAGTCCTCCGCCGAGAAGATAAAGGTAGCACTCATCTTCACGGGATTAGGTTCTCTCATGTCTCAGAAAAAGTAGCCCATAAATTGGAACAGATGGGCACCGACTATCAAGATTGCGAAATAAAACTTTCTTTAGGTGTAACTGATGTTTGTGATAAGAAATGTCATTACTGGTATCTCTGCACGAAACCGGTGAAAATCAAGTGACGCTGTTGCTAAAGTCAATAGCGCCACCCTGAACCCGCCGTAGTGGATAAAGGGTCTCATACACCTATCAAATGAAGAGATTCTTCGTGGAGTTTATCCCGCACCCTTTCAGAAGCGAGATTGTTTCGCTGTCGCTCACAATGACATAAAAAGGTGCGGGGGCTCAGAATGACAACACGAGTAAAAGGAATGAAGAAAATACAAGTTTTATCTGAAGAGATAATCAGTAAAATTAGTGCCGGTGAAGTAGTTGAGCGTCCAGCAAGTGTTGTTAAAGAATTGGTAGAAAATTCTCTTGATGCACAAGCAAAAAATATAGTTATTGAAATAAAAAATGCCGGGAAAAAACTTATCCATGTTTCGGATGACGGCTGGGGAATAAATAAGGACGATTTACCTTTGACTATAGCACGCTATGCAACAAGTAAGATTAGCTCGCTTGCTGACTTGAAAAGAATTCAAACTTTAGGGTTTCGGGGTGAAGCATTACCTTCAATTGCTGCTGTTTCTCAATTTAAACTTTTCAGTCGGGAAACGAACTCGGACAATGGGTATTGTATTTATGCAGAAGGAGGAAAAATTAAAGAAAGTTACGAAGTTGGTTCACCAGTTGGGACAACGGTGGAAGTGAAAAACCTTTTCTATAATACACCAGCAAGACTTAAATTTTTAAAAACTGATTCCACCGAAAAAGAACAAATTTATAATCTCGCTTATGATTTAGCCCTAGCTTATCCAAAGGTAAGTTTTCATCTTCTTGATGAAGAAAGAGAAATACTTAATTGCCCTCAAGTAGATACTCCCAAAGAACGTATCGCACAACTTTTTGGTTACCAAATTTTAGAATATTTTTTCCCTTTTACGGAAGAAATTAACCTTTATAAAATTTCCGGTTTACTCTCTTATCCAAATTATACTCGAGCAACAAAAATTCAACAATTTTTCGCAGTCAATAACCGTCCAATCCGTTCACGGATTCTCCAACATTCAGTTTATGAAGGTTATCGCCAATTTTTATCTCCCGGAAGACATCCAGCATTTTTTCTTTATCTTCAATGTCCAGCGGAAAGTATTGATGTCAATGTTCATCCAACAAAAAGAGAAATCCGTTTTTCTGAAGAAGATAATTTACATAAGCAACTAACCTTAGCGATTAAAGAAAAATTACTTAAACCAAAGAGGATACCGGAAATAAAAATACCAGCGGAAGAGAAAATCCAACCTGCAAGGAAAGAAGAAGTTCCTCCTGCAAAAGAACCAATAGCTTCAAAAATTAGCCAGGAGGAATTTTTCATTGAGAAAGATTTTTCTTCCTTGACAATTATTCCTTTAGGACAGCTGGGTAAACTTTACATTTTAGCCCAGAGTGATGAAGGACTACTCATCATTGACCAGCATGCAGCGGAGGAACGTATCCTCTACGAAAAATTTAAAAATGCATTTACTGAAAATAGGTTAGAAACACAACGACTACTTAACCCAATAATTATTGAGTTATCTCTACAACAATATGAAATTCTATCTCCAATCCTTCAAAATAGATTTTTAGAAGGATTAGGTTTTGAGGTTGAAGAATTTGGTGGCAGAAATTTTATTGTCCATTCAGTGCCGGCAATTTTAGCCAGCGGAGTAGATGAAAAAGTTATTCGTGACCTTTTTGACAATCTCAGTGAAGAAATGGGGAAAGAAAAAAAATTGGAAGCGGTCAGTGAGTTATCCGAGGAAATCAAAGAAAAAATTATTCGTACTGCCTGCCGGAGTGCAGTAAAAGCAAACGATAATTTAGAAAAAGAAGAAATGTATCGTTTAGTTGACAAGTTAAAAAAATGTGCTCATCCTTACAATTGTCCCCACGGTAGACCGACATTAATCCGTCTTAATTATGATGAACTCAACCGTCGTTTTGGCCGCTGAAACGCTAAAACGCAAAATGACCGCAAAAACGCAAAAAGTTTTAAAACCTTTGGTTGTTTTAGTTGGACCTACGGCAAGTGGAAAGAGCATAGTTACTTTAGAATTAGCCAAGATAATTAACGGTGAAATAATCTCTGCTGACTCAAGACAAATTTATAAATATTTGGATATTGGCACTGCTAAACCGATTGGGAAATGGCAAAGGATAAATAGCAAACGAAAATATATTGTGGAAGGAATTCCCTACCACTTAGTTGATATTCTTAGTCCAAACAAAAAATATTCAGCCGGTGAATTTCACACTGGCGCCAAAAAAATCATTGAACAAATTTATCAGCGGGAAAGAATTCCTTTAGTTGTCGGTGGAACTGGTTTATATATTCGTGCCCTTGTTGACGGATTAGTAGAGTTACCTGGCGCTAACTATAAATTAAGAAAAAAATTAGAAAAATTAACCAAAAAATACGGCAAAAATTATCTTTATCAAAGATTAAAAAAAATTGACCCAGAAAAAGCAAAAAAAATCCATCCCCAAAATCTTCCCCGGATAATTCGTGCTTTAGAAGTATATTTTCTCACTGGCACGCCGATTTCGGTTTGGCATAAGAAAACAAATCTAACCTCTTACCAACCGAAAATTTTTGGTCTTCTCTGGGAAAGAAGTCAACTTTACCAAAGAATAAATCAACGAGTAGACAAAATGTGGAATGAAGGGACACTTGATGAATTGAAAAAAGTCTTAAAGAAAGGCTACCCAAAAAATTCACCCGGTTTAGAAGGTTTAGGTTACAAGCATTTATTGAAGTATTTAGATGGAAAAATAAAACTTGAGGAAGCAATTGCTTCCTGGAAAAGGGATACACGGCATTATGCAAAAAGACAAATGACCTGGTTTAAGAAAGACAAACGAATCCACTGGATAAAGGTTAATGAACCTTTTAATCCGAAAAAAGTTGCTCAAAAAATTCTCTTTCACTTGAATTTTAGGTATAATATTTGATATATTATAAATTAAGGGTTATCAAATGGAAAATACTATTCTTGTAGGTTTACAGGACTCAAAAATAAAACATGAAGAAGTTATTGGGTCTTTGAACGAACTTGCTCTATTAGCCAAAACTGCTGGAGGGAAAGTTACCTCCACTTTCATTCAAAAAAGGAGTAAAATTGATTCCACTTATCTAATTGGTAAAGGTAAAGCAAAAGAAATTGCGCATCTTGTCCAAACAAATGGTATTACTACTGTAATTTTTGATGAAGAACTTAGTCCCGCACAACAACGCAACTTAGAAGATTTAATCGGGACAAAAATTCTTGACCGAACAAGATTAATTTTAGACATTTTTGCTCAGCGGGCAAGAACAAAAGAAGGAATCTTACAGGTTGAATTAGCTCAACTTACTTATCTTTTACCGCGTCTTACTGGTAGAGGAATTATGTTTTCCCAGCAGTATGGTGGCATTGGCACAAGAGGACCGGGGGAAAGAGAATTAGAGTATGACCGGCGCCACGTCCGTCAGCGAATTCTTCACTTAGAAAAAGAAATTGAAAAAATAAGAAAACATCGCCAAATCCAGAGAGAAAGACGAAAAGAAATACCGGTTGTTGCGATTGTTGGTTATACAAATGTTGGTAAATCTACCCTCTTAAATACGCTTACCAGAAAATCTACCCCGCTTCGCCGAAGCGGGGCGAGCGTTTATGTTGATGATAAACTTTTTGCTACTTTAGACCCAACAACCCGAGGAGTAACTTTACCTAACGGGCTGAAAGTACTTTTTACGGACACGGTCGGATTTATTGATAAGTTACCTCATCATTTAGTTACTGCCTTCCGGGCAACCTTAGAAGAGACTAAGGAAGCTGAGCTGTTGATTCATCTTATTGACCCTACTCACCAGCAGTGGAAGAAACAAATAAACGTAGTAAAGAATGTCCTTAAAGAGTTAGGAATAGATGAGAAACCACAAATTCAAGTTCACAATAAAATTGACCTTTTAAAACCCAAGGAATATCTGCATTTAAGACGGGGAAATAAAGTTATCCTGATTTCGGCATTAACTGGTGAAGGTATAGAAGAACTTTTGAATTGGATAACCAATTTTTTTGAAAAAAATTTAATTCCTATAGAAGTATCTATTCCTTATACTCAGAGTAAAATAATTTCGCAAATTCGCCAGAATAGCGTAATTCTTAAAGAAAAATATGAAGACCTTGGGATTTATTTAAAATTGAAGACCAATTGGTCGATGGCCAACAGATTAGGGGAATTCATTGTATAACCCTTCAGCAGGTTCAGGGTGAACCCTGAAAGTTCCCTTCGGCCTGAAGCCTCAGAGCTGAAGGCACCCTGAAGGGTCATAGTGAGCCTTCGTCCTTCAGCTCTTCAGGATAGTGAGGAACCGAACTATCCCGAGCGTTCGGCCGAGCTCACGCCGAGGTCTCAGACCGAGGGGTAAACCGAACTATGACTTTAGCGAGCAAGGTTACGATTATTCGTATTCTTTTGATGCCAATATTTCTTTTTTTTCTTAGTCAAAAAAATTCATCTCTCTGGGCAGGGTTAATTTTCCTTATTTTGGCGTTTAGTGATGTTTTTGATGGTTTAATTGCCCGAGCAAAAAAACAAGAAAGTTTATTGGGTATGCTCCTTGATCCTTTAGCCGATAAATTACTCTTAAGTTCAACTTTTTTAATCTTGGCTATAACTAAACATGCTCCTTTCTGGCTTTTTTTCATTGTTGGTGGAAGAGACATCTTAATGATTTTTGGTGGAGGACTAATTTACTTTCTTGTAGGTAGTAATTTTATTATCCACGCACGATTTTTAGGGAAATCTGCAACCGTTATCCAGTCATTAACAATTTTTGTAGTTTTATTTTCCTTACCTGGAGAAAATTATTTATTTTACTTAACCGCATTGGTTACTTTGCTTTCCGGAATAGATTATCTTCTTGTTTTCAGTCAGAAAATAATTTATGCTCAATGAAAAAATAGTTTATCCCGTAGAATATCTTTACGGGATTTATCTTCTTTTTGCTTACATTTTTGGTTCCATACCTACCGGATATTTAATCGGTAAACTTACTCAAGGAATTGACATTCGCAAGTTTGGTTCAGGGAATATCGGTGCAACTAATGTCTTGCGTACTCTGGGGAAAAAAGCAGCAATTTTTACTTTACTTTTTGATTTTGCTAAGGGATATCTACCAGTCATTTTCGCTGAGCAAAAATTCCATGGACTTTATCCTCTCTTGGTTGGAATTATGGTGATTATTGGACATACCTGGACAATATTTTTAAAATTCCGTGGTGGCAAAGGGGTAGCCACTGGGGCAGGCGTATTTTTAGCCCTTTTTCCTTTGCCAACATTATCTACAGTGGTTATATTTGTCCTGTTAGTAATCCTGACCGGCTATATCTCCGTAGGTTCAATGGGTAGTGCCTTATTTTTGCCGTTAAGTATTTGGGTTTTTGAACATTCGTGGGTGTTGACTTTGATTACTTCTTTTATTTCTTTTTTAATTATTTTTAACCATCGAGAAAATATTCAACGGTTAATTCAAGGTAAAGAAAATAAATTCATTCTAAAAATTGATTCAAACAGATAATGGTATCACAGTAGCCATTGTGATACCATAAATGACTGATGCAGACAGATTTTATCTTGTCTGAATTTTGGTTTTTATCTGTTTACATTGTAATTATGAAAATTGCGGTTTTAGGTGGTGGTTGTTGGGGGGTAACTCTTGCCAATCATCTTTTCCAAAGAGGTAATCACCTCAAAGGTAATAAAGTTGCTCTCTGGGAATATGATAAAGACAAAACAAAAATTTTAGATAAAGAACGCCGTTTATATTTTCTTCCTCATTTAAGAATCCCAAAGGGTATCTTTATAAGTTCAGAGTTAAAGAAAATTTTACAAAATAAAGAAACAATCGTTTTTGCTATCCCGGCAAAGTATTTCCGTGCAACGGCAAAAAAAGTCTCTCGACTAATTAACTCTCCGGTAAGTATGCTTGTTAATGGCACGAAAGGATTAGAAAATAACACTTTCAAACGGATGTCACAAATTCTGGAAGAAGAATTACCGAAAGAATTACATAAGAAAATTGCTGTCCTTTCTGGACCGAGCCATGCCGAAGAAGTAAGCAAAGGTATACCCACTGCAGTAACGGTAGCGGGGAAAAATAAAGAAGTAATTTTACAAGCACAAAAACTTTTTTTTACACCCACATTTAGAGTATATACCAATTCTGACCTTCTTGGTGTAGAACTTGCTGGTGCTTTAAAAAATATTTATGCAATTGCTTGCGGAGTAAGTGACGGCTTAGGTTTAGGCGATAACACAAAATCAGCATTAGTAACACGCGGTTTAGCCGAAATGATTCGTTTAGGGACAAAAATAGGAGCAAAAGTTTCCACTTTTTACGGTTTAGCCGGTATTGGCGATTTAATAGTAACTTGTTTTTCACATTGGAGTAGAAATCGTAATTTTGGTGAAAAAATTGGTCAAGGAAAAAGTGTTCAGCAAGCATTAAAGGAAATAGGAATGACCGTTGAAGGAGTAGAAACAAGCAAAACAGTTTATTATCTATCCCGAAAGATGAAAATTGATATGCCGATAGTAAATGAGGTCTATTTGATTCTTTATAAGAACAAGAAACCAAGAGATGCTCTGCAGGATTTACTCCTGCGTAGTCCAAAAAGTGAATAATATGGATAAATAAATGCAGATTACCGCAGATAAAAACCCGGATGACCGCCGATAAAAATCAGTAGTAATCGGGACTTTAATCTGTGGAAATCAGTGGTGGAAGATGAACCGCAACGATTTAATTGAAGAAATAAGTAAAATTGTTGGTACAAAAAAGGAAGCAAAGGATGTCTTAGAAAAAATAATTAACTTGATTAAGAAAACACTTGCTGAAGATGAACGAATAGTGATTGCTGGATTCGGTACTTTCTCCCGTCAATTACGAAAAGCAAAAAAGGGTAGAAATCCGAAAACTGGACAAACGGTAGAAATACCACCAAGAAAAGTGGTCAAATTTAAACCCGCAAAAAATCTCATTTTAAGTAGGGGGGACACAAGCGAGGGGGATATCTCCCGTTGAAAAGAATACTTTAGTTGACTTTAATGATGTTCTCTTGCTAAAATATAAAGGGAAAATTTGTCAAAATGATTGAGCAATTTATCCCGGATAAAAGTTATTTTTCTATCAGTGAAGTAAGCGAAATTACACAAGTTAAACCTTACATTCTTCGCTACTGGGAGGGAGAATTTAAGCTTTTACGTCCCGCAAGAAGAACCAGTGGACATAGAAAATATACCCGTAAAGATATTGAGTTAATTTTGAAAATTAAGGATTTACTATATCAGCAGAAATATACAATCAGTGGTGCAAAACGACATTTACTTAATGAAAAACGAGAAAAAAATAAACAACTTTCTTTCCCTTTAGAAAAAAATGTGCCCGCGATAGATTTTTTGAAAGAAATAAAAAAAGAACTTTTAGAAATTCAAAAAATCCTCAGTTCCTTTTGAGAGGAGAATTTCCCCATTGAGAAATCATACCTCTTAAGGGGATGACAGTGAAGACGGCTCCGACCTGTCCGCCGTAATACTATGGAAGGCGGGCTAACTTTATTGTCAATTAAGGGGATATCCCCTTATTGAATTCCACCTAAAGGGGTAACAGTGAACGAATTCCCGACTATGTTAGGATGAGTGAACACAGTAGGAGAATATTCCCCTTTGAGCACGTTGTTAGCGGGGTGTAGCTCAGGTGGTTAGAGCACTCGTTTGGGGTGCGAGTGGTCAGCGGTTCGAGTCCGCTCACCCCGACTAAACTCTGCATCTCGCCCTCACGGGCAAGACGTTTATGAGGGGAGACAAAAAATGAAAAAAATTTTATCTTTTTTTTATTCTAATCCTCATTCCGGACATCGCTCAGCCGCCGATGCAGTAAGAACAGCCTTCCGGAAAAATTATCCAACCGAGATAGAGACTTTTGGTATTGATGCTTTTAACCATGGCTTTCCTTTTCTTGCCCCTTTAATTGCAAAAACTTATTTCAAAATTATCAAAAATTTACCTTCGGTTTGGGATTTTCTCTGGGATAATCAAGAAGTTGAACAAGTAACTCGTCCATTTCGTAAACTATTAAGTGCTTTAATGACCACAAAGTTACAAAATTTATTAACCCAATATCAGCCTTCCGGTTTGGTCTGTACGCACGCTCTACCTTGCAATATTCTTGCCTGGGCGAAAAGAAAAAAACTATTTGACTTACCCTTGATTGCGGTTATTACCGATTTTGCAGTTCATCCTTACTGGTACGATGAAATGGTTGATTTGTACATTGTCCCTGCGGAAGAAATAAAAGAAGCAATGATTTCAAGGGAACTCATCACTTTAGATGGAAAAAGAAAATATTTTCTTAAGGAGAAAAAAATTAAAGTTTGCGGCATCCCGATTAACCTACGCTTTTCTTTAAGAAAAGATAAACGCAAAGCAAAAGAAGATTTCCGCTTGAACCCGAACCTACCAGTAATTTTAGTTATGGGTGGTACAAATGGCTTAGGAGTTAAAAAAATTATCTCTTTCTGTTACGCTAATCTTGAAGCACAGATTATGATTATCACCGGAATGAATAGAAAAATCTATCAAGAGATAAAACTTTCATTTCCCAAAAATGGTCGCCTCATCGGTCGACCTACCGAAGAGGGGGGACGAATTCGGGTATTTGGATATACTCGTCACATTCCCGAGCTGATGGATTGTGCTGACCTCCTGATTACGAAACCCGGGGGATTGACTTCCGCGGAAGCATTAGCCAAAGGACTACCAATGGTTATCTTTAATCCTTTACCTGGACAGGAAGAAAAAAATAGTGATTACCTTGTCTCCCGAGGAGTAGCAAAACGTGTTGATCAGGAAGAAGAATTTTTTAAAATAGTGAAATATTTGTTAACTCACCCCCGGATACTTAAAGAGATGAGTTTATCCGCGCGGAAATTAAGTTCACCTGATGCAGCAACCAAAACTGCCCAAACAATCTACAAATTGATTTAAGAGGTGATTGCTTCATTGCTGTTCAGAAAAGATAACTTAAGAAATGATAAATATTATAGAGCCCTCCGTGAAGAAATGGTCAATTCGCAAATTATTGCCCGGGGGATCAAAGATGAACGAATTATTGAAGCAATGCGTACAGTGGGAAGACATTTATTTGTTCCCGAAAATATGCGCTCAGAAGCATATAATGATTACCCACTGCCTATTGGACAGGGACAGACAATTTCTCAACCTTACATTGTGGCTTTGATGACTGAACTTCCTGGATTTAAAGGTAATGAGAAAGTTTTAGAAATTGGTACCGGTTCCGGTTACCAAACTGCAATTTTAGCCAGATTAGCAGCCGAGGTATATACAGTAGAACGAATTAGTGAACTGCTTGAGGGAGCAAAAAAAAGATTAACTCTTCTTGGATACAAGAATATACACTTTTTTTGTGCTGACGGAACAAAGGGATTACCCGAATATGCACCTTATCAAGGAATTATTGCCACTGCTGCGGCGGAAAAAGTGCCTTTCCCCTATCTCGAACAACTTGATGAGAATAGTAGATTAGTCATCCCCGTTGGAGGAAGATATAGCCAGGTTTTAGTCCTCATTGAAAGAAAGAAAGGGAAAATTGTGCAGAAAGAAATTTGTGGATGTACATTCGTGCCTTTAATTGGTGAATATGGTTACAAAGAAGAATAAGAGGTAATTACCTCAAAAATTATGAATTATGGGTTATGAATGATGAATAGGATAGTTGAATTTTTAAGTAGTATATTTTCACCGGAAATAGTCACTCTAATTGTTGCCGCTTTACCAATTGCCGAACTGCGTGGTGCTTTACCACTTGCTTTAGGAATGTACAATTTCCCATTAAAAAAAGCGTTTCTTCTTTCTTTCTTAGGTAATATTATACCAGTTATACCGTTCTTAATTTTTTTAAATTTTTTTTCTCATCTACTAATGCGTTATGCAGAACTAAGGAATTTTTTTAACTGGTGGTTTAGCCGCACAAGAAAACATTCCACAATTGTAGAAAAATATGAAGCGCTCGGTTTAGCAATTTTTGTGGGTATTCCTTTACCGATGACTGGCGCTTGGAGTGGTTGTGTCGCCGCTTACCTTTTAGGAATAAAATTTCGTTATGCTTTCCCGGCAATTGTCTTTGGAGTCCTTATTGCAGGCATAATTGTTACTTTGACCACTTTAGGGTTAATAAAAATATTTTAATTTCGCGCGGACAAAAATTAAACAGGGATAGTTCATCGGTAGAACGCTCAGTTTGACCCATTCCGCATCAATTTCCGGGGTGTGGCTCAGTCTGGTTTAGAGCGTTTGGTTTGGCCCCGCACCTTTAATTCGGGGGTTGGCTCAGTTGGTAGAGCGCTCGGTTCGGCCCGCCCCGCACCAAAATAGATTCCGGGGCGTAGCGCAGTTTCCGCCAGAGGCGGATCAGCCTGTGGCTGGGGTTTAGCAACAGCCCCGCACTTTAACTTGACCGGGGATTAGCTCAGTTGGTTTAGAGCGCACGGTTCGGGACCGTGAGGTCGGCGGTTCAAATCCGCCATCCCCGAAATTTTAGATAAAATGCGGGGAGGTCGCCGGTTCGAGTCCGGCCGCCCCGAGAGAGAAAAGGTGTGAGAGAACAAAGGAAGAGAGTCCAATTCCCTCATTTCTGAAATTCTGCGGTGCGAAGTGAGATCTATGAAAAAAATAATCATTTTTTTATTTTTTACTCTTAACTACCAACTCTTAACGGTTAACTGTCCTGAAGCCAAAGATTATTATCCTTATTTTTACGATGCCCAGAGTATAAATGGGGGTAGTGGCAAGATTATTAATCCTTCAACGCGTACCGCTACTTACCACAATTGGGCAATCGGACTACATTACTTTCGGTTAAGTATAAGTTACGGACTTTTTCCCAAAGGGGAAATAAGTATATTTTTTGACTTGAAAAAACTAAGCGAAAAAAAATTTGATCTTGAGTTAATCACTTCTGAAGAAATTAGCTTCCATACTAAATATCAATTTTATAATTGGGAAGAAAAGAAGTATAGTTTTGCTTTTGGTTGGCAAAGGGACCATTTTTACTTAGTGAGTGAAAAATTTTTTCCTTCTTTTTACCGTTGGGGATTACTTTTCGGACTGAATATACGAAAAGAAAACAGGATAATAAAAACTACTCCTTTTTTCACTCTTTACCAAACACCAAGAATGTCAATGTTTCTTTTTGATTACAGTGCTGAAGAAAATAAATATAATCTCGGTTGGCGTTTTCTTCTCTCACCAAAAATTAAATTTGACTTATTTTTTCTTGATTTAGGGAAAATAAAAGACCTAAACAATTTTGTCTTTGGAGTAACTTTATCTTCTTAAGAATGCGGATTGCCGCAGATGGCACAGATTGTCATTCTGAGGAGTGAAATGACGAAGAATAACATCGTGGTAATCTGGCCTTTAATCCGTGGTAATCTCTCTTTTAGAAAAAGATGAGTATAGATTTACTTAAACTTTATTTCCGAGAAATAGAAAAGCTCCCCTTGTTAGGTGAAGAGGAACTGGTTAAACTCTGGTGTGAAGTGAAGAGAGGTTCCGGGAGGGCAAAACGTAAACTTATTGAAGGGAACTTGCGTTTAGTGGTTCCAATTGCCAAGAAATATTATCGTCCGGGGGTTGATTTCCTTGACCTAATTGAGGAAGGTAACTTAGGATTGATCAAAGCGATTGAACGTTTTGAACCAAAAAGAGGATATCGTTTTTCTACTTATGCTACCTATTGGATTGAACAGGCAATAAAACGTTCCGTAGAAATACAAACCAAGACAATCCGTATACCGGTTCATACCTGGGAAGCATTAAAAAAATACTTACGGGAATGGGAAAAATTACATCTCAAGTTAGGTCGTTATCCAACAATTGAAGAGATGAAAAAACAACTTAACCTTACAACCAGAAAAATAAGAAATATTGTCAACATTATAGCCTTTTCTTCAGGAATGAGTTCACTCGACCAACCAGTAAGTGAAGATGAAGAAACTTCTCTGGAAGAAACTATCTCCGAAAAAATTCCTACTGAAGCGCCGGATTACCTTATTTCCTTACTTAAACTCCACGCAGACATTAATACCGCAATGCAAATACTTCTGGAAAAGGAAAAGAAAATTATTCGTTTACGCTACGGTCTGGAAGATGGTAAAAATCGCACTCTAGAAGAGGTAGGAAAAATCTTAAAAATATCGCGGGAAAGAGTACGTCAGTTAGAAAAAAGAACATTAGAAAAATTAAAACATTACGCCCAGCGTAAGGGGTGGCTATAAACACCGATGACCGCAGATTAAAAATCAGTGGTAATCTGTGTTTTCAGAAGAAAAAAAATGGAAAATTTAAAGAAATTTATTCGAGATGTGCCTGATTTTCCGAAAAAAGGAGTAATTTTTAAAGACATTACCACTTTACTCAAAGAAGGAAAAATTTTTAAGAAAACTGTTGACCTACTAACAAAAAAATTAGTAAAAAAGGAGGTAATTACCTCAATTGATAAAATTGTTTCTATGGAGTCACGCGGATTTATTCTTGGTGGTGCGCTTGCTTATAAACTTGGCTGTGGTTTTGTCCCGGTAAGAAAGAAAGGTAAATTACCTTGGAAGAGAATTAGTGTTACTTATGCCTTGGAGTACGGCACGGATACTTTGGAAATTCATCAGGATGCGATTGAAAAAAATGAAAATGTTTTAATTGTTGACGATGTTTTGGCAACTGGAGGTACAGCCAAGGGGGTCGCTGAACTGGTCGAAAAACTTGGGGGTAAAGTTATTGCTTGTCTTTTCTTAATTGAGTTGACTTTTCTAAAAGGTCGTGATAAACTCAAAAATTACGAAATTTATTCTCTAATGAGGTATTAATTAGAAACGAATTACAGCGAATTATACGAATATTTTCACTAAACACTATTCACTAATAACTAATCGCTGCCTTTAATGCCCTGGTAGCTCAACTGGAGAGAGCAGATCCGTCCTAAGGATAAGGTTGGAGGTTCAAGTCCTCCTCAGGGCAAATATTCAAACTGTGGCGGGACTGCGTGCCGAAGAGAACTTCAGTCCGTAGGCAGGAGGGGCTATCCTGATGTCACATCGGGATAGATGCAGGCCCGCACCATTGGTACTCTTTTAGCTCAAATTGGTTAAATAGCAGTGTTCTAAGCTATTAATACATGTTTAAGTTGTGATGAGGACAAAAATGGTGCGGAGTAAGAATTCCTGCCAAAGGCATCTGATTGGTGCGGGGCTAAGGATAAGGCTAGATGAAAAAATTTTTAGAAAAAATTAACCCTTTAAGAATCTACCGGAGACGTTTTGCTCATAAGATAATTCTCCTTGTAGCAATTTCAATATTCATTTTTGGTTTTTTGCTCATTTACCTTGATCTCTCCCATCAGATTAAAGATGAAAAAAATCAAGCAATGCACAAAGCGTTACAGACAAACACAATGGTCTTTGATATTCTCTATCAAGCGATGGCTAAAGGGGATCAGAAATATTTGGAAAAACTTGTCCAGGAAATTGAAAGTCGCGGTACACCTTTTCGTGAAACAGTAATCAGTCAGTGTGTGAAATGCCATATGGAAGTGCAGATAATTGAATTAGAAAGGGAAAAACTTAAAGAGATAAAAATTGTTCGGGGCGAATTATTACAAAGACAATTCCCTAAAGAAAAACGAGAGATTACAATTCAAGAAAAGGGAGTGTTAGAAAAAGGTGAAGAAAAAAAGATTGTCGAAAAAGACGAAGAGGGATACCATGTAGCGAAATATATTATGCCGGTGGTAACAGAAAAAGAATGTCTCACTTGTCATCAAGCGAGAACTGGTGAAGTAATTGCTGCTGTGTCTACAAATATCTCTTTGAAAGAATCCGATATCTATATCCAAAAAAGAATAAAGATACTAGCCATTATCTTTTGGGGTTCCTTCCTTGCTCTCGTCCTTTTCTTGGACCTATTTTTTATTCCAAGAGTTTTGACCAAACCAATTAAAAAAATAGCAAAGATGGCGAAAGATATTGCTTCCGGTGATTTAACTAAGAGGTTAGAAACAAAAAGAATAGATGAAATTGGCGAATTAGCCCAAGCATTTAATAAAATGGCGGAAGATTTACAAAAGACACAGAATAACCTTGTCCAGATAGAAAAAATGAATTCTTTAGGACGAATGGCGGAGGGAGTCGCTCATGAATTGAATAATCCCTTAACCGGTGTTTTAGGTTATGCCCAGTTACTCCTTAGCGAAATACCTAAAAATAATTTGTTATACGAAGATATAAAAGTTATTGAAGAGTCAGCACAACGATGTAAAAAAATTGTTAATAATTTATTACAATTTTCCCGACAGAGAGAATATGCTTTTGAGCCAACTAATCTAAACGAGGTAATTGACCGAACTTTAGAACTTTATAGACATTCAGCATTTTTAAAGAATATCCAAATTGTAAAAAATTATACCGAAAATTTACCTTTAGTAAATATAAATATCTCACAGGTGGAACAGGTTTTTTTGAATATAATTTTAAATGCTCTGGAAGCAATGCCGCAAGGTGGCACTTTGACTATTTCTACCAGATTAAAAGAAGATAACCCACCACCTTATACAAAAATGGTAGAAATTTCTATCACCGATACTGGTATTGGGATGAAAAAAGAAATCCTTGACCATCTTTTTGAACCTTTCTTTACGACCAAAGAAATAGGAAAAGGAACTGGTTTAGGTCTATCGGTTGCCTATGGAATTATTGAAAAACATAATGGTAAGATTTATGGAGAAAGTGAAGGTGAAGGAAAAGGAGCAAAATTTGTTATCCTTCTACCAACAGAATGATTACGGTGATTAAAAACAGATGATTCCAGTGATTTATTCGTGGTAAACTAATCACTGTAATCGCTTTTCGTAATCACTGTAATCAGTTATTGAGATGGAAAAGGAATTTAAGATTTTAATTGCTGACGATGAGGAGGTAGTAACCAATTTTTTGACTCGTGTATTAAGAAAAAATGACTATCAATTTACTATTGCTAAGAATGGTGAGGAAGCAGTAAAAAAAATTGAAGAAGACAATTTTAATTTAGTTTTTTTGGACATCTGGATGCCAGAACTAAACGGTGTGGAGGTCTTCAAATTTATCAAAAAAACTAAACCACTACTACCGGTAGTAATGATGTCCAGTTCTAACCAATGGGACATTCCACCGCCTCAGCGGGGTCTCCGAGAAGAAGAAGTAAAAAAGATACAGCCTTACAGATTTTTATATAAACCATTAGAGATAAAAGATATTTTACAGACAATTAACGAAGTAATGAAAAATTCTGATTGGTTTCACAAAAGTGAAACCTGAACAACTCACTGTGTTCTATTTTTTTTAATGGTTGTAATCAATTCTGAACTTGCTGAAGAACTAAACTTATGTGAGGTTGCTTAGATGATAGATTTACATACACATACTTTATTTTCTGACGGTGAACTTTTACCAAGTGAACTGGTCTGGCGGGCAAAAGTTAAAGGTTACCAGGCAATTGCTTTAACTGACCACGCTGATTTTTCTAATTTAGACTTAATTATCCCGCGGACAATAAAAGTTGCTCAAATTCTTACTCGGGAATATAAAATTTTGGTTATTCCGGGGATTGAATTAACCTATGTGCCACCAAATTTAATTCTACAAGCAATAAAAAAAGTTAAGTCCTACAAAAAAGATGGGAGAATAAAAATTATTGTTGTCCACGGTGAAACTACTTCTGAACCAGTCCCACGGGGAACGAACCGTCAAGCACTCTTAGCCAAGGTTGATATCCTTGCTCATCCTGGACTCATTAGTGAAGAAGATTGTCAGTTAGCAAAAAAAAATAATGTTTACTTAGAACTTACTTCACGAAAGAACCATTCGGTAACAAATGGTTATTTAGTAAATTTAACCAAAAAAATTGGTGCAAAACTTGTTCTGAATACTGATACCCATAACCCGGAAGACCTTATTTCCGATGAAGAAGCAAAAAAAATACTTAAAAATATCGGTTTAAATGAGAAAGACTTTCTGGAAATACAAAATAATGCTAGAGAACTAATTGAAAAATTATAGTTAACAAATCAACTAAATAATAACGAATTTATGGTTCGGTTCACTCACCATCCTGAGCCAAGTCGAAGGACCGAATAGCAAATATTCGTATTATTTGCTATCATTTGTGATATTCGGGAGTAAATTGAATGCCAAAAGCGTGGGTAAAAAAAGAACTAAAAAAGGAGCCTTTACACAATTTTGTTGCCAAAATTATTCCTTGGATACTTACTCATCGGGAAACCGCCTTAAGTATTTCAGCAACTTGTGCGATTATTCTTGGGTTAGGAATTTATTTTTTTCATCATTTAAGAAAAATTGAGGTGCGTGCTTGGGAAAAATTATCTTATGCCCAAGCCCACCAACAGCGTAATTTATTTGAACAAGCAATCAATTTTTACAACGAAATAATTGAGCGTTATTCACGAACGAAAGCATCCGCCTATGCATTATTTTATAAAGCCGAAACATTTCATCAACAAAAAAAATATAACGAAGCAAGTCAAACTTATCAGAATTTTTTAGAGCGCTACCGAAGAAAAAAACTGCTTCTTCCTTTAGCCTATGTTGGTTTAGGAACAAGTTTAGAAAACGAAAATAAGTATTTAGAAGCAATAAATGTATATCAAGAATTTATGAACAAATTTCCTGAACACTTTTTCACTCCTCTTGTGTATCTATCTTTAGGAAGATGTTATCAAATGAACGGACAGAACAACGAAGCAATAAATATTTATAACAAAGTGATTACTTCTTATCCGGGAAGTAATTGGCAAAAAATTGCCGAAAAACATTTAAATATACTAAAATGATTCCAGCGATTAAAACCCAATTGATTACGGTGATAACGACAATGTCAAAAAATCGCTGTAATCGGTTTTTACAATCGCTGTAATCAATAGAATATGATTAAACTTGCTTTTCTCTGGCATCAACATCAGCCTTTTTACAAAGACCTCTTGACCGGTCAATACGCTTTACCTTGGGTAAGATTACATGCCACAAAGGACTATTACGATATGGTGGCGATTCTTGACCAATTCCCCAAAATCAAACTTAATTTTAATCTTGTCCCTTCACTTTTGGTCCAACTTGAAGATTACGCTCAAGGTAATGCCACTGACCAATTTTTGGAATTAACCCTCAAACCAGCTAAAGAACTAGAGGAACAGGACAAAATCTTCATTTTGCATAATTTTTTTATGGTCAACTGGGAAAATATGATTAAACCTTATCCGCGTTACCGCGAGTTATTGGAGAAAAGAGGACGCCGCACTGTGCTTAAAGAATTGAAACGAATCCAAATTTATTTCCGGGAACAGGACTACCGTGACCTACAGGTCTGGTTTAACCTTTCTTGGATGGATCCTTATTGGAAAAAAAACGACCCGGTAATAAAGAATCTTTTCACTCAAGGTAAGAATTTTACTGAAGAAGACAAAATTACTCTCCTCAATAAACAACGCGAAATTTGTGGTAAAATTGCCCCGAAATATAAACAAGCGCAAGAAAAGAAGCAAATTGAAATTACCGTTTCACCCTTTTATCACCCAATTTTACCTTTAGTTTATAACTCAAAAATCGTTACTAAATCTTCACCGGGAATAAAACTTCCCCAAAATGAAATTCATTATCCGGAAGATGCGAAAACACAGATAACTAAAGCCATAGATTATTACGAAAAAATTTTTGGACATAAACCAAAAGGATTCTGGCCACCAGAAGGGTCGGTCTCGGAAGAAATCGTTCCTTTACTGATTAACCAAGATATAAAATGGTTTGCTACGGATGAAGAAATACTTTTCCGTTCTCTAAAAGAAAGACCAAAAACACGTTTACCACTTTACTCGGTCTACCAAATAGAGAAAGAGAATCAAACTGTTGATGTTATCTTTCGCGATCATATCCTTTCGGACTTGATTGGTTTCGTTTATTATCGCTGGGATTACCGCGAAGCAGTTAAGGATTTCATTCATCGTTTAGAGAATATTAACGAGCAAACTAAACATCTGCTTGGGGAACGCTTAGTAACCGTTATTCTTGACGGTGAAAATTGTTGGGAATTTTACCTCAATGATGGTGAACAATTTCTTTTTGAACTTTATAACACAATTTCTAAACATCCCCAAATTGAAACGGTGACAATTAGCGAATATTTGGAAAAAAACAAACAACGAGAAAAATTAAGTAACCTCTGGCCCGGCTCTTGGATTAATGCTAATTTCAATATCTGGTCTGCACATCCGGAAGATCGTTTAGCCTGGGAATATTTAGCAAAAACACGTGAAACCTTAAGTAAGTATGTCCAGGAAAATCCACAAGCCGATACCCGAATCGCTTGGGAATCAATCTATATCGCCGAAGGCTCAGACTGGTTCTGGTGGTACGGTGATGAATTTGTCTCTTTCCAAGAAGAAATATTTGACTATCTTTTTCGTAAACACTTAATGAATGTATGCGAAAATATAAACGAAAAAATACCAGAATGGTTACATTTAGCGATTAAAGGAAGAGAAAAACGCAAACCTTTAATTGAACCGGTAGACCTGATCAGTCCAACTATTGATGGCAAGGTTACCAGTTATTTTGAATGGCGCAGTGCCGGATTTTATCAAGCAGGATACGCAGGGGGAACAATGCATCAGGCAGAAAGTATCCTCCAGTCCTTTCATTACGGTTTTGACTGGGAAAATCTTTATCTTCGTTTGGATACACAAGCTCCTTTGAATCAGTTAGCCTCAAATGAACTTCCCGGTGAAGAAAGAGTATTTTTCAAAATCGTTTTCCTTCAGCCAGCTAATTTTGAGGCAAGATTAAACCTAGAAAAAAAACAAGGTGAACTTTTCCGTATTCAAGAAGACAAACTCCTTTCTCTTGGTACTTTCCCAGTAGTTGCGGACAGAATCATTGAACTACCTATACCTTTTCGTCTCTTTGAAGCCAGCGAGATCCAACTCCTTCTCCAACCCGCGGAAACACCCGCTAATAAAGAAACTCCTCTCCCAGCCCAACCGATTATTGAATTCGTCATTGTCGTTGAGCGTGGTGGGATTGAAATTGAGCGCTGGCCCTATCAAGGGAGTGTAATCCTGAAAAAACCAAGCAAAGAATATCTTCTCCAAACCTGGACAGTCTAATTCCACAAACCACCGCCTCAGCGGGGTCTCTGACACCAAATTCTAAATCCCAAACTCTAAATTCTAAATAATATCATTAGTGAGCAAGAAGTAAGGTTTTTTAGGATGTAGGATTTCCGAATAGAATTTGGTTCCGATAAGGAACATTATGTTAACTTAAGTATTTTTTCTTCCCTCCTTAACTACTTCATATTTATTATTAGAAATATTAAGAAAATCCTTGATATTCAAATATTTTTTTATTAATTTTAATAATAATTTTTAATTTTTTTCTTCTGGCACTCACAATTGTAGAACGAATTTATAGATCTTTAACCAAAAATGACCACCGTAAGATTTCAGCCGAAGAAAAAATAAACCAAAATCCAAAAAATTTACTTAAAAGCAAACTAAAAAGAAGAAAAGGCAGTAAATCTGGGCTTAACTAATGCCCGGAAAAAAAGACAATGAAAAAGTAAAAAATCAACGAAAAAAACCACCAGCCAAAAAATCTACTCCCGAAAAACCAATGAAATCGGAGATCCCGCTGAAGCGGTGAAAGGCAGAACCATTCCCTGATTTCCCCCCTCCTTTTACAAGTGGAGAATTTTTCCTCAGAGCAAAATTCACTCATTTCTTCTCAAAAGGAAGTACTTTCTTAACCGGAGCACAACTACAAGTTTGGACTTGACTTTATAAAAATTTTTGTAGTATACTATTTAAAGTGCAAAAAACTTCTACTTTTGACTGGGCACAAGTCTACTCAGCATAAATGAGTTTTAATCTTCAATTTTTTGTTTCTCTTCTACTCTTAGGGTTATTTTTTCTCGCAGTCAAAAATTTTCGTAAACTTTCTTTTCTCAAGTGGATTATAGTTGCAATTAGCATTTCTCTTTCCTCCCGATATCTTCTTTGGAGAGGTCTCTTTACCTTAAATTTGGTTAGCCCTTCTGCTATAATCGCCAGCCGAGTTCTTTACTTCGCTGAAATTTACGGATTTCTATCCTCCTTCTTTTTTTATTTACAAACAATTAAAAGCAACTTAAGTTCCTCAGTTACAAGAGATGATTCTTTTTTGCCTACGGTAGATATTTTTGTTCCGGTCTATAATGAATCGGTAGATATCCTTTATAAGACACTCGTTGGTTGCCTAAATATAGATTATCCCAAGGAAAGGTTCAATGTATATGTTTTGGACGACGCAGGCAGAAAAGAAGTATATCAACTTACCCGAACTCTTAAATGTAGATACTTAAAAAGAGAAACTCATGAATATGCAAAAGCGGGTAATCTCAATTATGGGCTTAAGAATTCTGACGGAGAATTTATCGCTATTTTTGATGTTGACCATATCCCGTTAAGTTCGTTCCTAAAAGAAACCATCGGTTACTTTAAAAATTCTTGGGTTGCCTTTGTCCAGACTGCACACCATTTTTATAACTCGGACATTTACCAAAGAAACCTCTTTCTTGAAGGAAAATTAACTAATGACCAGGATTTGTTTTTTCATGTGATTCAACCCGGACGTAATTATTTCAACTCGAGTTTTTTTGCTGGAAGTAGTGGAATTTTCAAACGTAAAGCATTAGAAGAGATTAATGGTTTCCAAACTACCACCGTTACCGAAGATATTCATACAAGTCTTGTGTTGCATTCTCGCGGTTGGCGTTCGGTGTATGTGAATAAAGATCTTTCTGCAGGGCTTACTCCGGAAAGTATTTCTGCTTACCTCAACCAGCGTCGCCGTTGGACAAGAGGAAGCCTCCAATTATTCATTTATGATAATCCTCTTTTTAAAAGGGGTTTGAGTTTAGCCCAGCGAATCAATTACTTTGCTTCAGTTTTTTACTTTTTCCATCCCTTACCAAGGATAGTTTATCTTTCTGCACCCCTTTCTTTTCTTCTTTTTAATATTCCCCCAATCAAAGCAAACTTTCTTGAACTAATCCATTACTTTTTCGCTCATTATCTTGCGTTCATTTTTGCTTTTCATCTTCTCGGTAAAAGCTTTCGGTATTTTTTTTGGTCCGATGTTTACGAAACAACTACCGCTTTCCCTTTATCTTTGGAGGTGATTAAAACTTTAATTAGACCTAAGGATACGGTTTTTAAGGTAACTCCTAAAGGTGAACGCTCTGAACGCTTAAAATTTAACTCCTTTTATCTAATCCCAAATGTAGTTTTAACTGGATTAATTCTTTTTGGCCTTTTACGGGGAACTTATCTTACCTTATCTCATTTAATTGATTGGCAGACAGCGGTAATCAATCTGGGCTGGTCAACATACAATTTTCTTCTTTTATCCCTTGCGATTATGATTGGGATAGAGAGACCACAGAGAAGGTTAGCGGTTCGCTTTTTGCGGGCGTTATCCTGCAAGATTATTTCCGGGGATCGACTAATACCGGCAAAAACTTTTGACTTAAGCGAATCGGGCATTTCTTTAATAATTGAAGAAAGAGTGCCTTTCCAACCAACCTTTGGCTTGCTTCTTTCTTTAGACCGGGAAGAAAGTATCCTTTTTGGTAAGACTGTTCGGTATGACCAATATAGTCGGGGGAGGTATCTTCTTTCTTTTTCTTTTGTCGGTCTGACCAAAACACAACGCCAAAATCTAATCAAAGGTATTTTTACCACCCCTTCGGTCTGGGAGCATTTTTTTCCTAACGGGATATGGTATTCTTTCAAAAACCTTTTATCTGTGTTATATAAACCTTTACGAAAAAGGAAATTCTTGAGGAGAAGTGCTCCCCGACTGAAGAAAGTTATCCCAACCGAAATAACTTCGGTAGGTAAAAGTTATTTTGGTTACACTCGGGATCTTAGCGAGAGAGGTGTTTCTTTAAGGATAAAAAAAAGGGTTAAACTAATCGGAGAATTCCGTTTGAAATTATATTGGAGGAGAGGATTTGAAGAGGTAGAAGGTGAACCGGTTTGGATTAGATACGGCAAAGATGAAACTTTGCTTGGAATTAAATTAAAACAGTTCATTGAACTGGGAAGTTTAATTTCATGAGAAGGTTTCCATTTTTCTTGTTTTTTTTCTTCCTTGTTAGCAAAAGTTATTCTTTGGAGATAGAAAGTTTTGGGGGTATGGAAATGGATACCAGAAAACAAAGTTTTCATTACCTTGCTTGCGGTTCTCGGATACCTTTGTACAGTAAAACTACCGTGATTGCTTTTCGAATTTTTAGTGGCTATCTCACTTATGAATATGAAAAACAAGGAGAAAAAATAATTGCCACATCTTTCGTTTTGATTCCCCTTTTCGGTATAAGAAATAATGGTTTGGCCCTGTGGTTGGGACCAACATTCAGAAAATTGGAAAAGGAAGGACAGAAGGAAAAACTAAAAGGTATTTTCCTCCAAGCCGAATTAGAAAGGCGGGGAAGAAAAATGGACCTTGGTTTGATATTCAGTTATAGTTCTGAAGATCGATACTTTTGGGGTAGAGGAAGAATAAAAAGAGAAATTGCTGCTCTCAACTCTTCTCGTGTAGGACTGGATTTGATAACCCAAGGTAATCAGGATTTTTTTGCTTATCAAATGAATGGGATTTTCGAATTCTGTTGGCATTCTTTTTCGTTACTTTTTAAAGGAGGTTACCGAATTGACCGCTACAAAAAAAGCGCTTATTTAGGCTTGGAATTTTATAATTCTTTTTTGTTATAAGGAGGTAGTTCTATGTCTTTAACCAGCACCCCTTTATTTAAAAGTTTCTTAGAGAATTGGCGAAAAGTACAAGATTTTTTTTCTTTTGCTATTGGACTTCCTATTTCCCTTTATGACTCCCAAGGGAATGTGCTCATTTCTTCAGGCAGTGAAAACCCTCTTTGTCAAACGCTGAAATCTTATCCCCGAGTAAAAGGGAAATGCTTTCTCTGTCCAAAGGAAAATATCGGACTTACTTTGGAGAAAGGCGAGCCTGTCGTCTTTCAATGTTTCGCTAACCTTCATTATTTTCTAATCCCGATCGAGTTTACTCAAAATGAAAAACTTCTGCTTTTAGGAGGGAAAGTGTATTTTTCTCGCGAAGATTTTTTAGAATTTATTAAGAAAACACAAGATTTAAAATTGACGGTTACTGACCTGAATATTCTTTTAAAAACTGTACCAATTAAAAGTCCAGCGAGTTTCGAAATTCTTTTCCTTTCTTTTAAGACCATTTTACCTTCTCTTTTGAAAGATTCTTATCTAAAAATTGCCTTATCCAAACAGTTGTTTCGACTGGAGACTTTTACAAATTTCATCATTGATTTCGCTTACCGTCTTTCTCCGGAGGAAATATATCCCTTGTTTCTTCAGACTCTCAGTAGCTTATTTAATGTTTCAACTAGCGCAGTAATCGCTGTAGATAAAAGAAGAAACGCTCTGGAAACAATAACTGTCTTTGGTTTATGGGAAGATATCCTTCGTAGGGCAAATTTAAGAAAAAGTAAACTTATAGAAAAAGTTCTCACTGAGGAAAAACCTTTATTCAGTAATAAAGTTCAGGAGGTCTATGATACTGCTTGGTCTTTAGAGATATCTTCAGTTCATCTTTTTCCTTTTCATAGAACTGAAGAAAAAAATTTTCTTTTGTGCATTTTTAATTCAAAACTTTCTCCTGAGGAAGTAGAATTGGTTTTTCTTTTCTGCAAACGGTTATCTTTGGTTTTAGAAAGTGTAGAATCACGAGAACTTTTCTATAAAAAATTATCTTATCTAAGTTTTTTAACTGAAATAAATAGATTTCTTAACACGGGAGGTAACTTAGAAACACTTTATCAGACTATTCTCGAAAAGAGTGCTGAATTTGTTGAAGCAGAAAGGGCTTCTTTAATGATTTACAATGAGTCTACTGGTGAGTTATTAATTAAAGTCGCTAAAGGGATAAATAAAGAAATAATTGAACATTTAAAGATAAAAGTAGGAGAAGGTATCGCTGGAGGAGTCTATAAAGAAGGTAAACCCTTACTGGTTAGAGATTTAGTCACCGAATTAAAAAAGGAGAGAGGAAATGGATACAAAAGCAATTCTTTCATTAGTGTTCCTTTGAAAAGTGATAAAAGAGTTCTGGGAGTACTCAACTTTGCGGATAAAATTTCCAGAAAGTATTTTAACGAGGAAGATTTAGAATTTTTACTTTCTCTTGTCCCCTATTTTGCTTTGGCTATAGAAAGAACAAGATTTTATTTTGATTCGGAACATTACCGGCAACTTTCCATTGTTGACTATTTAACTGGTTTAGGAAGCCGTCGCTATTTTGAACAAAGACTAAAGCAAGAAATAGAAAGAGCAAAACGCTATAGTCATTGTTTATCTCTTCTGATTGCTGATATTGACGATTTCAAAATTATCAATGACCATAAAGGACATCTAACTGGAGACGAAGTGCTAAAAATGATTGGACAGTTATTTAAAAGCAATTTACGCGAAGTAGATATTATTGCTCGCTACGGAGGCGAAGAATTTGCAGTGGTTCTTCCGGAGACAGACAAGGAAAAAGCTACCCAAGTTGCTGAACGAATAAGAAGAATGATTGAGAACTTTCTCCCTTTGCAGGCACTTGGTCTCCCTTTAATCCGAATCACTTTGAGTTTTGGAGTTGCTTCTTATCCCGCTGATGCGGAAAATTGTAAAGAACTTATCGCTAAGGCGGACGAAGCCCTTTATCTCGCTAAGGCTCAAGGAAAAAATAAAGTTGTTTTCTACACGGAATAAAAAAGAAAGAATCAAACAACTGTAAAAAACTTGAAAAAACACAAAGGGCTAAAATATCCCGCCTGGTGCCAAGTTGCTTTACCAGATGAAATTTTTACTAATTATTCTGAATTTTTAATCCCCAATTTTGACTTTTTACTTGAATTTGAAGAAGAACAAACTATTATGGTATCACCAGGTCTTTTAGGTGATACCATTAAGTCAAACAAGAAATCGAATTTTTCCCTTAATCAAAAATACAGTTTTAAGAAAAAATTAAGGAGAAAGAAAACGAATTGACAACTTAAAGTAATTACCCCTTGAATGATTACCTCTTCAAGAGATGATTAGAGAATGATCCCAATAGCAATAGTGATGTACCCACCGATAATTAATATTGGAGAGAGGATACTTGCCCAGTTGTCACCTTGCGGATTAGTCTTAATTAGGATATAGAATCCAATTACTAATAGACCTATCCCGCAAGCAATAATGATTTTGCCACGGCGACTTATCCCTTTTATTTCTTGAGGTTTAAACTTTTTTGCCATTTTTTTCTCCTCTTTTCACTGATTGCCACGGATTAACTACCAGATTACCACAGATTTTATCTTCAATAATCTGGACCTTTATCCGCGGCAATCCGTATCAGGTTTTATCTGCGGACATCTGCGTTTTTACCAAAAACCACATCAAGATAAAAAGTGGGCAGAAGATAAAAATGCCATTTTTCATCTTTTGAATCGGTCCGTTTTGCCCAATCTAAACCAAGAGTTAGAGGATAAGTTTGGAGAATAAAAAGATTTAAACGCAAACCAATACCAGCTGAGTTCATTAAATCTTTAAGTTTAAGGTTTTTTATTTCTCCCCAGTTCTTCCAAGCGTATCCAAAATCAGTAAAAATTACTCCACCGAGATATTTAAAGAAAAGGTCAGGAATGATATACCAGAAATGATAATTGATATCCGCAAAAATTGGGAAACGAAACTCTAAAGTGAAAAGACCGAGATTTTTTTCTTTTATATCTCCGTAACCACGAATAAGATATTCTGGCCAGAAAAATTTTTCTACTACTTCTTCATTTACATTCGGTCCTTTTATACTCCCGGTTAAACCGCGCAGGACAAGACTATGAAATCTTGATTTCAAACCAAAAAGAGGTAAAACTTTCTGCCAGTAAAAAAAATATTTCTCAAAAGTAAAATCACTCCCTAAATTCTTTCTCGCAGATGTATAAGTTAAATTAACCAAACTACCAAAACGCGGCTCAAGATATTTCCCTTCTAATGTATCACGTATATAAGAAATACTTAATAAGTTTAATTTACTTTCACTAAAAAGGTTTAACTCAAGAGTTTTTATTCTATAAAATGTACTGACAATCTCAAAACGATTAAAACGGTCTAAAGGATAACTTAGCGGTAAAAGACAACCGTAGAGATAATTTTTTGTTCCTTCTTCAACATAACTACTACCTACGAAACTTATCCCCAACTGTGGACGCCAGCGACGATAACTATAGTTAAGTTGATATTCTAATACGGTACCTGGTTCAGAGTAATTAAAAGTAGTACTCAATTGATGATTACCTAAATATTCAGAAATTTGCCAGTAAGCCGAAATAAAACCACCCTCAGTAGAAAACCAAAATACTGGTAAAAAAAGGTCAGTAGAAAAACGTGTCCGGTAAGGGTAACTCTCACTTAAGAAAGTTTTTGCTTCCTCTCGGGAAGGAATAGGGAAAACTTTACTTACTAAAGGATATCCCTTAAAAGCAAAATTTTCTCTTGCTCCACAGTAGATATTCATTTCTCCTTTAGAAAATGCAGTAAAAAGTATTTCTTTACCGTCAGGCGAAAATTGCGGTGTAAAAATTCCACCAGTAATTTTAGTAAGTTGTTCAATTTCTTTAGTTTCAAGGTCAATTAAGTAAAGGTCATAAATACCTTCTGGGTCGGCAACAAAAATTACCTTCTTCCCATCCGGAGAAAAAGAGGGCATAATTTCATCTCCAGGCAAATTAGTCAAAGGGTGTATTTCTTTAGTTTCCAAATTCAGAAGACAAAGGTCATATTGTTTATTTTTTTCCTGCGAGAAAACAATCCATTTACCCGCCGATTCGGCGGGTGAAAATAAAGGTGCACGGTCATCATTACTATCTGCGTTCAATTGAACAAGTTTCTTTTTTTTAAGTTCATAAAGATAAAGGTCATTTATTCCCCCTTTCATCCCAACAAAAACTATATTCTTGCCATCCGGTGAAAATGAGGGTTGCGAAATTGTCTCCAATGAGGTAATCACCTCTTTACCTAAAGTCAAAAGGTCAATTTTTTTAAGTTTCTTTCTTTTCAAATCATAAAGAAATAAGTAATCCTGTTCATTTTTTTCTCCCACAAAAGCAAGCCAACGCCCGTCAGGAGAAAAAGATAAATCATTCCCTCCCAGATAACTACGATAATTTCTTTGGATCAAGTCAATTTTCTCACGATTTTTTATTCCGACAATTCTTTTCAGATTTTTTCCGTCTTTATCCATTAAATAAAGTTCAGTTTGCCCATTACGGTCAGAAAGAAAAGCAATTTTTTTACCGTCCGGTGACCAGACCGCATTGGTATTAAAATCGTAAAGATTACCCGAGGAAGGGCGAGTGGTAAGTTTCTTCCCGTAACCGCACGGTTCTTTGCGATCAATCACCTCTAAGAGATACCTATCTTCAAGATACTCCCGCCATTTCCGGTCAAGAATAAATAAGTCCAAACCAAGAGTAGTTATCAATACTGAAGATATATCTAATTTGTCTAAAAATTCAAAAAATAATTCCGGCACTTTTTCTTCACCATATTCTTCAGCAATAAAATGTAATACACTTTCTGCCTCTTTATAAGCAAGAACAACCTGATGTGGTTTAAGATGATTAAAACTATGTAACTGGTATAGGGGAATAAGATTTTCATTCAAAGTAGCATCGCATAAATACATTTCCCTTGTCGTCGCATCATTTTCTCCCCCTTCGTATTCAGCAATACCTTCCATCATCCATAAAGGATAAACCGGTGTTTTCAACAATCTTAACGATTTCCAAAAACCGCTTCCGTAAAGGATATTAAAAGTAAGAATATGGGTAAATTCGTGAGTAAGAACATATTCTAACTCTTTTTCCGAACCAGAATAAGGAATAAGAAAACGGTTCTTAAATGCTTCCGCAACACCGCCGGTTCCTTCATCAACATCAACAATATTTGTTTGTTCAAAATGGTTATGGGTTAAATAAAAAAAGAAAGGTGTTTTCTCTTTCGGTTCGTAATCAAAATCACGAATCACTTTCTTGTATGCTTGTTCTAAATGATGAGCAATTAAAGGTAGAATTGGTTCAGATTGTTTGTAATGGTAGATCCGAAAATGGGCAGTCTCACTTATCTGCCAACTTAGATTATCAACGATAACCTTATTACTACCAGCAGCAGATATACTACTTGCATAATATACAATGAGCAATGTAAGGAACAGAACCAAGAAGTATTTTTTCATTATTTAAGTTCGGCAAGTTGAACAATCGCCACCGGAACAAGTTATACAAGAGGAGGAACTTCCACTACTAAAAGATTCTTCACCGGAGGATTTACTTCCGAAAGAGAAAGCAAAGCGCGAAAAAAGGCGAGTTAAATTAGTTTTCCCACAAATCGGACAAGAAACTTTCTCTTCTCGAGAAAAAATAAGAATTTCGTATTTTTTTTGACAATTTGTACAAAAATATTCATAAATTGGCATTTCAATCCGGGCTACTATCTCCTTTTTCTTTATCTTTAATAATTTCTCCTAAGGTAACTTTATTATTTTCACTACTCATATATTTGTTTATTTCTTGCCACTCTTTTTCTTTTTCGTATCTCTTTATCGAAAGGGAAATTTTTCTTTCTGCCGGACTTACCCGAATAATTTTTGCAGTAACTATCTCACCGATTTTAAATGTTTCTTTAAGATTTTTTCCTTTGAGGTGATCACCCCTCGGTAAAGATATTTCTGAATAATGGACCATTCCTTCAATTTCAGGGTCAAGTTCAAGAAAAATACCAAAATCACTTATTCCGCTTACTTTACCCTGAACATTCATTCCGGGCTGATATTTCGCATAAGGGTCAGGAATTAATTGCTTCAAACCAAGGATAATTTTTTCTTTCTCCGGGATTACCTCAATGACTACGGTTTCAATTTGGTCATCTACTTTAACAAATTCACTCGGATGTTTAACTTTCTTCGTCCAAGAAAAATCAGAAATATGGATTAGTCCCTCAATCCCGATTGGTAATTTAACGAAAGCACCAAAAGGTGTCAAATGGGTCACTTTGCCAGTTACTCTCGTTCCGGAAGGATACTTACTTTTCGCTTCTTCCCAAGGATTAGGTAGAGTCCTTTTCAGACTCAAAGATATTTTCCCTTTTTCCTGGTCAACTGTTAAAACCTGTAACCTAAGTGTTTCACCCACTTTTACCACTTCTTTGGGCTCTTTGAGATTACCTAACCAAGAAAGTTCCGAAAGATGTACCAATCCTTCTACTCCCGGTTCAAGTCCAACGAAAGCACCAAATTTTGTTAAGGAAGTAACTTTACCCAAGACAATACTTCCTACCGGATATTTCTTTTCAATATTTTCCCAAGGATGAGGGGTCAACTCTTTTAAACTAAGCGAAACTTGTTTTTTTTCACGGTCAATTTTCGTAATTTTAACTTTTATTTCCTCACCCAGTTTAAGCACATTCTCAACTTTTTCTATTTTACCCCAGGAAACGCCGGAAATATGTAATAATCCTTGAATCCCACTGTAACCAGTTTCATCTTCTAAATCAAGAAAAGCACCAAAATTAGTAATTTTTATCACTTTGCTTTTAACTATTTCGCCTTCCTTAAGATTTTTGAGAAAATCGTCAAAATACTTCCTTTCTGAGACAACAATATTTTTTTTATTTTGTGTCAGTTCAATTATCTTTACTCTAATTTTTTCTCCATAAACAAGTTTATTCACCTCTTTATAGGAGCCAACAACTTCCCCTGCTGGCAAAAATGCTTGGATATCTAAAGGATTAAACATAAGATTAACCAGAAAACCACCTTTAACCTTACGAACAATACTTGCCTCCAGAGTAGAATTTTGACGAAATGCTTTCTCCAATCTTTCCCGTGTTTTAATTAGTTGTACCTGTCGGTAGGATACTCGCGGATGACTATCAGCAGTTTCTTTCTTCTGTAGAAGGACATCAATTTCTTCATTTATTGAAATTGGGTGCCGGAATTCTTCCCGAGGAATAATCCCTTCTGCTTTTAAGCCTAAATCGACAATTACATTTTTTTCAGTAATTTCTACCACCCGTGCACGAACAATTTCTCCTTCTTTTATTTCTTTAGGAGCAAGTTCAGCGAAAGAAAGATTTGTTTCAGAGATTGACGATTCCTCTTCTATTTTTAGATAACTATCCTCTTTACTTGACATTTATCCTTATCCTAAGATTTAAAATAAAAAATCTTTTAAAAAATTTTTCGGTAGGAAAGAAGAAGTGAATTGGCAAAATAATGCCATTTTTATAATTTCATCTTCGTTTCAATAAAGGTTCTTTCTACCATATTACCTTTTAGATCAAATGTCTTTTGCCGAGTTAAAATTAGGAAAACACTACTCGCTACCTGATAACCAACCTTTGTCGTCATCACGGTATCACCACCTTTTAAGAAAGCAGTCATATTCTTGCGGCTGTAAGAGAAAGAGAAACTACATTTGTTCATCAATAACGCCGGTTCAACATTAAACTCCGAATAGAGGTAAGGATTGTCTATATTGTTATCTTCATAAGTAGTAATAAAGTTAATCTTACCTAAGAGATTAAATCCCATCTCCAAGTAAGGACCCTGTTTCCTTGGTTCTTTAGATGAAGAAATGGTCAATGGTTTATTTCTTCTCTCATTTTCATAATAAGTATCAAAATAGCGAGGGATAAAGTTATTTTCTAAACTACGATATTCCAGTCGGTAATTAATGAATTTAACTATATTCCCCATAAAACCAAAAGCATAACCTATTCCCCCACTTTTTGGTTGCGTCGCTACACCTACATCATAACTTTTTCCCAATTCTATTCTTGCAACATCAGCGTAAGCAAGTAAAGAGAAAACTGGTTTTTCTAAAACGGGTAAATCTAAATCAAAACCAACAATGTTTACTAAATCATCTTTTGTACTCTTATCCGAGTCCGGGTTAATATCAAATACCCCAGAACCACCAAGAGCCAATTTTCTTAGTAATGGTACCCCGGAACGATAGAAAGGACGAGTATACACTCTTCCCCCAAATATTTCTGGATATTGCACATCAGTAACCAAGGATTCAAAGCCCAAGAGACCAAAATCAAGGTCAAGTTCAAAACCAATTATTCTTATATCCGGATATTTCAGCATATTTGAATAACGGTTCATAATCAGTCCATGCCCAAGAGTTACACCGGGAAATACACCCAAATAGACATAAACTGGCTCTCTTTTTAGTCCATAACGAAGAAACATTATTTTAGTTAACAAATCACTCCAGGAATCCCAATCTTCTTCACGCAGATTGTTATTTTCATCAAAATAAAAGTATAAATCTAACCCAATACCAAATTTGCCAATACTAAATTCAGGCTGTAGACTTATTTGGGAATAGACCTTCTGTTTACCATCAGGTCCAGTCAAAGTTACCGCACCGAAGTTACCACCCATACCAAATGCTTTTGCTTTTTCTGGGACGGGCTTTTCTTCTTTCGGTGTGGGTTTTTCTTTCTCTACAGGTTTAGTAGGTTTTTCTTCCTCAGGTAGTTCGGTTTTTCCCGGCGGAATTTCTTCTGGGATAGTTGGCGCAGTTCCTGGTTGAACAACGGTTTGTTGGTTTTCTTTTACTAAAACTTCTTCGCCAATACCACTAATTTCTCTTACACCAACATTACCTTCAAAAACTTTAACTTTTGTTATTTTCTTTTCTTCTACTTCAACGGAGAAATAAGTTCCTCTTACTGAACATACCGCTGCCGGAGTATAGATTTCAAATTTATCTTTCGGACCTAATTTTTTTGTTTTCGCATTTACTTTACCCAGTGACAAGATGAAATTTGCTTCTTTTTTTTCTTCTTTTGTTTCCAGAACAATTGTTTTTTTCAATTCATTAATTGTAAAGATTGAATTTTCATTTATTTCCACTGTACTCTCATCTTCAAATTTTAAAACTACTTTTGAACGAGTAAAAGTGGTAACCGTATCCCCTGGAAATAGAGTCGTTCCTATTTTAAGAATATCCCACTGCTTTGTTCCGGCTAACTGTAATCTCGCTGTGCCCTCAATAGATTCTACCGTAACGATTATTTTTTTCTCTTCAATTGTTGGTTTTTTCTCTTCAACCGGAAGGGTTGGCTTCTTCTCTTCAATTGCTGGGGTTATCTTTTGCTCCTCAACTGTCGGTGTAGGCTTTTTCTCCTCACCCGCTGGTTGTCTCTTCTCTTCAACTACCGGTGTTACTTTTTTCTCTTCAGCAACCGGTACTTCTTCTTTTTTTTCTTGGGCAAAATTGATACCTAATCCACTGAACAAAATTGAACAAGAAAGAACAAAGACAACAAATTTTTTTCTCATTTTTTACCTCCCGTAAAGGGACGAGGTCCCAACGGGACTTTTCGTCCTTTAGATATTTAAATTTAAGTTTATAATATTTATTCTAAATTTGTCAACTCCGCACCTATCAGTCATAATTGGTTTTGACTATGCCGATTATCGGAGATCCCGCTAAAGCGGTGACTTGTAATCTTTCTTTGAGACCACCAAAAATCTCATCTTTTGTCACCAGTTAGCCAATTCCTTTCTTTACTCCAATCAAAGAATAAAAGACATAGATGACTAATTAGGCGCGGGGTCAATTCTTTAACTATTTTACTAAAAAATTTTTAATAGTCAAGAGTAAAAAATGTAATTTTTTTCACTTAATCACCGAGATGATAGGTTTCCCTTTGCTCCGACGGTCTTCTTGAACCGTTCACAGTTTATCATACTTTTCTTTTTAATACCAGGTAATTTTAAATTCGGAAAATTCACCAAGGTACTCTTCCCAAATTACTTCTACATTAGTAACTCTTGCTCCTGGAGAACCTTTTTTCAATTTTTCCAGAAGTTTCTCTAAATCTTCTTTTTCTCCTTCAGCAACAACTTCCACTCGTCCATCATAAAGATTTTTTACCCACCCCATAAGACCAAGAAATGTCGCTTCGGTGCACGTAAAATCACGAAAAAATACACCCTGCACTCTTCCACTAATATAAGCATGCAATCTCGCCTTCATTTCCTCACAGATTGATTACAGCGATTAAAAAAACGATTACTGCGATTTTTGATTTTATCAACATACTCAGTGTTTTTATCGCTGGCATCTTGTGTTTATTTAATCACTATAATTGTCTCCCCACTAGAATTTAAATTCAAGCAAATTTTTGTTAATGACAATTGTCTCTTCGCGACTACGACCCATAGAAATCAGACCAATTTTGGAACTTACCAAATCCTCAATTTTGTGTAAATAATTGCGTGCATTTTTTGGCAATTGTGAAAATTTTCGCAAACCATAAGTTTTCTCCCGCCAACCAGGCAACTCTTCATATACAGGTTGACAACGAGACAAAGTTTCCCAACTTGCCGGAAATTCGTTTAAAATTTTTTCTCCATAATGATAACCAATACATATTTTTACTTTAGATAACCCATCTAAAACATCAAGTTTAGTTAAAGCCAAAGAATTTATTCCGTTCACCCGGACACTATGTCTTACTACTAAGACATCAAACCAACCACAACGGCGTGGACGACCGGTAGTTGCACCATATTCTTTACCCTTTTCTTGTAAATACTTACCCGTTTCATCGGTCAATTCCGTAGGTAAAGGTCCCTCACCAACACGCGTAGTATAGGACTTCACTACTCCCAAAATATAATCAATCTTTGTTGGACCAACTCCCGTACCAACACAACAACCACCCGCCACCGGATTAGAAGAAGTTACATAAGGATAAGTGCCGAAATCTACATCGAGTAAAGTGCCTTGTGCAGATTCAAAAATAACATTCTCTTTACGGTCAATCACTTGATTAAGTAAGATTATTGTATCAGTAACTAATTCCGTAATCCGCGGAAGAATTTTTTTTCTTTTTTCAAGGATATCTTTTCTTAAATCTTCTAAATTACAAAGTTCCTTCAAAATTGGTTCTTTTTCCCGCAGATTTTTTTCTAAGAAAGGTAAAAAAACTTCGTCGGTAAGATAATCCGCCATTCTTAAACCAGTACGAGTAAATTTATCCGCATAGGCAGGTCCAATACCTTTACGGGTTGTACCAATTTTTTGTGTTCTTTCTCGCCATTGGTCTAAATAACGATGATAGGGTAAAATAACCTGTGCCCGGTCACTTAAATAAAGACGATTTTTAATTTTTATTCCACGTCCTTCAAGAAATTCAATCTCTTCAATTAATGCTTCCGGGTCAACAACTACACCGTTGCCAATAATACATTTCTTCCCGGGAACAAGAATTCCTGCTGGCACTAAATGGAGAATAAATTCCTTACCATTAAAAACGACCGTATGCCCGGCATTATTCCCCCCTTGATAACGGACAATATAGTCCGCTCTACGAGAAAGTAAATGAACAACTTTGCCTTTCCCTTCGTCTCCCCACTGGGTTCCCACTACCACTAAAGTGCTCACTCTTTTTCTCCCCGAAGAACAGTTTCAGCCATTGGCTATTATGGTATCACAACGGCGACACTGTGATACCATTACTAAAGGCAAAAACTCTCTTACTTAAAACCGTGCAAAGATGTGGTCAATATTTTTGAGGAAAGATTTTTCCTCAAGACATTCTTTAATTTCTTTTTCGCTAAGATATTTTTTCACTTCTTTATCCTTTCCTACTAAAGAAGCAAAATTTTTCCTTTCTTCTAATGCGTGCTGGGCTAATTTCTGAACAAGACGATATGCACTATCCCGCTGGAGACCTTTCTCAATCAGTTTCAAAAGTATCTTTTGGGAAAAATAAGTCCGATATGACTTTTCTAAATTTTTTTGCATATTTTCCGGATAAACAACCAGATTTTTGAAAATATGGTTAATCCGTGTAAGCATAAAATCTAAAAGAATACTTGCATCCGGTAAAATAACTCTTTCTGCTGAAGAATGAGAAATATCCCGTTCATGCCAGAGAGTAATATTTTCTAAACCCACCAAAGCGTAGGAGCGCACCAGCCGGGCTAACCCACAGATATTTTCTGAGAGTATCGGATTCCGTTTATGGGGCATTGCGGAAGAACCTTTCTGCCCGGCAGAAAAATATTCTTCCACTTCGGCAATTTCGCTCCTTTGTAAATTTCTAATTTCGGTAGCAAATTTTTCTAATGAAGATGCAATGACGGCTAAAGAACAGAGATATACGGCGTAACGGTCACGGGGAATAATCTGTGTTGAGACCGGTTCTGGTTTTAAGTTAAGTTTTTTCATTACCAGTTTTTCAATCTCTGGGTCAAGGTGAGCATAAGTTCCTACGACGCAAGAAATTTTGCCGTAACTTACCTCTTCCTTCACTGATTCAAGCATTTGTAAATGTCGTTTTATCTCGCTATAGAAAGAAAGTAGTTTCAAACCAAAAGTTATTGGTTCAGCCTGGACTCCATGAGTTCGTCCAATCATAACTGTATTTTTGTATTTAATTGTGAGATTTTTTAGAGTTTGAGTAAATTTATTTAATTTTTCTATAAGTAATATAGACGATTCTTTCAATTGTAAGGCAGTTACTGTGTCTAATACATCTGAGGAAGTCAAGCCATAATGTATCCAGCGTCCTTCCTTACCTAAATTCTCACTGACTTGGTCAACAAAAGCCGCCAGGTCATGTTTGGTAATTTTTTCAATTTCTTTTATTCGTGGAAGATTAAGTTTTACCCTTTTCTTAATTTTTGCATAATCGTTTTTCGGAATAATTCCGCGATTAGCCAATCCTTCGCATACGGCAAGTTCAACTTGGAGCATTTTCTCAAATTTACTTTCTTCCGACCAAATTTTTTTCATCTCCGGTAAACTGTACCGTTCAATCATATTTTTCTCCTTCCAGTTTGGGTTAGTTGAGTAGTTTTTTTTCGAGCGATATCTCATGCCTGAGGCAGATCCGCCTTTGGTGGAAAATTCTTTGACGGTTCTCCTTCGGTGAACTCAGGATGGTGAACCTGCCGAACCATCGCTTTCGGTCAAAGAATTACTGAGCAAGAAAAAGGTTACGAAACTAACCCAACTTACCAATCCTTTCTCCCCGAAATCTTTTTCTAAATATTTCACTCTTTTGGATAATCGCTTTACGGTTTGTCTGATTAATCACCTGTGCCAGCCCAAATTTTTGACATAATTCCAAAACTTTATTCTTCCCAAGATGAGCAAAAAGTGCACCAAGAAAACCTAAAATATAAGCACTCCGGCTAATTACCGCAATTTCTGCTTGTTCTATCGCATAACGGTTCCCATTAAAAGAGACAGTTAAACCGTCGTATTCTTTTACGATTTCAAATGCTTCCTGGTCAGTGATACTATCACCGACATAGACTACATCTTTAAGGTCAGTTTTCCGTTTTCCGTTATCCGTTAACTGCTTAAGGATTGCTTCCGCTTTCTCTTTCCCACCAACTGGTTTCACTCGTTCAAGGAACCATCCGCTTTTCAAATTAGGCATTTCCTCCCAGAAAATTTCATTTAATCTTTCCACTGTTTCTTGTATCTTTGGAGGAAGTTGTGAAAATTTTTTTGTCCCCGCTGGTAAATCTAAGTTTGGTAAACTGACTATTTCTTTAGCGTATCCTTTCAATCTATTCTTTTCCGATTCACTAATTTGTAAACGGTTAAGTGACATTTCCGTAGCCGAAGTATTCTTTTCCGGAAAATTAAGCAATTTACAAAGCGCATGAATATAGGGACGATAACTTGTACTCACAATAAAGCAGGGCATTATCTTCCACAAAAAATTTAAAGTTTCAATGATGTTCGGAACAAAAAGAAAATTTTTTTTAGAAAAATTTTCAATTTCTTGGTCATTCAAATTGTATGCTTTGAAAAAAGGAAGAATCAGTTTTAGTGTGCCACCAGCATTGTAGCCCGGTTTCTTTATTAGATAGGCAAGGATATCATCATAAACACTTAACTGACGAAAAAGTTTTTCTCCCTGGGGAAGAAAATAGGTAGTTATTTCGTAAGCATTATCATTTTTGGTTAACGGACCTTCACAGTCAGTAAAAAAATATTTCATTCCTATACCGAAATTTGATTACAGCGATTTTGAAAAGCGATTACAACGATATTGTTGTCAGGATTTAATCTCTGTAATCAGTGCCTTTATCGTCGTAATCAAGAGATTGTTAAGTTTTTTAACAATCTTAAAATAGATTACTAAAAAAAATGATTTCTGTCAACCCCGCCCTTTCTCAAAGGTATTAGAAAGAGCGGGGTCAACTCCGCCCTTTCTGAAAAGACCTTGAGAAAGAGCTGGGTAGTTTTTTGTTTGCAAAAAAGATATTTTTTGGTATAATAAAACTGGGAAAAAACTAACTTATTAAGGAGGTGAAAAGTATGTTTCCTATTCCCGTAGCCGGAAAGGCGTTTATAGTAGGGTGTTTGGGGTCATTAGCGTATTTTACTGCACTATACCTTGGTTTTTTGGGAGAGAATAGGGAGAGTATCTTGAAATTTTTTAGGTCGGAAAAAAATAATTCTGTCAGTTATTGGCAAAAAGCTCTGTGGTTCATTTTGATTGGGGGAATGGTTGCATTTGTATTTCAACTCGCTCAGTTACAAACATTCGTCCCGATACAAGCCTTTGTTCTTGGTGTTAGTTGGCCTTCGGTTGTTGGACAATATCTTCAAGGGAAAGGAAGACCGAGCGAGTTGGAAAATCTCTTAGGAGGTGGTTAAAGTGAATGAAAAGGATATTGCTAATTTGAAAATAGGTGTTTTTTCGAAAGATATAATTCAAGAAAATATACCTCGAGTTTTCGAAGATACAGACGTGAAACAAGTCTCGGTAAATTTACAAAATCCGATCCATTTAGTAGTCGCGGTTGACCCGGTTACTGACGAAGTAAAAGGGATAATTACCGACACCGATGTTACTAAGAAAATTGCCCAGGGGACAAAAATAGAACAAACAACAACGGCTAAAGAAATTATGAATACCGAGATTGTCAAGGTGGATGCGAACAACACGGTTATGGAAGTTGTCAGTATAATGAACAAGAATAACCTCAACAAAGTGCTGATAGTAGAGAACAATAAACCGAAAGGAGTAATTACCAGAAAAGATATGCTAAAAAAAATTAGAGACATATTGTAATATTTTTAACTTCGCTGTATGTCCTTTTAAGTGAAGTAAACTTAACCTAACTTTAATGAAATGGAGGTAAGCACAGTGAGTAGAAAGTTCACCTTGAAAGAGCACCTTGAAAGGTCTAAATTAGCAATTATCCTGATTTTTTTGATGTGTTTCTCAATCAGCGTGTTGAGTGGTTGCATATCTCTTTATGGTCGCAGAACTTTTGCTCAGAAGGCATTGGAAGGAGCGCATCCTATTTTGAAAGAGTATCGTATCTACATTGATAAAGACCCGAATCTTGGTGCGGATGACAAGCGTATCCGTTTGAGAACCGCAGAAGAGTTTGAAAATTTTCTTAAGGAGGGTTCAAAATGACACTTGAGGAACTGAAAAAGGCGATATTAAATGAACTCCTCCAGCAGGTTAGTAAGGCATTTGCTAAAGAACCGGATATACAATTTTTGACCGAAGTTGCCAGTGATATTGCTACCCAAAAAGAACTCTACGAAAAAGCAACGACCGACGAAGAAAAAGAAAAAATCCAAACCAATCTTGAACATTTAAAAACGCAGGTTATGTTGCGAGTTGAGACAAAGAAAGTTCAACTCGCTAGAAAAGGTGAGAAGATTCTTGAAGAGGGCTTACGCTTTGTTGTAAGCAAATTTATTCCTTTTGTATAGATGAGATTGTTGAAAAAACCCAACAATCTCTGATTACGTAGATTAAAGACAAGATTACACAGATTAGGAGCCCGACGATGGGAAAATGGTGCCCGGTCCGACATTTGATAAATTTCGGACAATTTAGTAAGATTCAAACGTTAAGGTTTTTATCAATTTTTCAGAAAAAGGAATCTGCTGGTGAAAAAAATAACGGCAAGAAAACAACAGCAGTAAAAACTTGAAACCGACTTCTGTCCCGACGTAACGTCGGGGCAAGTCGGTTTTTATATTTTCGAAAAAATTGGAAAATGTGAAGCGTCACTATTTTCTACTACCGTTTTTATCATCCCCTTCGGTCCGTTTGTTCTCTCCTTCTCGAAGTAAATCAAATTCTATTTCTAATTAAACCCAAATTTTGCAGTTGGACAGCCCCGCCCTTGCGTGCAGGAGCGGAGTCCTTTGGACCGCCCATTTTATCTCGGGAAAGGTGGATAATGTCTGATTGTTATGTTCACGAACAAAAAAGTGCGTATAAATGGGCGGGGTTAACCCAGCCCTTTCTGACGAAAGGGCTGCCTATGGGCGAATTTTTAACTGAAAAATTCGGGTTAAAAATAGGTTTGTAAACATTTCAAATTTTTTGTATAATTTTTTATAATAAATTTAAGGAAACTGTATAATAAGGTAAAAAATAGTAAAATGGTATCCAAAAATATTATTAAAATCACAAATGACGAGTTAAAACAGGAACTTATTGGAGAGAAAAAGGATTTCCCAAAATATGCAACCCAGATAATAAATCTTGCCAATCAGAATGCTCAAGGAACAAGACCGAGGGTTGTTGGACAGTTAACCGAACTTATTAAAGAATGCCCCGAAAGAACATATGAGGGTTGGAAAAATTGGTATCTTAAAAAATATCCAAATGCGATTAAGAATGCCGTAGAAAAAATCAAAGGAATGATGGTAAACTTACAAGAAGCAATGAAGTCAATTGATGAAGGAATGATAAAAAAATGGGTTGATGACTTGGTGTTAGAAAAAACATATATTGGACTAAGATTCCACGGAGCAGTTTTGAAAAAGATTGCAGAAATAAAAAAGACAACTTATAGGTTATCCGAACCCAATGAAGAATCACAAGGTATTGATGGTTTTATCGGCAATATCCCTGTCTCTATTAAACCGGTTACTTACAAAACCAAAAGCGCTTTAAGAGAAGAAATCAAAGGTAAGATAATCTATTATAAGAAAACTAAATCTGGTTTAGAAGTAGACGCAGATGAGGTTTTGAGGTAATTACCTCTTAAAGTATGAAAACTAACCACAAAATTATCATTGGTGATTCACGAAATATGGCGGAATTGAGTGATAAATCAATTCACTTAATAGTTACATCTCCGCCTTACTGGCAACTTAAAGATTATGGCGTTGAGAATCAAATCGGATTTCACCAGACCTACGAAGAATACATTGATTCACTTAATAAAGTTTGGACCGAGTGCTATCGTGTTTTACATCCAGGTTGTAGACTCTGCGTCAACATTGGTGACCAATTTGCTCGTTCGGTAATTTATGGTCGTTATAAGGTTATTCCCATCCGAGAAGCAATTGTAAATTACTGCGAAAAAATTGGTTTTGATTATATGGGAGCAATTATCTGGCAAAAAGTTACTACTTGCAAGACAACCGGTGGAGCAACGGTGATGGGTTCTTATCCTTATCCACGCAGTGGAATGATAACTATTGATTACGAGTTTATTTTGTTGTTCAAAAAATTAGGTAAAGCACCTATCCCGAGTAAGGAGCAGAAAGAAAAGTCAAAACTAACCCACGAAGAATGGGTGAAATATTTCTATGGGCATTGGGATTTCCCGGGGGAAAAACAAAATGGACATTTGGCAATGTTCCCGGAAGAACTACCACGCCGTTTGATAAAAATGTATAGTTTTATTGGAGACACTGTTCTTGACCCATTTTTAGGAAGTGGAACGACTACAAAAGTTGCTGTTTCTCTGGAGAGAAATTCAGTTGGTTATGAAGTTAATCCAGCATTTTTAGAAATAATCAAAAAGAAATTGGGGATAGATGCAAAACAAAAAGAATTATTTACTCAAAATCAACATTACGAAATAGTTCTCCAAACCGCAAAGTGCGGATTTAAGAAAAGAGCAAAAAGTCGTAAACACTACCCGCTTAACGATAAACGGGTTGACCCAAGAAAATTGAATTTCGGTACCAAGGTTTCGGTTTCAATGTAGGAGGAGTTACTTATGTGGAAATGTGAAAAGTGTAGCAAAAAATTTAAAGATAATGTTATGGCTATAGATGTAAGATTTGGTTATGTTGATTCTGAAAAAACTAAAGAAAGAGACAACCAGTATGACGCTTTTTGTACCGAGAGTGGTTGGGGGCCGCTCTGTGACGATTGTGCGATTGAATACATAAAAACGGGAGAGTAAACGATTGTATTCCGGAAAGGATGGGGCAATTCTTTTGGCAGAAGGAGAAGTTTAGGGTGGAAAATGTGAAGTGCATCTCTATTTTCCTGCAACAATTATCTTGACCAGAAGTAGAAATTTTGATAAAATTAGAAACCGTGAACCAAACAGGTTTCAAGCAAATGAGACATTGTTCACTCACTCATTCTTTTGTGCAAAATGGTGTCGGACTTGAAATTTTCAAATTTACGGTGAGAGGGTAACGTCTTGAGTTTATAGTCTATTTTTGTGGAAGTGGTGTTTGGAAGCAAAATGTTGACTAACCGCTGATGTCTAAAAGATGTCAGCGGTTTTTTTGTTTGCGAAAACAATATTTCTTTAGTATAATTTTTTATAGATATGAAAAGGATGAATTATCGAAAGAAAATGCGCAAGCCATTATTAGTGAGAGAAAGTGCAGCGGTGGACTTTAAGGTTCATCAAAGCATAGTGAATAACAATCTCGGAAGCACTAAAAAAGATTATGGGATATTTTTTACGCCTGAACGCATTGTTAATTTTATGGTTGGTTTGATTGACGCCAGCAGATATACTGAGAGGAAAGATATAGCTATCTTAGAGCCCGCCTGTGGTTTAGCACAGTTTCTAATCGGGATAAAAAGGAATAAACCTGCAGTTTTTAAGGAAGCGAAGCTTTTTGGGGTAGAAATCAATCAGGATGTTATTAACTACTTGACTACTACAGATATCGCAGATAACATTAAATTAATCAAAACAGATTATCTTTTGTGGCAATCCGGTCTTACTTTTGATTTAATTATAGGCAACCCACCTTATGGTATTCCCAGTCTTTCCGAACATTATACGATAAAAACAGACCTTGAGACTAAGCAGAAATACAAAGAGCTCTTTGAGACCTGGTATGGAAAATATAATGTCTATGGTGCTTTCATAGAAAAGTCTATTAAACTACTCAAGCCTGAAGGACAGTTGATTTTTATCGTGCCCGCTACATTTATGATTCTGGATGAATTTAAGAAACTAAGAACTTTTCTATCTAAAAATGGTAGAACCACTGTAATTTATTTAGGACCCGATGTCTTCAAACCAGAAGCGGATGTTGCCTCGGTAGTTTTAGACTTCTACAAGTCTATTAAATCTAACTGCCTGAAACTCTTAGAATATCGGGATAATAAAACTTATCCCATAAAAGTAAATTACAACTGGCAGGGCGAGGTAGTAAAGTTTGAAACAGAATACAGCCGAACTTTGGAAAGTATCTGTTCTTATCTATTGGGTGATATTTATGAGATAACAATTTCTCCACGGACTCCCGAAATTAAACATAGCCCCTCTATAGTGAAAGAGGCCAGTCTAAGCGGAGATGGTCATTTACCTCTTCTAAATGGTCGTAATCTTAAATGCAATAAAATTATTTATGACAATCTTACCGGCTACTGGATTAAAAAGACAGATTTAAAGAAACTAAGGAGATATTTTTGTTTCCCGCATATTGTTGTTGGCTTAGGATTCCGAGAAAATGGCAAGGTCGCTGCGGCTTATGATGAAAAATGTTATCCCTGGATGGGCGATATTTATCATCTCCTAAGAAAGTATAATTTGTTTAGCGGTGATTTTGATTTGAATAACTCGGAAATATTAGAATACCTCAACTCAGATTACTTGAAAAGATATGTGAAAGATGTTTACCGAGAAATTACTTACCATTTAAGTATTACCCAACTGAAAAATCTTCCTTTACCAACTAAAAAGGAATGGCAAGAAATAAAAAGGAGACACCTATGAAGAACAGCCCGGTTGACGACCTTGAAAAATATCGGAGATTTCTTGAAAGTATTCCGCTGACTAAATATAGAGAAGAGTTGAAGGACATCAAGTGGGTGGAACAGGACTTGCCTAAGGAAATGTTACCCCTGGAATCAATATTCAAATATTATTGGGACGAAAGAAAATTCCTGAGTTTTGACGATTGGTTTGAGACTTTTTGGGCAGAACTCAATACTAAACCAGAGAGCAAACAGGTACTTAAAGAATTTAAGAAGTATTATTTTGATAAGACTGGTGATGGTTGGTTCAAGAAAGGATTTAAAGCCAGAATGTATAGAACCTGGGTTTCTGTTCTTACCCAATTAGACTTTTGTTATATGTTTGAGAATATCTGTGCCAAGGAAGGTAAAAATTTACAACTTGAATGCAATGCGGAATTAGATACTCAAGGAATTGATGCAAAGATTAGTGACATCGGGTTCCAGGTTGCCAAAATAAGTCAAAGAAAAGAAGCAAGAACCGTTGCTGAAAAAAAGACAGTGGTTACTATTCCTTATGCTGTCTTTAATGTGGAAGAATTTGAGAAAAGGTCTCAGAGCTCACGAGTGAAGGATAAAATGGGATACCGGAAAGCGTTGGACTCATTTCACAAATATTTTATCCGTCTTCAAAATGGGTTTATTGTCTTTAAGGAAAATTACCTTAAACTAATAATTGAGAAAATAGACAACATCGAAGAAGTGAGAAAAACCGTTAAGAAAATTTCATTAGAGTTATCGGGAGAATTTTAGCTTAGAAAGTGGAGACACTTCTAATTTTTTAAGGAAAAGGCTTGCCCTGAAAGGTTCACTCTGAAGGGTTCAGATTGAAAGAGAAAAAACGAAAAACACAGTATTAAAAATAAGTAAAATATTCTCCTTGTGGAGTATTGACAAATTTGTATTTTTTTAGTAAAATTTAAAACTTGATGAGGACTGCAAGGGCTGGCGAAATTCAGCGTCAGAGTTTTTTAGTCCAAACAATAATTCTTTTCCTTTTCTGGTTAGCAATCAGTTTCCCTCCCGATTTTGCTACCCGCACTGGATTTATCAATTTAATCCAGCATATCATCGTCGGTTTAATCTTAGCCATTTTAGTAAGTTTACTTTTTCCACAATCAATCATCTCCTCAGAAGAGTTATACCTCTTTAAACCGGGTAATTTCTTCCGCCTAATTCTCTACAGTATCCGTTTAACCTGGGATATCCTCCTTGCTGGTATTGATGTTGCTAAGCGTGTATTAAGAATAAAAATGCGGATTACACCGGCGATTGTCCAAGTAAAAACACCGCTTAAAGATTCTTTACAAAATACAATCAATGCCAATTCAATAACTTTGACTCCGGGAACGATTACCATTGATGTAGAAAAAACTGCTGAAGGAAGTATTTTTACAGTGCATTGTATCAGTCAGGAAAATGCACAAAGTATACTTAAAGATGCCGGTTTTGTAAAAAGAATACAATGGGTCTTCCGGGAAACACAGATAGCCACAGATAAGAAACCGGATGACCACGGATAAGAGTCACAGATGTCCACAGATGGAAGTCCGGATGTCCACGAATAAATCTGTGTAATCTGATAGTTAATCTGTGTAATCTGTGTATAAAAAAATGGTTTTTCTAATATTTTTAAAAATTTTGATGATTATTCTTTCAATAACGATTATCCTCTGCCTTTACCGTGCAGTGATTGGTCCGACTACTGCTGACCGGGTAATTAGTGTCAACATTATTGGAACAAAAATAACTGTGTTAATGGCCTATGTCGGTGCAGTATTTAAAGAACCCTTCTTTTTTGACTTAGCCATGGTTTATGTATTTTTACTTTTTATTGCTACTTTAGCCTTTGTTAAATATTTAGAAGTAAAAAGTTTAGATAGATGACCCTTCGGCAAGTTCAGGGTCATAGTGAGTTTACCGAACTATGATTGTAATTTTGGCACAGATTGTTGCAATAGTTTTTATGCTTGTCGGGATAGTTTTCTTCATTGCCGCAACCGTAGGTATTTTAAGAATGCCCTGTCCCTACACTCGGGGACATGTTGCGGGTAAAGGTGATAGTCCGGGTTTCCTACTCTCTTTAACTGGTTTATGGATTTACTGGTTAACTATCAACCCAATTGAAAGTATAAAAATTTTAGTAATTATAATTTTTATGCTTTTTGTTAACCCGATTGTGATCCATATTCTTTTACGCTATTGTCGGAAGGCAGGAGTTAAACCCTGTCCGGGAACGACTTTTCATCTAATAGAAACAAAGGATACGCAGTAATCGCAGGAAACGCAGTATCGTTCCGCTCGGGGGATCGTTTCACCTGCTTTTAACCTCCTCTACGGATACTGCGAACGAGTAAAGCGAGTGATACAGCGAGCATTAGCGAACCTGCGGTATTCTAAAGATGGATTTACTAATTATTAGTCACATCTTAATTTTGCTTTTACTAATCATTTCTGCAATCGCAACAGTTGTTACTAAAGATTTGCTCCATGCAGTAGTAATTTTTAGTGTTTACAGTTTTTCTATGGCGATAACTTATTTAATTTTACGTTCACCGGATGTAGCGATGACTGAAGCAGCGGTAGGTGCGGGAATAAGCACTATATTATTCGTTGCTGCTTTAAGCAAAATTCCCCGCTACGAGGAAGAAGTAAAAAAATGAAACAAACCATCGTTTTACTGATGTTCATAATTTTTTATCTCTCAATCTCAGTAGCGGTATTCCAACTTTCTCCTGTCGGCGAACCACATATTCCTCCTTATGCTGGTTACATCTCACCGGATACAGCAGTTGAAAATATCCCTAAAGAAGGGACTTCGGTAGCCCTATATTACAATCGGAATGCGGTTAAGGATTGTGGTTCGCCAAGTGTAATCACGGCAATGATTCTTGATTTTCGTGGCTATGATACTCTCTATGAAACGACAGTAATTTTTTTAGCAATGATTGCTGCTTTATCGGTCTTAGTTAAAAAACGAAAAAAAGAGGAAGAAAAAAAAGAAGTCTGGCTGGGTTTGACTCGTTACAGTGTTGTCGGGACGGTAATCAAAAAGATAATTCCCTTTATGGTAATGTATGGACTTTATGTAATCTTTCATGGTGAAGTTTCACCTGGAGGTGGTTTTCAGGGTGGAGTAATCCTCGGAGCAAGTTTTGTTCTTTACACAGTTGTTTTCAGTTATTCAGAAGGTAAACAGAAAATGCCTGAAGATATATTATGGATTCTCAACGGTCTGGGACCTTTTTTGTACGCTTTCACCGGGTTAATCGGTATAGTTACCGGATATACTTTCTTAGCGAACAAAGTAATAAAGTTTATTCCTCACGGTATTGAAGGAACACTTTTTAGTTCGCTACCTTTACTTCTTATTGAAATTGGAATTGGTCTAGGTGTAGGAAGTATCATTACCCATATTTTTTATGGATACATTGAAGAAAAAACGACAAAATTATGAGAAGAAGAAATGAAAACTTTGTTTGCTAATATTGATTATGTAGTAGCAGTAATTTTATTCAGTATCGGTTTATATGGATTGTTGCTCAAACATAATCTTTTTAAGAAAATTCTTGCTTTAAATATTTTAGAAACCTCAGTTTATTTGTTTTATATTGCTTTAGGCGATGTAAGATTAGGTAAATTGAGTACTTCCTGGGCAAAATCACCTTATATAAAAGATACAGTCAAGGTTCTTGCAGGGAAAGAAGTAATGGTTAATCCGATACCCACTGGTTTAATTCTTACTGCCATTGTAGTATGTGTTTGTATTACTGCTTTCACTTTAAGTTTAGTAGTCAAACTTTATGAACATTATGGAACTTTAGACTCAAGGAAGGTTACTGGACTCAAAGGATAAAACGCGGATAACCGCAGATAAATAAATACACGGATTACCGCGGATAAGAATCCGGATGACCACGGATAAAAATCTGTGGTAATCTGGTAGTTAATCCGTGGCAATCTGTGCGTAATACAATGGAAGGAACACATTTACAAGTTTTGATTCCCGTATGTTTGGTAGTAAACGCATTTTTTATGCCTGTATTTTATCGTTGGCGAAGAAAATGGTGTGAACCAGTTGCTATAGTAGTAAGTTTCATTTGTTTTATTTTTTCCTGGATAATTCTTTTCCAAGTTCTGCATTCACCAACTGGTACACTTGAATATTTTCCCGGACATTCTTGGAGTGGTACACGGCATTTACTTACTAGTGAACCAATTGGAATAGTAATGCGTACGGATATTTACGGTGCATTTATGCTTCTCCAGGTTACGGTACTAAGTTTTTTGGCTACACTTTATTCGTGGAAATACATACCACACACTATACCAGAAGAAAAAATTGGTCTCTATTATACTTTGCTTCTTTTATTCATTGCCGGAATGTGTGGACTTTCTCTTACTGGTGACTATTTCAATTTTTATATTTTTTTAGAAGTAGCCGGGATAAGTTCTTACGCTTTAGTAGCAATCGCTACTGATAAAGAAGCAATTGAAGCAGCCTTAAAATATGCAATTATTGGAACAATGGGGTCAATTTTTTTGCTTTTTTCTATTGCTTTACTTTATACTTCTACCGGTAGTTTGAATATGGCTTATGGTTCTCAGCAGATTGATAAAATTTTTGCTTCGGATGCGCCGGAATATCTGATTAAGTATCGTTATCATATTTATGTTGCCTTAGGACTTTTAATTGCTGGATTCAGTATTAAATCAGCATTTTTCCCGGTGCATGCTTGGTTAGCCGATGCCCATCCAGCCGCACCATCAGCAATTAGTGCTTTACTTTCCGGGATATTTGTCAAAGTAAGTGGACTTTTTTATTTAGTCCGGTTTCTTTTCACTATCTTTGGAGCACATAAAGGTTATTACGGTTTCTTCCTGCCACCATTTTTTGTTACCATTACGGTATTAACTGCCTTAGGTGGGTCAATATTTGCGATTGCCCAAACTAATTTGAAAAGAATGCTTGCTTTTTCTACTGTTTCCCAGATGGGCTATATTCTTGCTGGTGTTGCTTTAATCAGTAAAGAAGGTCTAACCGGCTCAATTTTACATATTTTCAACCACGCTTTGATGAAAGGATTACTCTTTCTTTGTGCTGGTTCAATCATCTATAAAACGGGTATCCGCAAAATAAGTGACCTGCGCGGAATCGGTTACAAAATGCCGGTGACGATAGGATGTTTTACGGTTGGTGCTTTAGCGATAATGGGTATCCCACCACTTTGTGGGTTTATGAGCAAATGGTATTTATTAACCGCATCCGCAAAAGCTGGGTATCCAATTTTAATCGTTGTTCTTTTAACCAGCAGTCTTTTAGCGGCAATTTATTATCTACGTGTAGTGGGTATAGCATTTTTTGTTCTCCCGGCTAGAGATAACGAAACCGGAAAAATGAACAGAGATTATCAGAAAATTGAGGAATCACCAATATCAATGTTAATCCCACTAATTTGTCTTACTTTAGCAGTTATCTTTATGGGCATATTTGTGCGTGCACCTTTAAAAGTTGCCCAGCAGGCAGCGGAGGGTTTATTTAAGTAAAAGCGTATGTTAATTTTTTCAACTGTAGTTATACCGGTTATTGCCACAATTTTAATTATTTTAATTGGTGAACGAAATCGATTCTTACGAAATTCAGTAATTCTTCTTACCTGTCTTACAAATTTTAGTATTGTCCTCTGGATTGCTCCAACAGTTCTTCAGGGAAGTTTTCCTTCTTTTACTCTGATTGATTTTGGTCCCTTCGCCTTACAGTTCCGTGTAGATAATCTTAGTTTATTGATGGGAGTATTGGTTACTTTCCTCTGGATATTCACTGAAATTTATTCTTTTGGTTATATGTCCGGTGAACATGCCCAAACAAGATATTACTCCTGTTTAACTCTTGCTCTCAGTGCCGAAATGGGCATAATTTTCGGTGCCAATCTCTTAAGTTTATACATTTTTTACGAACTTCTGACCATCGTTGTTTACCCTTTAGTAGTTCATGAACAATCAACCGAAGCATATTATGCAGGAATAGTCTACTTAGTATATCTTTTAAGTGGTGGGATAATGATTCTTTTTGCTATTCTTTTAACTTATCTTACTACCGGTGGGAATATTACTTTTACTCTGGGAGGTATTCCTGAATTAGTAAACAAAAGCAAATTTGTTTTATATTTACTTTCTCTACTTTTTATTTTTGGTTTTGGGGTGAAAGGTTGTCTGATGCCTCTCCATGCCTGGTTACCGCAAGCAATGATTGCCCCTACTCCAATTAGCGCTTTACTTCATGCAGTAGCCGTAGTTAATGCTGGTGTATACGGAATAATCCGAGTCATTTATAGTGTTTTGGGTCCCATCTTATTTCGTCAATTGTATCTCAATTATGGATTGGGTATTCTGGCAACAATAACTACTATTCTTGCCGCAGTTTTTGCCTTACGACAACGAACGATAAAACGTCTCCTTGCCTATTCTACGGTAAACCAATTAAGTTTTGTCATTTTAGGTGCAGCCGCTGCTCATCCAATTGCCTTATTAGGTGCTTTACTTCATCTTTTATTTCATTCGATAATGAAGATTACCATGTTTTACGCAGTCGGTGGAGTGATCAAACAAACTGGCAAAATACTAATCAAAGAAATGTCAGGTTTAGCCCGGCAGATGCCTTTAACCTGGGGCGCATTTGCGATTGCTGCTTGGGGTATAGTGGGCATCCCTCCGGTAGCCGGTTGGGTAAGTAAAGTTTACTTGATTCAAGGGTATTTAAATTTGAGACAACCATATTTTGCTTTTGTTTTTTTAATCAGTTCAATACTTGAGTTAGGGTTCCTCCTTCGTCCACTTGTTTATGCTTATTTTATGAAAGGTGAAAGCCCTAATTTATCTGTTGGAGTGCCGTTTAAAGAAAAATATTTTCTTGAAGCATCGTTATGTATATTAGTTCCGACTATTTTAGCGGCGATATTATCTTTAACTTTCGGCTTATTTGGTGGTGCACCTTATGTTTTATCGCAAGCGACAGTGAAAGAATTTTTTCCCTAAATACTGATTACAGTGATTAAAAATACGATTACAGCGATTTAGTAACAATGAATTTATCACCGTAATTGCCTTTTATAATGGTATCACAGTAGCCATTGTCCCACCACAATGGTATCACAGTAGCAGTTGTGATACCACAATGGCGATACTGTGGTGGGATTGTGATACCATAATCACTGAAATCAATTACTAAGGATGAAAAAAAGATTAGTTGTCACAATTTTGCTACTATTGTTAGGTTTAATAACTACTCGCATACTTACATTTGCTGGGACAGTGGAAGAAAAACATAAACCTATTTTAACTGAACCAGTTGAACATTACGAACTGCAAGCAGTTGTTTCTACTCCTAAGATGTATTATTTTTATTGGTTAGTTTTAGGAGTAACTTTATTGATTGTAGTGGGATATTTTTATAAAATACAAAGAGGACCACTACACCAGGAAACACAAATTTTAGCACTAATTTTAATTATTTTAGGAATAAGTTTATATTTTATTGACCAGTTACCTTCGGTTGCTGGTTATCATGAACCAACTGTTCTTGGGCTGATCAAATTTATCTATCGGATAATTTTGGGCATCCTTTTTATGGTTTACGCTTACTTGGGAATGGAACATCACAATTTACACAAATAGTGGAGGTGAAGAACATCACAAAAAATAAAAGGAGAAAAAAAATAAATGACTACAGTTAGTTATCTACCAGTAATTGCAGTATTTTTTCCTTTAGTTGCTGCTTTTCTTGTTCCAATAGTAGAAAAGATACGTAAAGGGACAGGTAACATTTTTACCGCTTTATCTTGTGTGGTTACTTTCTTTGCGGTATTATTTATGTATCCCCAAATAAGCGTGGGAATGAAAATTGTCTGTCCGGTTTGGCGTACTGGTTTAGGAGTAGATTTTACTTTATGGGTAGATGAATTAGGTTTCTTAGTTGGCATCATTGGGATAGTTCTCTGGACACTTTCCAGTTTTTACGCAATAGAGTATATGCGTAAAGAACATGCACAAACGAGATATAATATTTTTTCTTTACTTTCACTTTTTGGTTTAATGGGCACTTTCTTCACTGGTAATTTACTCAGTTTGTATATCTGTTTTGAAGTACTCAGTATTGCCTCTTATGTTTTAGTGATCCATGAAGAATCACCAGAAGCAATGAGTGCAGGTTTACTTTACTTATTTATGGGTATTGCCGGAGGACTAATCTTATTGTTTGCGATTGTTGCAACCTATGTAATTACTGGAACAGCAGAACTCTCACTTATTGGAATTGGTTTGAAAGGTGAACCACTTTTACCATTTATATTCTGGGGATTCATTCTTGGTTTCGGAGTAAAGGCAGGTATTTTCCCAGTGCATATCTGGTTACCCAGCGCGCATCCGATTGCCCCTTCCCCAGCAAGTGCTTTACTTTCCGGAATAATGATTAAAGCGGGTGCTTACGGAATTATCAGAACAATTTATAGTATTGGTGGATTAGATGTTTTATTTCCGGCGCGGGTAGTTATGGTTGGTGGTTTATTAATTTTAGCACTGATAAGTATTTTTCTTGGTTCAGCGGTAGCCATCGCTCAGATGGAAATAAAAAGGATGCTTGCCTATTCAAGTATTTCTCAGATTGGCTATGTGGTCTTGGGGATAACTCTCTTGACACCTTTAGGTTTAACTGGCGGGGTAGTACATATTTTCAATCACGCAATTATTAAAGGTGGCTTATTCTTATGTGCGGGTGCATTTATCCATCAAACTGGATTACGAATCATTGAAGACCTAAAAGGTATAGGTAAACGGATGCCAATTACTACTTTATGTTTTACTTTGGGGGCACTCTCAATGATTGGGTTTCCTCCATTTAACGGTTTTGTTAGTAAATGGTATCTCGCTTTAGGGTCACTGCAGGTAAATAAAATCGGTTCTTACGGAGCAGCGGTCGGGATGATTTGTTTAGGTATGTTACTCTTAAGTAGTTTTATGAACTTAATTTATTACGGACCAGTAGTATACAATGCTTGGTTTGGTGAGGAAGAAAAAAAGGGTGTAGAGGAAGAAGAAAAGGTAAAGATTACTCCTCGGGAAATAACCACCGTAGGACAACGTAATCCTTTAGAAAAAGTAAACCCCGTTAGAGACCCGGTGCTAAAGGAAAAGACACTTTCTAACCGGGTAAAAAATGACGACCCTAATCTGGTAATGCTCATCCCGATGGTTATTTTAGCTCTGGCGACATTATTTTTTGGTATTTGTCCGCATTTACCTTTAAATTTAGTCCGTGAATTAAGCCAGACATACTTCTTTAAGTGAAGAGTTAAGAGAGTTAAGGAAAAAATGAAAACTGAGAAAAAAATTATTTTTATTCTTTTAGCGTTAATTATTCTATCTCCTAACCATAGCGAAGCAAGCTTGACTCATCAGCAGGAGTTATCTCATTCAGAAGTACACGAAGTCACTCCTCAGGAAAAAGTATCACCTAAAGAAAAAATTTCCCCCATACCTCATCGGCGGGTCGCCGAAGAGACGACGTTTTTAACCGCAGAAGTAAATCCTTATGCAAAGTTACCTTTATGGATAGTTTTAACTCCGCTAATTGGTGCCGGGTTACTCTTTTTAGTTGGTAAGAACGAAAAACAACAAAACCTTATTGTCTTTTTGACGACATTTATTACTTTTGGTTTACTTTTAACTCTTTTCAAACCGGTTGTTCAAGGCATTGTAGTTAATGGACACGAGTATAAAGGTATTTTTTATTTTCTACCTTATTTTTCTTTCTTCAATCTCACTTTTAAAGTTGACCCGGCAGGATTGTTAATTGCTTTAGTTTCTGGTTTAATTTGGTTATTAGGAACAGTGTATTCTTTCTCTTCGCTTACCCAAGAGAAACATTCTCTTCGTTACCATTTCTTTTCTTTGACTACTTATGCGGCAACGCTGGGTGTTTTTTTAGCCGGAGACTTACTTACTTTGTATATCTTTTTTGAAGGGATGGTATTTTTGCCTTACGCTTTATTTGCTCATCGGGGAACAAAAAAAGCAATCCGAGGAGCAAATATTACTGCCTTAATTGGTGTAGTTTCAGGTTTATCTTTATTAGCCGGAATTTTTCTTCTTTATACATTTACGGGAAATTTAGAAATTCAACCCATGGCGGAAAAAATAAATACATCTATGCCTGGGTTGATGAAATATCTTTTAGCCGGATTAATGATTTTTGGTTTTGGTGGGAAAGCGGGTATATTTTTTGAGCATATCTGGTCACCATTAGTCTATCCGGAAACACCAGAACCGACCGCTGCTTTATCTTCCGGAGCAATGATTAAGGCAGGTGCTTACGGTATTTTTAGAACAGTGAATATGATTTTTGTCCCGGAAAATGTAGACCTCTTGAGTCAATGGTTAACTTCAACCAATATCGGTTATCTCGTCATCTGGATAGGCATAATCACAATGTTCTTTGCGGTCTTGAGTGCACTTATCTCATCTAACTCGAAAAGGATGCTTGCTTATCATAGTATAAGTCAAATGGGCTATATTATTTTAGGTGTTGGCTGTGCTGCCTATATGGGAACCGAAGGGGCGATGGGGTTAGCCGGGGCAATTTATCATATGGTTAATCATTCACTTTTTAAGGCCTGTTTACTTCTTACCGTAGGGGCAGTATATTTCCGGACTAATGAGTTAGATATGTATAAATTAGGGGGGTTGTGGCGGAATATGCCTTTGGTAGCAGTCGGTATGTTTATTGCTGTCTGCGGTATTTCTGGGATTCCCGGATTCAACGGTTTTGCCAGTAAGACTGTCCTCCATCATGCGATTTTAGAAGCATACCAACATTCAGTACATTTTTCTAAAAGTGGTGCACCGGATTTTGGATTGAGAATCGCCGAAATAATTTTTGTAATTACTGCTGGCGGAACTTTTGCTTCAAATACAAAATTATTCATTTTGACTTTCTTGCGGAAAAGACCGGAAAAATATCAAGAAATAAAACCTGCTCCTTGGTCAATGCGAATACCTATTTTAATTCTTTCCGCAGGAATAATTTTCATTGGTTTATTTCCGAATTGGCTTTTAGAAAAAATTATCGGTCCCGCATTAGCATATTTTAATTTTAATCCCGTTTCTCATTCTTATCATCTTCTTTACAATATTCACACGAAGGAAGGAATTCGTTCTACAATTGAAATCTTATATAATCCGATTACTAAGGCGTTCATTAACCAATCACAGGTTATCCATAATTTACTCAGTGGCAGTAATGCTATTTTAATTGGTGGAATAATGTATATTTTAGGATTTCGTTTTGATTGGTTCCACTTTGTAGTACCACGAAAATGGCAAATTGAATATTATTATTCAAAACTATTTTTTGGTTTCCAAAATTTTTGTCGTCTCCAGGTTCTTCTCTTTGCTGAATTTGTGAAAAGGATAATCTCCACTTTAGTTCTTAGTGCTTGGACACCGGAAGCACCGGGCTGGGGAATATTAGGGAAGTTAGACCAAAAATATCAGCAGTTAATCTCACCTGAAACATGGAAAAATTTTGTTGGTTGGCGTCTACTCGGTGGAATTGAACAGGAATATGAATTGACTGCACATCATGCTATCGCTGGTGCAGGAGCGAGATTTGCTATTTGGAAAGCATTAAGCGGGTTAGATAAAAAATATGAACTGGCAACCGAAAAGATACTTCCAGCGGCAAAAGAAGAATGGGAAATTCTTCCTGAAGCAGAAAAGAGAGTACCCGGTGAAGAAATTGCGCCTTGGTTTGTCCGCTTCTGTCAAACTTTAAGTAATTTGCAACATACTGGTGACTTGAGTAGATACATCATTGCAATCTTTTTTATTTTAACCATTTCTTTAGCGGTATTGGTGGGCACACTTTATATTCATTCCTTTCAAACAGTAATCATTGTTTTCTCAATAATAGTTTTTTTTACTATTGTTTCTCTTTTTCTCACCAAACCAAAGAAATAAATTAATCTCTTACTATTACCTGTTTAATTCTGCCTAAAAAATGTTAATTTTTTTCTTGACCCCGCACCTTATTTTAGGTATAATCAAAAAATTAAATCTCAGTATTTTCAAAGAAAAATTTACCGTATCGGAATTTCAATAAACTGAAATTCCGACCGGAACTCAGATAGGCACGAACTCGATACGATTCAGCACCTTTTGACAAAGGTGCTGTCCCGAAGGGAAGATAGCATGGGCGAAGCAAGTGCCTATCCGGAAATTATAATTTTGGGAAAAGGTGCGGGGTTGACAAAAGATAATCTTTTTGTTAAAATTTTTAAGTTTTTTCTTCGGTTAAGGAATAATGGACAATTTATTCTCGTTTGATTACCTAATTCTAATTATTTTTATTTTTGTCGGTAGTGGTGTATTAGGAGCAATTTTATTTTTTTCTTATTTAATCCATCCTAAATCTAAACCTACTTCGGACAAAATTATTCCTTATGAATGTGGAAATGTACCAATTGGTAAACCCTGGATACAGTTCCGCATACATTATTACATTTTTGCTTTAATTTTTGTAATTTTTGAGGCAGTATTCATATTTTTATTTCTTTGGGCAATTGTATTAAAAGAGTTGGGAATGAAAGTTTTTCTTGCCGGGATAATTTTTATTTTCATTCCTTCTTTAGGATTATTTTATACTGCGCGTAAAGGATTACTGAAATGGATATAGATAGTAGTAAGCAATTTTTACTCGGGAACCCTCCCCTCACTTTATAATTTTTTGACCAGAGACGAGAAACGTCAAAAACTTTGATGCCGTTCGGAGAGGAACCCCTCGTAAATTGCTTCCGTAGGGAAGAAAATAGTAATAAAAAATGGAGAAGAGGCAGATTATTTTAACTAAATTAGAACCATTATTTCGTTGGGCACAGAGTTGTTCACTCTACATGTTCACCCCGGGTACCGCTTGTTGTGGGATGGAACTGATCGCAGTTAACGCTTCGCGTTATGATTTGATGCGTTTTGGAGTAATTCCCCGTTCTTCACCACGACAGGGCGATATGATGATTGTTGCTGGTACCATAACTGAGAAGATGTCTCCAATAGTAAAACGTGTCTACGAACAAATGGCTGAACCAAAATTTGTGATTGCGATGGGTAGTTGCGCAATTTCTGGTGGGCCATACTATTATGATAGTTATTCGGTAGTTAAAGGGTTAGATAAAATTATTCCTGTAGATGTCTATATCCCCGGTTGTCCACCACGACCGGAGGCGGTAATCCACGGATTTATGGAGTTACAGGAGAAAATAAGAAAGGGAGCTGTCTGATTACACCGATTAAACGACAGATTACACAGATTAAACCATAACACGACGATAAATCTGTGTAATCGTCTTTAAAAATTCCTGCCCCGTTAGAAAATCTTTGATTTCTAACGGGGTGAATGTAATCAGGTATGAACTCATACCAAGGGATGGAAGAAAAAATAATTGAGGTTAAACCTGAAGAACTTCTGAAAATTGCTCAGGAACTTAAAAACAAAGGATATACTTATTTTTCTTTTCTCACTGCTGTTGACCCCACTCTTTCTCAAGGGCTTTTCAGAAAGGGCGGGGTTGACCAAGAGAAAAAGTTTTTCCTTCGTTACCGATTATCTTCCTTAGAAAACAAAAAGAACATCACCTTAAAGTTAGAAATTCCTAAGGATAACCCAACTATTGACTCGGTAACTTCACTCTGGTCAGGAGCAAATTGGCATGAACGTGAGGTTTACGATTTATTCGGTATTATATTTAAAGGACACCCGGATTTACAACGGATGTTCCTTCCCGAAGACTGGAAAGGACATCCGTTAAGGAAAGACTATCAAGACGAAAGAATTGTTAAGAGACCAGACTTTTACTAAAATGAGATTGTTGAAAAACACCAACAATCTCTGATTACACCGATTAACACCCAGATTACACAGATTAAGTCCCGTGGTTTTATCTGTGTAATCGCCTTTCAAAATCTGTGTAATCAAGATTTATCCAAATGATTAGAACTGAAGAACTTTATCTCAATATCGGTCCTCAACATCCAAGTACGCATGGTGTACTCCGAATAATCGCCAAACTTGACGGAGAAAGAATCATTGAGGTAAAACCGGTTATTGGCTATTTGCATCGTAATTTTGAAAAAATATGTGAAGCCCGTACTTATCAGCAGATTATTCCCTATACTGACCGTTTAGATTATACCAGTTCTATGGTCAACAATTTAGCTTACTGTATGACGGTAGAAAAACTTGCCGGGATAACTGTTCCAAAAAGAGCAGAATATATCCGGGTTATCGTTGCTGAACTTAACCGTATTACCAGTCATCTTCTTGCTCTTGGTGCAGCGGGTCTTGATTCCGGTGCGTTTACAATTTTTCTTTACTGTTTTCGGGAAAGAGAATATATTCTTGACCTCTACGAAATGCTTTGTGGAGCAAGATTAACCTATAATTATTTACGTTTCGGTGGGGTAAGTCAGGATTTGCCGCAAGGGTTTATTGAGAAAGCAAATACTTTCTGTCGATATTTTAAACCAAAAATTGACGAGTATGAAAGATTTTTCCTTAATAATTATATTTATCTCCAACGGGCAAAGAATGTCGGTATTTTGAAAAAAGAAGATGCTTTAAGTTACGGTGCGAGTGGACCGGTTTTGCGTGCTTCCGGCATAAAACACGATTTACGTAAAGATGAACTTTATTCAGTTTATAACGAGTTTGATTTTGATATACCGGTAGGTGAAAATGGTGACTGTTGGGATCGGGTTAAAGTAAGATTGGAAGAGATGCGACAAAGTGTAAAAATTATTGAACAAGCCTTAGAAAAAATACCTGATGGCGAATATTTAAATTCACAGGTACCGAGATTACTTAAACCACCCCCGGGTGAAGTTTACCAACATGTAGAATCACCACGGGGTGAACTTGGATTTTATCTTGTTAGTGATGGTTCGGATAGACCATACCGAATAAAAGTGCGTAGTCCAGCATTTTCTAACTTAAGTACTATCCCGTTAATTTCGCAAGGAGGATTGATTGCTGATTTAATCATCATTATTGGTAGTCTTGACCCTTGTTTTGGTGAAGTAGATAGATGAGAAAAGAATGACTTGTGAACCGTTTTCTTCACTCTATAATTTATTTCCAAGAAACAAGAGGCGGAAATAAATTGAAAGTCGTTCAGAAAAGGTCCCCAAGTCATTAGTAAGAGTTGAAGACAATGGTATTGAATTTAGTTTTTGTTGTTTTACAAGCGTTAGTTGTTTTTGCGGTTATTGGTGCAGTGCTTGCGGTTATTCTCTATTCGGAAATTAAAGTTGCTTCCCATGTGCAATCAAAATTGGGCTATATGCGTCATGGCTGGCATGGCACTCTTCAAGGGATTGCCGATATGGTAAAATTATTACTTAAAGAAGAAATCCTGCCGGAAAAAATTGATAAGCCAATTTTTTTGGTTGCTCCTTATATTGTTTTTCTACCAGTTTTTCTTTCTTTTATTGTTATTCCTTTGGGACCGGGGTTAATTGTCAAAGATTGGAATATCGGGCTTCTTTATTTTTTAGCTATTTCTTCAGTCAGCGCAATTGGAATTATTATGGCTGGCTGGGGGTCTTATAACAAGTATTCCCTAATTGGTGGGTTACGTTCAACCGCACAAGTGATTAGTTATGAAATTCCGCGTTTGCTCTCAATATTACCAGTGATAATGTTAGCCGGTTCTTTAAGTACCGTTTCTATCGTTAAAACACAAGAAAAGGTTTGGTATATTTTTTTACAACCATTAGCATTTCTTATTTATTTTATTTCTACTCTTGCTGAATGTAATCGGACACCATTTGATTTGCCTGAAGGTGAATCAGAATTAGTTGCTGGCTATTACACTGAATATAGTGGTATGCGTTTCGGACTATTTTTTATGGCTGAATATACCCATGTTTTTGCTGGATGTGCAATGGGAACAATACTTTTTCTTGGTGGTTGGCAAGGTGCATTTTTACCACCGGTTTTCTGGTTTTTCTTAAAAACAGCCTTGTTAGTTTTTGTTGTGCTTTTGTTACGCTGGACATTACCCAGATTCCGTATTGACCAATTGATGTATTTAAACTGGCGAGTCCTTTTACCTTTAGCTTTGGTTAATTTAATCCTTACTGGAGTGGGGATGCTTCTACTCTGAGAGAATCAAATAACACGAATGATAGTGAATAACTCGAAAAATTCGTTGTCATTCGGTTAATTCAGGAGCAATATGGTAGAAAAAATAACTAACTTTTTTAACGCTTTTAAAAGTATTTTTGTTGGATTAAGTATCAGTATGAAATATTTGCTCCGCCCGGCAGTAACGATGCAATATCCTGACGAACGTTGGACATTACCTGACCGTTACCGGGGAGCATTGCAATTGAAAAATGTAATGGGCGAGACTGAACTTGAATACTTAAAAGCAGAATTCCAAGATTACGATTCTTTAGTAAATGAAAAATTAAATGTAGATAAATTAGCACCCTGCACCAGTGCCTGCCCAGCAAATGTTGATGTCCGTGGACAGAATGCACTTATTGCCGAAGGAAGCTATGAAGAAGCATATTTGTTAGTTAGGGAAAGAAATATTTATCCTGCAGTGTTAGGAAGAATTTGTCATCATCCCTGTGAAACTGCCTGCAAAAGAAATTATTATGATGAGAATATTTCCATTCGTACTTTGCATCGGGTAATTGCGGAAGCATATTTTAAAAGGAAAACCGAAACCGAGCAGAAAAAACCGGCAAAAAGATATGGAAAAGTTGGTATTATTGGTTCTGGACCATCGGGGATAGCCGCGGCTTACGATTTAACCAAAGTCGGCTACCAAGTAACCGTTTTTGAGAAACGACAAGCATCGGGTGGGCAACTGTATACGACTATTCCTAAATATCGTCTTCCCCGCGAAATACTTGCTGAAGAGATAAATGAATTAGCGAAAAGTGGTTTTGAAATTAAAACCGGTATAGAAATTGGTAAAGATATCTCCTTCAATGAATTAAGAAAAAAATATGATGCTTTACTTATTGCTGCAGGTTTACAGGTAAGTCGGAGTTTACCACTCGCGGGGGCAGAACTTAAAGGTATATTGCTTGCTTTACCTTTTCTTTATGCGGCGAATTTCGGTGAAAAAACGGCTCTTGGTAAACGAGTAATTGTCATTGGTGGTGGAAATGTCGCCGTTGATGTTGCTCGCTGTGCTTTACGACTCGGGGCGAAAGAAGTAAAGATGGTCTGCTTAGAAGCAAGAAATGAAATGCCAGCATATACTTGGGAAATAGAAGAAGCGTTAGAGGAAGGAATAGAAATAAATTGTTCCTGGGGTCCAAAAAGATTCATTGAAGGTAAAAACAACCGTGTTGCCGGTTTAGAAGTTAAACAATGTATTCGTGTTTTTGATGAGCAGGGTAGATTTAATCCCAAATTCAATGAAGAAGTAACCACAACTATTGATGGTGATACAGTAATTATTGCCATTGGACAGGCAGCGGATTTATCTTTCCTTAAAGATAGCGGTGTAGAGTTAACCGAACGTGGACAGATTGTTTTTGATAAAATTACTCAAGAAACAACTCATTCTGGTGTTTTTGTTTCCGGTGAAATCATTACCGGTCCGGGTTCAGCGGTCGGTTCAATTGCTTCCGGGCATCAAGCGGCAATTTCTATTGATCGTTATTTAAGTGGTGAGGATTTGAAAGCGAATCGTCTCCCACCGGTAGCACTTAAGTATCAATATCCACCAGTTGATCTTAGAGGAATTGAAGAAGAAAGGTTAAGAAAAGAATTGCCACTTTTGGCACCAGAAATCAGGAAAACTAATTTCAACGAGATTGAAAAAACTTTACCCTCTAAGTTGGCAATATTGGAAGCAGAGAGATGCTTGCGTTGTTATTCCTGGATTTGTGTCGGCTGTCGTTTCTGTGAACGTAGTTGTCCGGTCTATGCCCTTCATGTGGAACGAACCCCAGCCGGCAGTCCAGAAAGAAAAGTTACTATTTATGACTTTGACCTCACTAAATGTATGTTCTGTGGACTTTGTGCTGAACAGTGTCCAACTAAAACTTTAGTCATGAGCAAAGAATATGAGTTAGGTGAATATCTACGAGAAAAATTGTATTATAGTCGAGAGAAGATGCTCAGAAAGTCAGAATAAAATTTTTTGCCCTTAACCAATAGCCATTAACTTTTTATCTTTAACCTAAAAAGATTTGAGGACTAACAACTGAAGACTGATGGCAGGAATAATTCATACAATTAGTTTTTACTTTTTTGCTTTTCTTTCTTTACTCACCGCAGGAATTGTCGTCACGGGGAAAAATCTCTTTCGTAATGTTCTCGTTTTAGGCTTATTTTTCTTCACTGTCGGTGGAATATATTTTCATCTCAACGCCCATTTTGTAGCGGTAACACAAATCCTTCTTTATGTTGGTGGCGTAGTTGTACTCATTCTTTTTGGGATAATGCTTACACCGAATATTGCTGACCCACAAGAAAAACAAAGTAGTGAACAAAAAATCCCAGCTTTACTTATTGCTTTTTCTTTAGGTGGGCTTTTACTTTCCGTCTTGGGGGTAACATTTTTTGTGTTCAGTCCTCAATTTATCTTCCCCCAACTAAGGGAAATTATTTCCTTTGCCAAACTATTTTTTGGTGATTATTTAATTGTAATTGAACTTTTAGGTTTAGTTTTTCTTTCCACAATAATTGGAGTAACACTTTTAGCCCGGGAAGAAGGTTCATCTTGAAAGGAGGTAATCATCTCCCTTGATTAACATATATCATTATTTAACTTTGAGTGCTTTACTTTTTGTAATCGGTATTTATGGAGTATTAACTCGGCGTAATGCAATCGGTATATTGATGTCAATAGAAATAATGCTCAATGCAGTGAATGTTAATCTGGTTGCTCTCTCGCAACTATCTAAACCTTTTAACCCGGGAGGACAAATTTTTGCCCTCTTTATTATTATTTTGGCTGCTACGGAAGCAGCAATTGGTTTTGCTTTAATTTTCACCCTTGTCCGCAATTTTGGTACTTTATATATTGATAAGATAAATTTACTCAGTGGATAAGTGAACAGCAGTTTGTGATTAGCGATATGGTAGCCGCGGGCTTTAGACTGCGCAAAAATGGTAAATAGACACATCAAAGAAAAGAAACATCGGTTACCTTTGTACTGCTATAAGGGTCAAATAAGAGTAACTTTTACTATTTGTATTCAAGACAAAAAAACATTTTTTGTAGAAAAAGGAACGGTTGACAAATTCATTGAAATCCTAAGAGAAACAATGGAAAAGCACAACTCTAAAAATTGGGTATATATATTTATGCCAGACCATTTGCATGTTGTTAATGAAGGACTTTCAGATAATTCAGATTTATGGAAAATGATAACCTTTTTCAAACAAAAGACCGGTTATTGGTTAGCACAGAATAAAAAAGAAATAAGATGGCAAAAAGATTTCTACGACTATATCCACCGCAGGGAAGACGACTTAAAGAAACATCTAATCTATATTTTGAATAACCAGGTAAGAAAAGGTTTAGTCTCTGATTGGAGGAAATATCCTTTCAAGGGTTCACTGGATTTTAACTTAGAGGAGATTGTTTCATAAAACGCAGGATAAATCCTGCGGCTACCAAAAAACTTATGTTGATTTTGTTTACTTTACTTATTCCGGTTATTGCCACAATTTTTGTTATTCTCATTGGTGAGAAAAACAAATCTTTATCCCGTAGAATATCTTTACGGGATTTACGGAATAGTATTATTATTCTTGCCTGCTTGTTTGATTTCATTCTTGTTTTGAAAATTGCTCAATCAGTCTTCACTGGTATTTATCCATCTTACACTCTTGTAGAAACACCCTTTTTTACTTTTCAATTCCAAGTTGATAAATTCGGTCTTTTTATGGGTTTATTGGTTAGCTTCTTATGGATTTTCACTGAACTTTATTCTTTCGGTTATATGTTGGGAGAACACAAACAAACACGGTATTTTGCTTGTCTTACTTTTGCGCTTACTGCTACTTTAGGAATAATTTTTGCGGCTAACCTCCTAACTTTGTTTATTTTTTATGAACTTTTGACTTATACCGTTTATCCGCTGGTAATTCACGAAGAAAGTGAAGAAGCATTTCGTGCTGGTGTTGCCTACTTTATTTACCTTATTACTGGTGGGTTAATACTTCTTTTTGCTATATTTTTAACCTATCAACTAACTGGTGGCAATATTAATTTTACTGCCGGTGGTATTCCTGAGTTAAGCGGACAAAATAAAACTGCTCTTTATGTTCTATTTGTTTTGTTTATGCTTGGATTTGGATTTAAGTCAACTTTGATGCCTTTACATTCCTGGTTACCGCGAGCGATGATTGCCCCGACACCAATCAGTGCATTACTTCACGCTGTAGCCGTAGTTAAAGTAGGGTTGTATGGTATAATCAGAACAATATACTGTATTTTTGGTGCTGAATTATTTCGTCAATTAAATTTGAATTATATTCTTGGTATTTGGGCAGCAATAACTATTCTCATTGCGGCAATTACTGCTTTACGACAAGTAAAAATAAAAAGATTACTTGCTTATTCAACAATTAACCAGTTAAGTTTTGTTATCCTTGGTGCTGCTTCCGCTAACCCAGTAGGTCTCTTTGCCGCATTGTTACATTTTGTCTATCATTCATTTATGAAGATAACTTTGTTTTATACTGCGGGAGCAATTATTAAACAAACTGGTAAGAATTTAATTAAAGAAATGTCTGGATTAGCAAAATTTATGCCTTTAACCTGTCTTGCTTTTGCTATTGGTGCTTGGGGTATTGTTGGATTACCACCGGTTGCGGGTTGGGTAAGCAAATTCTATTTAGTGAAGACATATTTTAGTCTCGGACAAGTTGGTTTTGCTTTAGTGTATTTGCTGAGCAGTTTTATTGAGTTAGGTTTTTTTCTTCCCCCAATCGTTTACGCTTATTTTAGGCAATCCGCGGAGAACGCAGAAAGTCCGCAGAGAACACAGAGATTGGAAGCACCGTTAAGTATGCTTATTCCAATTTTAACTGTAGCATTTATTTCGCTTATTTTTGGTATTTTCGGAGGAGCACCACATCTGTTAGCCAGAGCAATTGTTTCCGAATTCTTTAAATGATTACACAGATTAGTAAAACAAGATTACGCAGATTAACTTGTCATTGACTACAATCGGTGTAATCTATTCTTAAAAATCTGTGTAATCTGTGTGACTAAAAATGTTACCAGTAGTTATCGTATTTTTACCTTTAGTTTCTGCATTATTTGTTCCCTTAGTGGAAGTAAAATACAAGGGCAGAAGTAATCTTTTTACTGCCGTAGTTTGTATTTTCTGTTTTTTACTTACGGTTTCAATATATCCAAAAATAAGAGCGAATCAAATAGTTAGTTCACCAGTTTGGGATCCGGGAATAGGAATAAATTTTTCTTTCCGTATCGATGCACTTGGTTTCCTGGTCAGCTTACTAGCAACATTTCTTTGGATGCTTGCAAGTATATATTCTATAGAGTATATGCGTAAAGAACATGCCTTAAGCCGGTATAATCTTTTTTCTTTACTTTCTTTTGTTGGGATGCTCGGTGTAGCTTTCGCTGGTAATCTCTTAACGCTTTATGTATTTTTTGAATTTCTTACGCTTTCTGCCTATGTACTGGTTATCCACGAAGAATCGGTAGAAGCACTTGAGGCTGGAACACTTTACCTTTTTCTCGGTATCGCTGGGGGATTGCTTCTTCTCTTAGCAGTCGTTGCTACTTATGCGCTCACCGGGAAAGGTGAATTTTCATCCATTGGGATGAATCTAAAAGAGCATCCTCTCACGCCATATATTTTCTGGGGATATGTTATCGGTTTTGGTATAAAAGCCGGTATTTTTCCTTTACACATTTGGTTACCGAAAGCTCATCCAATTGCTCCTTCCCCAGCGAGTGCTTTACTTTCCGGAATAATGATTAAAGCCGGTGCTTATGGAATTTTCCGGACAATCTACAATGTTTTCGGTTGGGAATTTTTTGCTCTTTATCCTTGGTTATTAAAAAGTTTATTTGTTTTTGCTTTAATTACTATCTTTCTTGGCTCAGCAGTAGCGATTGCACAGACGGAAATAAAAAAGTTGCTTGCTTATTCAAGTATTTCCCAGATGGGATACATAGTTCTTGGATTAGTTTTAATTACTCCTTTAAGTTTAACCGGTGGTATAATCCATATCTTTAACCATGCAATCATGAAAGGTGGCCTGTTTTTATGTGCAGGTACGTTTATTCAGCAAACCGGTTTACGAATGATTGAAGACCTTAAAGGAATTGGTAAGCGTATGCCTTTTACAACTTTATGTTTTACTTTATTTGCTTTTTCAATGGTAGGATTTCCTCCTTTAAACGGTTTCGTGAGTAAGTGGTATTTAGCCCTTGGCAGTCTTGAATCAGCAAAAGTAGGGTACTATAGTTCTGCTACTGGTCTACTTGCTTTAGGAATGCTCCTCTTAAGCAGTCTAATGAACTTAATTTACTATGGTCCGATTGTTTACAATGCTTGGTTTGGTCAGACCCCAAACTACCAACTACAAACTACAAACTACAAAGAGAATGCTGACCCAAAATTGTTTATGGCAATACCTTTAATTTTGCTTGTGATAAGCACTATATTTTTTGGTATTTACCCAAAATTGCCATTAAATCTAATCCAGCAAATTAGCAAAACTTTTATTCCTGGAAGATAAGAAGATGGAAGAAACTCCCTGGTGGCAAATTTTGCCCGGTTATGAGACTTTCTTAGCAATTTTTGGTTGTTTATATTTTATTTTTGTCCTTCAAGTTTTATCTCGTTTCATTGAAGAAAAGAAAAAAGACTAAGAAATACAGGGGAGGAGAAAAAAGATGATAATGCATCCTGGACTGATTTATTTTGTGGGCGCGGTTCTTTTGCTTCTTTGGGAAATTACTCAAAGAAAAGGGGTGCGGATAAGAAAATTCATTGTTTTCTTTATTCCTTTACTTGCTTTAATCCAAACTATTGTTCTTAAGCCACCGACTGCTTGGTTAACCAGATTATTTGATTTGCCGCTCATTTTTTTCTATGTTGACAAAATGAGTTTATTTATGGGTTACATTTTTGTTTTGATTGGTTTCTTAGCAATAATTTATGCTTTCAAAATTGAGGATAATCTGTTTTTTATCTTTTCATTTCTTTATATTGGTTCGTCCTTAGGTGTGTTATTCGCTGGTGATTATTTAACCTTTTTTATTTTTTGGGAAATAATGGCTCTCGCACCAACATTTCTTATCTGGCTGGGGGTACGCACCCCTTTGCTTAGTAGTCGGCCCTTAAGGGCCGGCTACCTAGGCGGGGAGGAAGCATTAAAAGCCGGTTATCGCTACCTAATATTTCACCTCATCGGTGGACTTTTTCTTCTTGCTGGAATAATTATTGAATTTACTTATCGCCCTTTTTTACCTGGTGACCCAGCAACTTTTTTGGTAACTACACCAACAACAAATTTATCTTTCATATTAATTTTAATTGGTATCGGAGTAAATGCAGCATTTATTCTTCTTCATACCTGGTTACCGGACGCATATCCGAAGGCACCTTTTACGGCAAGTGTCTTGATGTCAGTATACACAACTAAGACCGCGGTCTATGCTTTAGCCAGATTATTCCCCGGAGTGAATCTTGTCGCTTATCTGGGCACATTGATGGCAATTTATGGTGTAACTTTTGCGCTGATGCAAAATAATATGCGTAAACTTCTTTCTTACCATATTATCAGCCAGGTTGGTTATATGGTTGCGAGTATTGGTCTTGGTGGCGACCTCGGGGTGAACGGTGGACTTGCACATGCTTTACATCATATTCTTTATAAAGGATTGCTTTTTATGTGTGCCGGGGCAGTAATTTACCGTCTCGGTGAAGAGAGGTTAAGTAACCTCGGAGATTTATTTAAAAAAATGCCGATTACTACATTTACTGCTTTAGTTGCTTCATTCTCTATCGCTGGACTTCCTCTATTTAACGGGTTTATCAGTAAGACAATGATTAGTGAAGCAGCACATCAGACACATAATTATACGGTCTATTTAATTCTTAAACTTGCTAGTGTCGGTACTTGGCTTTCTTTCTTAAAGTTTACTTATTTTGGTTTCTTAAGAAAGGAAACGGGAGATAAACTCCCGCACTACAGTAGCGTTGGGGCTGGTCCCCAACTTCCGATTAAAGAAGTTCCTTGGAATATGCAAATTTCAATGCTTACTGTTGCTTTCCTTTGTTTCCTTACCGGGTTATATCCCAAACTGGTAATGAGTATTCTTCCTTATCCAATGGGAGGTGATTACCTCAGCGGATTACATTTTTATTCTGGGCACAACTTGCTCAGTGCAGCACAAATTTATCTTATCACTTTATTTATCTTTTGGCTTTCTAAAGAGTATTTTGCACCCCATGAGATAGAAACTTTAGATTTTGATTATTTTTACAAATCTGCCTATGGCGGATTCATCTGGTCATGTAAAACAATATTTACAAAATTTGATACTCTCTACACTCAATCAGTAGAAAAAGTGCTCCCTTATGCCCGAGAATCTTGGGGGATAAGTATTGAAGAGGGGAGCGTTGAAAAAATTATTAAAAATGGTGGAGGATTGATTGTCCAAACCAGTGAAAGGATAAGTTCTTTTGACCAGGATATAATTGATGGCACAGTAAATCGTATTGTTTCTTTTATTGTAGATATAGGGAAAAAATTAAGAAAAATACAAAGTGGTTATCTCCAGAATTACGCAAGTATAATTTTTCTTGCTTTGTTATTACTGATTCTGTTTCTTTTGATTTTATAAAAAGCGCACGAATAAACCGAATGATAGCAAATATGCTGAATATAAATTCGTGTAATGCGCTCTAATTCGTAAAATTCGTGTTACAAAAATGAATTTACCAATTTTATCATTCGTCCTTATTCTTCCTTTAATCGGGATTTTGTTTATCCTCTTTATCCCGGAAAGAAGAGAGAAGGTAATCAAATTTATTTCTCTTGCGGTTGTTCTTTTGGTTTTTCTTTTTACTCTTTTTGTCGTTACCAAGTTTGATTACCACAATCCGAGTATGCAGTTCATAGAGAGATACACCTGGATCAAACCTGCTGGGATTGATTATCATTTAGGACTTGATGGTATAAGTTTACCAATATTTTTCTTAGTTGCACTTTTCGCATTTTTGTGTGTAATTTTTTCTTGGAATATTGTAACCCGAGTTAAAGCATATTTTATTCTTCTACTACTTTTAGAGATGGGTGCGCTGGGGTTGTTTATTGCTTTAGATTTTATTCTTTTTTACATTTTCTGGGAATGGGTGCTTATCCCAATGTATTTTTTAATTAGCATCTGGGGGGGTGAGCACCCCGGGCATCCAAGGAAAGAATATGCTGCATTAAAATTTCTTCTTTATACACTTTTTGGCAGTGTGATAATGCTTATTGGCATTCTCGGAATGTATTTTAACGCAAAATTGAACACTTTCAATATTTTAGAATTCACTCAATATAAGTATCCTTTAAACTTACAAGTAATATTTTTTCTTGCTCTCTTTATTGGTTTTGCCTTCAAAGTGCCGATTTTCCCCTTCCATAGTTGGTTACCTGATGCCTATACTCAAGCACCAACGGTTGGTAGTGTATTTTTAGCCGCAATATTAGCCAAAATGGGTACTTACGGTTTCTTAAGGATAAGTTTACCGATTTTACCGGAAGCGATGCGCCTCTTCGCTACACCGTTAGCAATTTTAGGAGTAAGTAATATCATCTACGGTGCATTTATCGCTTTAGCCCAGAAAGATTTAAAAAGGTTAATTGCTTATTCCAGTCTAAGCCATATGGGTTATATTATTTTAGGTATTTCGGCGGGGACAATAAGTAGTCTTAATGGTGCAGTTTTAGGAATGTTTAATCACGGAATAATCATTGGACTTCTTTTTCTTCTCACCGGAATGATTAATGAACGAATGCAAAAAGAAACAATCCCACCACAGTATCGCTATTGTGGTGGGACAATCGTCTCACTTGATGGTTTTTCTTTGCATATTCCTTTGTTAAGTAGGATAATGACTTTTGCGGCACTTGCTGCTTTGGGGCTCCCCGGACTAAATAATTTCATTAACGAATTTTTGGTTTTATTAGGAATCCTTCAATCTACCCGGCTAAGCAAGATTTTCGTCATTCTGATTATCCCGGGAATGATTCTCACCATAATTTATTTTTTACGTTTAATTATCCGGTTAAACTTTTATCCTCTTAAAGAAACATTTCCAAATTCTTCAAAGTTAAGAGGTAATCGCCCCAAATGGCGAGAATTAATTGTTTTTCTTCCCTTGGTAATTATTATTTTTTTCTTAGGTATTTATCCGGTATTAATTTTGAAATATATCAATCCAACAATTATCTCTTTATTGAAATAAGATGAATATTTTTTCTTATTTCGTTTATTTACCTGAGATAGGTGTAGTTATTACTACTTTGTATATTCTTTTACGGATGCTATTTCTCTCTAAAGATAAAAAGAACGAGGAAGTAACCGCTTCTTACAAAACTACTTCAGCAGTATATTTAGGGCTATGTGGACTGGTTGTTTCTCTCTTGATTGCTTTCCAATTTCTTAATTTGTGGATTACTTCTGAAGGATTTGGCATTCCAAAAGGATTAATTTCTGATGGGTTTACTCTTTTTTTGCGTTTACCAATCTTATTCAGTGGGTTAATAGTTATTTTATTTTCGGCTGATTTCTTTAAGGGAAACAAATATCAAAATGAGTATTACATTTTACTTTTCCTTTCTCTTTTTGGCACACTTTTTGTCCTCAGTGCTAACGACTTAATAAGTATTTATATTGCTTTAGAATTATGTTCTATACCTACCTATATCTTAACCAGTTTAGAAAGAAACGAACCTAAGTCAATTGAGGGAGCAACAAAATATTTTCTTTTAGGTCTTTTAGGTTCGGTAACAATGCTTTATGGCTTTTCCTTTCTTTACGGATTTACGGGGACAACCTATCTCTCCGAAATGGCAAAAAAATTATTCTTTCCTGAACAACCGTTTATTCTTTTGGCAATGAGTTTAGTTATTTTTGGTTTAGGGATTAAAATTGCTGCTGTACCGTTTCATTTCCGTCTCCCTGATGCTTATGAAGGTGCTCCGACACCAGTCACTGCTTATCTTTCCGTTGGACCGAAGATTGCTGGCTTTGCGGTTATTTTGCGAATATTTCTTACTATTTTTACTTCGCTTAAATCACAATGGATGATAATTTTCACTCTCCTTTCGGTAGCCAGTATGACCGTAGGTAATCTTTTAGCCCTAATGCAAGATAATGTTAAACGGATGTTCGCCTATTCAAGTATTGCCCATACGGGTTATCTTTTAGTTGGTTTAGCGGTCGCTGACCAGCCGGCACTTTCTAGTATGCTTTTTTATCTTTTCGTATACATTTTTGCTAATCTCGGTGTTTTTGCAATTGTGAGTGCTAACTCTAAATATGGTGAATTGATAGAAAGTTTTACTGGGTTAAACCAAAGGGCACCATTTTATGCTCTAACCATGACTTTATTTCTTCTTTCTTTAGCCGGGATACCACCGTTAGCCGGATTTATGGGTAAACTTTACCTTTTTGCAACAGCAGTACGCAGCGGTTATACCTGGTTAGCAGTAGCGGGTGTGTTAAATAGTGTTTTTTCTCTTTCCTATTATTTCCGTATTGTAAGAGCAATGTATACTATTCCCAGTGAGTTGACCTCCTCTTTGGCGGAGGAAAAAGGTTCTTACCCTTTTCTGCTTATAATCGCACTGATTATTGTTCTCTCTGGAATTATTATTTTAGGTTTATATCCTTCCCCAGTGGTTAATTTAGCTCAAAGAGCAATTACATTTTAAATCGAATGAAAAGAATAAACAAATTCGAATAATTTAAATATTTTCATTCGGGTAATTCGCCAACATAAATGCACGAAATTGGTCTCGCGGAAGAAATTTTTAAAACAATTCAAGAATTAGCCAAACAGAATAATTTGAAAAAAATCACTAAAGTGAGAATAAAACTTGGTGAACAAGCAGGAGTTATGGAAAACCTTCTCTATCATAGCTTAGTTGACCATCTTTTCCCGGGAACATTTGCTGAGAGTAGCAAAGTGGAAATCATTAAGGAGAAGGTACGTTTTCGTTGTCCGCAATGTAACCAAGAATACGAAAATCTCCAAATAGCAAGATGCAGTTCCTGTGGTAACGAAAATTTAGAAATTATTGCCGGCACCGAAATATATATTGACCACCTTGAAGGAGAAGAATAGGGGTAAAAAGTCAATTTTTTGTTCCATAATTTTTTCTGTGGGTGTCAGTCCAAGCAGACACTTTCCTCACTCTATAATTCTTTGACCAGAAACAAAGAAACGTCCCGATAGGTCATGGTCTACCGAAAAGAATTTGATGTCGTTCGTGAAAGGTCTGCTTGTCCTATTAGTTGTCCTGCCTACCGTCATAAAAAAATCTGGGCTTTAGCATACGGGGGGCAAAATTCTGACTTTTTACTTGAGGCAAAGTAAAGAAAGAATGCAAGCAAAAAAATTAAGTGCTAAAAAATTAACCATAAGAGGTGTTGTTCAAGGTGTAGGTTTCCGCCCTTTTGTTTACCGTTTAGCCAAAAAATATAAACTTACTGGTTGGGTGCGCAACACTTCTCAAGGGGTAATTATTGAAGTTGAAGGTGAAAAAAATTCTTTTAACCATTTTCTTAATGAATTAAAGAGTTTTCCTCCCCCAGCAGCAAAGATTGACTCCCTAGGATTAGAAGACATCCAATTACAGAATTATCCCGACTTCCAAATTAGAGAAAGTATTGAACAGCCGGAAGAATTTCAACCTATCTCACCAGATATCGCTACTTGTGAAGATTGTTTAAAGGAACTTTTTAACCCGGATGACCGGCGCTACTGCTATCCTTTTATTAACTGTACAAACTGCGGACCACGGTTTACGATTATTGAAGACATCCCATACGATAGACCAAATACGACAATGAAAAAATTCACCATGTGTGCCGACTGTCAGAAAGAATATAATGACCCCGCGAATCGTCGTTTCCATGCTCAGCCTAACGCTTGCCCGAAATGTGGACCGGAAGTTGAATTAGCTAAGAGTTTAGAGCCAAGAGCCAAGAGTTTGCTAAAGGGGAAGCAGGCAATTGAGAAAACAATAGAATTACTTACACAAGGAAAAATTGTTGCCATTAAAGGATTAGGGGGATTCCATCTTGCCTGCGATGCTCTTAATGACCAAGTAGTAAATGAATTACGGCAAAGGAAACTGCGCCGCGATAAACCATTTGCGGTAATGATGCCAAACTTGGAAACGGCAAAGAAATACTGTTATGTTTCTGAAGAAGAGGCAAAACTTTTATTTTCTCCTCAAAGACCGATTGTTTTATTAAGAGAGAAAACAGGTTCAACAATCTCCAAATTTGTTGCCCCTTACCAGAAATATCAAGGTGTAATGCTCCCCTACACTCCCATTCACCATCTGTTATTCAATTCCCACTCACCACTCACCGCTCACCACTCACGAGTGTTGGTAATGACCAGCGGTAACATCAGCGAAGAACCAATTGCGATGGAAAATGAGGAAGCATTGAGACGGTTAAAAAATATTGCCGATTATTTTCTTCTCCACAACCGTGAAATTTATTCAAGATATGATGACTCAGTAGCCAGAGTTTTTAGTAGTGAACTATGCACCAGAGTGGTGCATGGTGAACCACAAATTCTGCGCCGGGCAAGAAGTTATGCTCCTTACCCAATCCATTTACCCAGCTCTTGCGTGCAAGGGCTGGGTTTACCTTTTGAAGTAGAAGAAATTCTTGCTACCGGTGCGGATTTAAAAAATACTTTCTGTCTCACCAAAGAAAAATATGCCTTTATCAGTCAACATATTGGCGATATGGAAAACTTAGAAACACTGGAACATTTTGAGAATACGCTTAATCTTTACAAAAAACTTTTCCGGGTCAACCCAAAAATTATCGCTTACGATTTACATCCTGACTATTTCTCCACCAAGTTTGCCCTCCAACTATCAACCATCAACTATCAACTATCAACTATTGGAATTCAGCACCACCACGCCCATATCGCCAGTTGTATGCTTGAAAATAATCTGCCCAACTCCAAGGTGATTGGTGTATCTTTTGATGGAACCGGTTACGGAACTGATGGAAAAATCTGGGGTGGCGAATTTCTTCTCGCTGACTATGAAGGATTTGAACGAGTTGGACATTTTTCTTACTTACCTTTACCAGGAGGAGAGTTAGCAATCAAAAAACCTTATCGGATGGCTATTGCTTATCTCTCGGCTATAAACGAACCTTTACCGGAAATATTGAGCAAAGGAATTAAGGAAGAAGAAATAGAAGCAACCACCATCCAGTTAAAAAACCAGTTTAATTCCCCCCTTACTTCCAGTTGCGGAAGATTTTTTGATGCAGTTTCGGCTTTATTAGGAGTAAGAAAAGAAATAAACTATGATGGACAAGCAGCAATAGAATTAGAAATGCTTGGTGTGAACCAGAACAGTTCACACCTTGCTGACGAATCCGAAGAAAGTTTCTATCCGTTTGAGATAAAATTTGTTGATGATAAATTCATTCTTAACCAATTATCAATTTTTGCTTGCGTTTTAGATGACTTGAAAAAAGGTATAGCAAAAGAAACAATTTCAGCAAGATTTCATAATACGATTGCTCAGGTTATCCTTGAACTTTGTAAAAAAATATTGCAAAATAAAGGTAATTACCTTGTTGGAGGTGATTACCTTGGAATAAAAACTGTCTGTTTAAGTGGTGGTGTATTCCAGAATTTATACTTAATGAAAAAAGTAATCCCGCTTTTAGAGAAAAATAATTTTACAATTTATTATCAGAAAAAAGTTCCTTGTAATGACGGTGGGGTTTCTCTCGGTCAAGCAATCATCGCTAGTTTCACGAATAGACACGAATGAGATTATCACGAATGGACACAAATAAGGATAAGAAAATTGTTTACCCTGAATTAAGTTATCAGATAATGAAAATTTTGTTTACCGTCCATAATAGATTAGGACCTGATTTACAAGAAAAACATTACCAGCGTGCAATTACTTTAGAGTTAGGGAAACAAAAAATTAAATTTGAAAGAGAAAAAGAAATTGATATATTTTATGACGGAAATAACATAGGCAAATATTACCTTGACTTCCTAATAGAAGGTAAAATAATCTTAGAAATAAAAGTGGCAAAGAATTTAGTTACTAAATTTTCAAAGCAAGTAATAGAATATTTGAAATCTACTCCTTACAAATTAGCAATTATTGCTAATTTTGGAAAACAAAGATTAGAATATAAACGCTTAGTATATTGATTCGTGCTTTCATTATTCGTGTATATTCGTATTCTCTTCATTCGTTTGTATTCGTGTTGTTTTAATTCGTGTACATTCGTGTTCCCTAATTCGTGTATATTCGTGGAGGTATTAAGATGTGCTTAGGTATACCAATGAAAATTTTGAAAATCAAGGATGACTTAGCGGTTGCTGAAGTTGGTGGAGCAAAAAGGCAAGTCGGTTTAACTTTAGTTAGTGGCATCAAGGTTGGTGATTATGTAATCGTCCACGCTGGTTATGCAATCCAGAAATTAGACAAAAAACAGGCGGAAGAGACCTTACAACTAATGCGCCAATGGGGTGAAACCCTTACGTAAATTTACGTTTGATTACAGTGATAAAGTCACCGATTACGGTGATAAATAAATCGCTGGAATCGCCCCTCAAAATCGCTGGAATCTTGTTATAGAACATGAAATATATTGACGAATTCCGGAATAACCAATTAGCCCAAAATTTAGCCAAAAAGATTGACCGGACAGTTGGTAAAAGAAAAATCGTTCTGATGGAAGTCTGTGGAACACATACGGTCGCAATTTTTCGTTCGGGTATAAAATCAATCTTACCAAAAAATTTAACCCTCCTTTCTGGACCCGGTTGTCCGGTCTGTGTCACGCCGAATAATTATCTGGATAAAGCAATCGCTTATGCAAGATTGAAAGATACAATTATCGTTACTTTCGGTGATATGCTCCGTGTGCCGGGGTCAAGTTTAAGTTTAGAAAAAGAAAAAGCCGACGGTTGCGATATCCGTGTAGTTTATTCCACTTTAGAAGCATTAGAAATTGCCGAAAATAATCCAAAGAAAAAAATTGTTTTCTTAGCGGTAGGTTTTGAAACCACTTCACCAACAATCGCAGTTGCAGTTACTTTAGCAAAAATAAAGAACTTAAAAAATTTTTATATTCTTTGTGGACATAAAATTGTTCCCCCGGCATTGGAAGCATTAGTCAATACTAAAGAATTAAAAGTAGAAGGTTTTCTTTTACCCGGGCATGTAAGCACGATTATCGGTTCACGACCTTACGAATTTATTGCCGAAAAATATAAAGTTCCCGGTGTAATTGCTGGATTTGAACCTTTAGATATTCTCCAGGGAATTTATATGCTGGTCAAACAGGTTACTGATGGTGAAACGAAAATTGAGATTCAGTATACTCGTTCAGTAAAAAAGGAAGGTAATCCAAAAGCACAAGATTTGCTAAAGGAAGTTTTTGCCGTAACTCATTCTGACTGGCGTGGGATTGGAGTAATTCCCGATAGCGGTTACAAACTAAGTGAAAAATATCGTGAATTTGATATTGAAGAAAACCTACCCGTAGAAGTAGAAAAAGCAAAAGAAAATCCCGGCTGTATCTGTGGTAAGGTCTTACAAGGACTGAAGACACCATTTGAATGTCCACTTTTTGCCAAGGTCTGCACCCCGGAAAAACCAGTCGGTGCCTGTATGGTCTCTTCCGAAGGTACCTGTGCCGCTTACTACAAATACGGCAGATAATGGAGACAGACGGGAGAAGATAACCAAGTGGGAGGATAGATACAAAGAAATGAATGGAATGGAGGGCCAAAATTTTCTTCTGACACAAATTCAAATATTGCAAGCACATATTGACAGTCTAATTACAAATAACACGACCCGTATTAATGCATTTTTATTAGTCTGCATGATTGCCGCTACTTTGTCCACATTTTTCTTCAAAGAAAATAACTTTACCCCATTCATTCCTCTTGTTGCTTTTGCTTTGTTAGGCATAGGTTTGTATTACTTAAGACTTGCTATGTGGTGTAATATAGAAGTAGTTCGTTACTTTCGAATAATTAATAGAATACGGAATTACTTTGACACGGCAAATTCAAATTTGAAGATAAAAGACCTATGTTTTCCTCTGCCGTTGACGGATAAAGAACCAAAAAGATTTACGCAAGTTTTCGATCCCGGGCTTTTTTTACTGATGGGACTGAATAGTATTCTATTTGCTCTGGGATTATTGACGCTATTGAGATTACAAACATCCTGTTTTATGTCAGTCCTCCTTCTTTTATCTTCATTGGTTTTCTGCATTCAACTTTTATATATCAAGAAGGTGGAACAGAAGAACATTGAATAGACAACACAAAAAGAAAGGAAACACCAGGGAGATATATTGGTGTTCTAATTGTGACGTTCCGTTACTTTCTAACCGGTGCGGAATCTGTGGTACAAAAGGTCTTTACTCTGCTTCTGACCTCCGACCAATTTTTTCTGAAGAAAGAGAAAACCTTTCTGAAGAATTGAGATTAACGCTACCAGAGAACATATTCTATTCTCGGCGAAGAATAATATTTGCTGGAAAAACACTGATAAGGTTTACTCTTAAAAATGGCCATTTCATATTACACGGAAACTACAAACATTTTTCCAAAATACAGGATTCAAATTTTGACAAACTATTTGAAAAGATATTAAAAGCTAATAAAACTATTCTAAACGAACTTGAGAACGAATCTAAGAAGTTCATTAAGGCTACATATAAAAAATATAAATCAGAAATATCATCTATTGCCGTTTCTTTCTCTGGAGGAAAGGACAGTTTGGTAATAGCCGATTTAGTTAGAAAATCATTACCCAACGAAAAGATAAATCTATTTTTTGCTGATACTACTTTGGAATATCCAGATACATATAACTATTTGGAATATTTTAAGATGAGTCAGCAATTTAAGGTAGTTGTAACTACACCAGATACAGATTTCTTTGAAATGTGCGAAAAACTAGGTCCACCGAGTAAGATACTGAGATGGTGCTGTAGTTTAATTAAAGCTAACGCTGTTAACAAGCTGTTTAATGTGTATGAGAATAAAGTGCTAACCTTTGATGGTGTTAGAGCATCGGAATCATCTAATAGAAGTCGATATCCAAGGATAATTCAGAACCCTAAGATACATAAACAGATAACAGCAAGGCCAATTTTTGAATGGCCTACATTTGCAGTTTGGTTATATATTCTCAAGAAGAAATTACACTTCAATTCAGCATACAAAAAGGGATTCAGTAGGGTTGGTTGTTCTCTTTGTCCATATAATTCTGAATATGACGATTTTTTGATTAGGAAGTTTTATTTCAATAGTACAAACAATAGCAACAATATTTTCATTAAGACCTGGCGTAATAAATATATGCGTTTTGTTAATCTTATTAAAAAAACAGCTATCAAGAATAATAATGAAGAACCAGAAAAATACTTTAAACTTGGTTACTGGAAATCAAGAAAACCTAACCGCCAAAAAGTTGAAGCTGTTCAAGTTTCACAGAAAGATAATTATTTGAAATTTAGTTTTCTAAACAAAATTCCCGCCTTTCTTCCCGAGTATCTAAAACCAATTTCAAAAATAAGATATTCAAAAACTTCCCCCTTCTTTAGAAGCTGTATCCAAAACCCAGGAGTGATTAGTGGCTTTGTTGGTGGAGAAGAACTATTGGTAAGTCTTGAAAAACCCGAATATCTACAACTAATAAGAAAACAAATAGAAAGATCCCTAAATTGTGTAGGGTGTGGAAGTTGTTTATATGTTTGTCCCGAAAGAGCAATAAGCATTGTCAATGGTAAGATGAAAATTGACGAAAACAAATGTATCCAGTGTCTAAAGTGTGTTAACTATAAAAACTGCATCATTGATTACAAAGCTAAAGAAGAAAAAATCTTTTTTGAAGGAGGCAATTACAATGTCTAACAACAAATTCTTCGGCAGAGTAGTGGGAACACAAAATAATCCAGTTACTCCCGTATCATTCCCTTTTTGGGGAAATGATATAAACGCGGAGGTAGAAATTGGAGATATAGTAACAGCAGAACAGCCGCAGGAAAATATTAAAGTCGTTGGTATTGTTGATGGACTTGAATTATTTTCCGACCTACCCGATACATTAAGAGCATTCTTTAGTCATAACTTTGGAGATGTAACAAGTGAACCACCAACAGATAGACCATTGGTTCTTCAGGGTAACGTCCAGGTAGCGTGGCGTAGTGATTATAGAACTCGTCCAATAAGACACGGAGCAAAAGTTCGTCATGCTACCTCTGAAGAAATAATGAGTGCTTACGCTGGGGACATTCCAGAAGAAAGTAGAATTGTTGCAGGTTTAATAAGAGATTCTTTGGGAAATTATATTCCTGTTCCTGTGCACGCAGATTTTCTATTGGGTCCGGAAGCTGCTCACATAAATATCACAGGGGCGTCTGGTTTAGCAACTAAGACATCCTATGCTGTATTTTTAATGCGTTCACTATTATCTTACGCTAAGAAATTCAAAAAAAACATTGCTATAGTTGCTTTTAATGTAAAACACGATGATCTTCTTTGGTTAGACAAATGTCCTAAAAACATGGATAAAATGGTAAAAATGTATAGACAAAGTGGCTTATACCAAAAAGCAATAGAACTTGGGATCCCTGTTAATGAACCGCTCGAGTGTAAAATATTTGCCTCCAGCGACCCATCTGGAAAACCCTACAGCTTTCGCCCGGAACCAAAAACAATTTCAACTTTTTCATATGGGCTTTGTGACCTTGTAGATTTGGGTGGCCACGCTCTTTTAGGATTGCTTGAGCCAGAAACTATAACAGAAAAATCCGAGGCGTTAATTTATTCTATTGCGTCTGAGGTTGAACTGAACATGAAAAAGAAAAGACCGATATCCTTTGCCAATCTTTTTGAGGAACTTAATAAACGACTTAAGGAAGAATGGGTAACTATTGCGGGTATGGGTCATCATGAGGCTACTATTAGAAAAGTAAGCCGGGATTTAAACACAATAGCACAATATAAATTACCCGGGTTAATACGATTTGATTCTCCAACTGGAGATCCTTTGCCCTTGACTGACTTAAAACCAGGAAACTTATGGATAGTTGATATTTCTCGTCTTAATGAACAAGGACAAAGATTAGTATTTTATCGTGTCTTATCTCATATAGAGGTAAATCTTGCCAAAGGAACCAAGGGATTTCCTGAGAAAGTCATCGTATTCGTAGATGAGTTAAATAAATTTGCACCGTCAGGCGCACTTACTAGACTTCCGCTTAAGTCACAGATAATAGATATTGCGGCTCGGGGCAGAAGTATAGGATTGACTTTATTAGGTGCACAGCAGTTTGCGTCACGAATAGATGACCAGGTATTTGGTAATAGCGGTACTTTTGTTGTAGGGCGTACCGATGCTGTTGAATTAAGAAATTATAACTATGCTTGGATGAGTGAGGGATTTAAGAAAAAAGCACAGTCACTTCCTAAAGGACAACTTCTGGTTCGTCATAGTGCTCATCCACAACCATTTCTTGTGAATTTTCCTATCCCTCTTCATAGCCTGTGGCAATTTGAACAAGAAGGGAAGATAAAACCTGCGGTAGAGGATTTGTTAAGCCCGGAAGAGGTATTTGTAGGGTTACGCGTTCGCCATGCTGAACTTGGAAAAACTGGTAAAATCATCCAAATAGACGGAACTGGTGAAAATATGAAAATCAAAATTGAATTTGATGATGGTGACGTAAAAGTTTTTTCTATTAAGGCTACAAGAATAGAAAGGGTCTAACATTATGGAAGATTTAGATATAAGAAAAAGTATTCAGGAAGGATGTAAAATTTTGCAAAACATTCCAGGACGAACCTGTAGGGTTAATATCAGTGAAGAATTGGCTGATATCACTGAAACATTTTCGTATCCTCCTCAGTACAAAAGTAGCGTTAGTATCATTGAAGAAATCAGAGATGGCCAAGTTGGAGTTATAAAAGAAACCGTGGAAGAACAGGAAGACGGCAAGAAATTCGGAATATTAGATTGGGGAAAAAGTTATAAATTAACCGGTGCTAAATTGGACCATAAAATCGTTGCCTTTATAGATGGAATACAGAGAACTATACCCGCTAAGGAACTATTAGCAAAAAATGGAGCAATTGGTCTAATGCATCTTGCTGTAGTCACTGTGGGAACTATGGTTCGGGTTAGAAAAAGTTTAAAAGTTAAGGATGATTTAATTGTTCAGAAAACTCTAATTTTGGGACCTATAAAAGGGTTGTTGGAAACAGGTATAATAGGCAACGATAGTTATTTACACCTGTTAAGTGAAAAAGCGATATTGGTAGAACAGTTAGAAAAGATAAAAGATATGGAGGACCATTTGCTCGTTATTGATACTACAGACCCTCATCCAAGTGAAATAACAAAAAGACGAGACCAAACAGAAGAAGGAAAGCAGCGACTCTACTTAAAAGGTGAAGGTTTACTTGATTTAGCCGCGCAACGCAGACGAGCTAGGAATAGAGTAGGCAGAATTAGACAAATTCTAGAATATAAAACTTTGAAAAAAGCAAGTGAACTGCCAAAGGAAAATGAATGGATAGTATTAGATGGAACCACAGTTGACCTTTCTGGGGAAGATCCAGAAAAAGTTTTTAGGCGTTTAATGGCAGTAAGTAAAACATTGCGCACGAGGTTTTTATCTTCTTCTCAAACAATTAAAGTAATCCACATGAAAGAAAAACAACGCTGTTCAGCGTTTCAGTTTATAGAAGATTATGAAGAAGGTGCACAACCTAACGTTCGGATGAAACCAAGAATATCTTGGTATATGAGATTGCATGGATATAGCCCGAGCGGTCCCTTACCCGAATATATGGGATTAGTAAGAATAGAACTACACGAAGGTATGATAAGACAAAATTGGGTTAATCTTGATATTACCGAACTGGCTGATACCCTATCTTATTTGGTTTTTAGGGACAGGCTTCCTGTCCCAATGGACGATCCTCGCTGGGCAAGTCTATTATATCCGGTACAGTGCGTTGAACGATTACTCAGAGCAAGAATACCTTCTATTGATTCTATACTCGCTATGGTGGGGCAATAAGAAGCGGAAAGCGAGTGGGTCTTGATTCTTAAGAAGCTAGGAAACGAGGTCTTTCTACTTTACTTACGATAAACTGTAATAGTTGACTTTGGAAAAAATATAAATGGTGCTTGGTTCGGTGTTTATATCTGGTGGTAAAATGCAAAAAGTAATAGAAACCCAAAATGTAGAATTTAAAGAAAATTGGCACGACGAATGTCTTAGAAGCATTTGTGCATTTGCCAATACAGATGGCGGGGAACTTATCATTGGCATAAATGACAAAGGAAAGGTTATTGGACTTAAGAATTCAAAACGACTTCTTGAAGATATACCTAACAAGGTAAGAAATATACTGGGTATAGTTCCAGATGTTCAGATTGAAGATAAAAATGGTAAATCTATTTTAGTAGTTAAAGTAGAACGTTCTTTCGCTCCCATTTCTTATGAAGGCAGGTTCTACATAAGAAGTGGAAGCACAAATCTTGAATTGAAAGGGAAGGAACTTTCAAGATTTTTAATTTCAAAATCTGGCAAGGACTGGGATGAGTATATAGAAGAAGGTGTTACTCTGGACGACATTGACTTTAAATCTATTGAAAAATTTAAGGAAATTGCAGTAAAAAGATTACTCTTTGTGAAAGAAGAAAAAGACCCTTTAAAAATTCTTGAAAAATTAAACTTGATTGAAAATGGGAAACTAAGAAGAGCCGGTATATTGCTTTTTGGTAAAAATCCTAAACAATTTTTCATCAGTGCTTATGTGAAAATAGGTAAATTTTTAACCGATACCGATATTGTGAGTTCAGATGATGTTGAAGGCAATTTATTTCAACAGGTTGAGAAATCTATAGAGTTGCTGAAAACGAAGTATCTTATATCTGAAATAAAGTTTGAAGGTATTTACAGAAAAGAGGTTTTAGAATATCCAGAAGAAGCATTAAGGGAAGCCGTAATAAATGCGCTAATTCACAGAGATTATATCGGAGCACACACTCAGTTAAAAGTCTACCCTAATAAACTAATCTTATGGAATGAAGGTGGCTTGCCAAAAGAGATAAGGATTGAAGATTTAAAGAAAAATCATCCTTCAAGACCGAGAAACGAATTACTGGCTGATGTGTTTTTTAAAGCAGGACTTATAGAGACCTGGGGCAGAGGGACAATAAAAATAATAGACGAATGCCAAAAAGCGGGATTACCTGAGCCGGAATTTAAAGAGGAATTTGGTGGTTTGTCAGTATATTTCTACAAGGACATTTACACCGAAGAGAATCTAATAAAGATAGGGCTGAACGAAAGACAAATTAAAGCGGTGATGTATGTAAAAAAGAAAGGGAAGATTACAAATAAGGAATATCAAGAACTTACGGGCATATCCAGACAGATGGTGACAATTGACCTTGCGGAACTTGTTGAAAAAAATGTCTTTAAAAGGATAGGCAAGGCTGGTAAAGGCATTGCCTATCAATTGACTAAATTGACTAATAAATGACTAATAATTGACTAATGAATAACGAAAAGGTAATGAAAGTAACGATTTGGTAATGAATGATTTAAAATGAGCCGAAAAAGAGCCAAAAACGCCAAAATAGAAAGCGGGGACGGAGTCCTTCAATTTTGTTCAGAATAAATTGAAATGGTTAAGAAAATAAAACATCGGGGAATGAAGATTAGCAAAAAAGAACACCGGAAATGGCATCAGAAGAAAGGCAAAATCACTCCGAAAGAGCATAAAAAATTGATGCAGAAAATGGGTATCAGCAAAGCCGAAGACCGGGAATGGCACCGGAAACAGGAGATACCCAATTTTTTAACCGGTAAAGCAGAGGAAAGACCGGTTAATCCGTTTGCGATTGGCGGTGGTTTTCTCGCTTATTGTGTAAGACAAGGATGGCTAAAACAAGAAGGCAAAGGCAGAGATACGAAATATTATTTTACTCCTTCAGGCAGAATTGAACTTAAAAAACTTGGGATTAGTGTATAGTCAAAGGATAGCGGAAAATGTCTAAAATTTTATTAGCTCACGGCAGCGGCGGAAAATTGATGCACGACCTGATTGAGAAAGAAATCTTAAAAAGGTTCGCTAATCCTTTTTTGTCCCCCCTCGGTGATTCAGCAATCTTTGAAATCAAAGGTCAAAAGTTTGCTTTCACCACTGATTCTTATGTAGTCAAACCAATCTTTTTCCCGGGTGGTGATATTGGTAAACTTGCGGTCTATGGCACCGTAAACGATTTAAGTATGGTTGGTGCGGAACCTTTATATCTTTCCTGCGGGGTAATCCTTGAGGAAGGTCTGGAGACGGAAATTTTAGATAAGATTCTTGCTTCAATGGAAACAGCCGGAAAAATTGCCCAGGTCAAAATTATTACTGGTGATACTAAGGTCGTGGAGAAAGGTTCAGCGGATAAAATCTTTATCAATACTGCCGGAATTGGAATTATCAAGAACAATCGTGTACTCTCTACCGATAAGATTAAGAAAGGTGATAAAATCATCATTAACGGTTCAATTGGTGACCACGGGATTGCAGTGATGAGTGAACGGATGAATCTAAAGGTTACTTCAAGTTTAAAAAGTGACTGCGCACCGTTATCGGGTTTAGTGAAAAAAATATTAGCGGTAACTAACGGAATAAGGTTTATGCGTGACCCGACCCGCGGGGGTTTAGCTACTACCTTAAACGAAATTGTTGCCAAAACAAATTTAGGTATTTTAATCCGCGAAGAAGATATCCCGGTAAAAGATGAAGTCCAAGGTATTTGTGAACTGCTTGGTCTTGACCCGCTTTATGTCGCCAACGAAGGTAAAGTAGTAATCGTGGTTTCCCCGGAATCGGCCGAAAAAGTCCTCAAGTTAATGAAGAAAGATAAATTAGGTAAGGAAAGTCGGATTATCGGTGAAATTGTTGACCAGCCGAAAAAAGTAATTCTCAAAACACTGATTGGTGGACATCGGATTGTAGATATGCTTACCGGTGAACAACTACCCCGAATCTGCTAAGATAAGTCTGATTACACAGATTAACCCCGTTAGAAATATCGGGCAATATTTGCTTGAAGCAAAAAGATTTTCCCGCAATTATTAAATATCAGCAATTTCTAACGGGGTAAAAGACCAGACTACACAGATTAAACCCAAAAATATTCCCTCACCCCGACCCTCTCCCCTTGTGGGAGAGGATTAAGGTGAGGGGGCAATCTGCGTAATCAGTTTTTTAAAATCCTTGCCCCGTTAGAAAATCTTTGATTTCTAACGGGGTGAGTGTAATCAAGTTATTTTTTGGAGGGCTTCACGACCAGACATACCGAGATTTATACCTACTTCTTTTGCTTTTTTACTTACGGCAACAACTTTCTTTTCTAACATTTCTTCAATCGTGTTTACTCCGGTAATAATTACACAGCAATCACCAAATTTTTCCGCAGTTTCTAAATTCCAGTATCCACAGGCAAGATAACCTCTTTCTCCGACAATTAAAACTAAAGTTTTTTCGGTTCGGCTGTCTTCGGCAAGCTCAGACCCTGAGTATACCGAAGGGGGCTCACCGCAGGTCCCAATTTTAATTTCGTATCCTCTGAACTTTTTATTTCCGACAGTAACTTCTTTCTCCATAGGACAAATATTCCTTACCCTGATGGGCACGAGATAAAATTCACAAGATTAGCACAGATTATGTATAAATCCTTCTTTTTACAACTAATTTATTCTTACCGAAATTAGCCAGAAGAGCAATTTTATAATTTGAACCCCGCACATAATAATACATCTGGTCTACCATCGCTTTGGCCAGAAGAGGCACAGCTTTTATTTCAAGGATAACTTTATCATCAATTATGAAATCAGGTCTATATACGCCTATTTTTTGACCTTTGTATTTTACTTCTAATGCTTTTTCTTCAACAAAAGGGATATTTTGATGTTTCAATTCTATTTTTATCGCTTCATGATAAATATTTTCTTTATGAACCGGACCTAAATTCTTATGTACTTCAAGAAGTACTCCAATAATTTTATAGGTCAAATCTTTATAAAGATAATCTGTGACCATCTGTATCTTTTAATCTGCATTCATCTGTGCTCGTCTCTAATGGGCACGGACAATTTCTTTAATTTTCATCAGGCGAGTAAGATTATCCCGTTCGGTTTCAGTAAGTTTTGCGGTGATATATTTTATTGTTTCTACTAAGTTTGGGATAAGGATATATTCTAAAGCATTAACCCGGCGGCGAGTCCTCTCAATTTCCAAAGCAAGAAGTTCTACTGTTTTCTCTAAAGCGGTAAGTTCAAGCATTAGGGGAAGCACTTCTTGATACTTTAAGAGTGCAAGGTCAAGTTCTGCGGAAGTAAAAACTATACCATAAGTAAACGGAGTTCCTTCAAATTCTACCGAAACTTTAGGGACACGCAAATTGAGAAGATAAGTATAAGTAAGGTTTATTTCTGTTTTCATTCGTGAAAAGAGTAATGCTTCACCAAGAATTTCTTCAGGCATTAGTGCACGGGCAAGAAGAAAACTTCTCAGCGCATTTTCAAGTTTTTCTTCAACTTCTTTACGCAGGTCTATCACTTCTTCCATCAAAGGAAGAAACTGGCGGACTAATTCATCCTGTTTATCTTTAAGCAAACGATGTCCACGGCGAGCAATAGCAATCCGCCGCTTCAACTTCAGTAACTCCATCCGGGTAGCACCAACTGCTAAACGCATATTTTCCACCAAATCCTAAATTCAAAATCCTAAACTCTAAACAAAGTCAAAATCTAAATTATTTTGCTTTTTCTAAGATAGAACCAAATATTTTTGTAAGTTCACCTACTTCCTGAATAAGGTCATTTTTTTCTTTTTCTATTGCTTCAGAACTTGACATAGTAAGTTTTAGCCAATATCTACTTTCTTTAGTTTCCTTACGAGAAATTTTTATCCTCATCAGAAAATCCTTTTTGCTCAAAGATTCATTTGCTTCTATATAATTTGCTTCCACCGAACCCGCTGACCTTATCAATTGTCCCACCACCGTGCCTCTACGGCAGGGCTTCCGATGAGGAACGACAACTTCGCCTCTGTGGTGGGATTGTTTAATAACCTCAGTATTTGCTAATGTCCCGATAGGTCATGGTCTACCGATTAGAAATCTTGTTGGTAAATAACGACTCTTTTAGCAAATTTTAATGTTCTTTCTTCGAGATCGTAATGTTTTATATTTTCAATTTTATTCACTTGGTCTTGTTTAGGATTCAGATATTAGAGTTTAGTGCTTGACAGTTGTGGAAGGTATTTTTCTATTTCTTCTTCTTTGACTCGTTTTAATTCAGTCTTCGGTAATAAGGTTAAAAGACGCCAACCTAAATCTAAAGTCTCGGCAATACTGCGGTTTTCTTCTTCACTTTGACGAACAAATTCGTTTTCGTAATGTTCAGTAAATTTAATAAACATTTTATCCGTCTCCGAAAGTGCCGCTTCACCAAGAATAAGTGCTAATTCTCTTAAATCACGTCCCCGTGCATAGGCAGCAAAAAGTTGATTGATAACATTAGCATGGTCTTCGCGTGTCTTTGTCCCGCCGATACCCTTTTGTTTTAGTCGGGAAAGTGATGGAAGGACATCAATTGGTGGATAGATACCTTGCCGATGTAATTCACGGGAAAGGATAAGTTGTCCTTCGGTGATATAACCAGTCAAATCTGGAACCGGATGGGTTTTATCATCTTCCGGCATTGTGAGAATCGGAATTTGCGTAATTGAACCTTTTTTCCCTTTAATTCTGCCAGCACGTTCATAATTGGTGGCTAAATCGGTATACATATAACCAGGATAACCCCGTCTACCAGGCACTTCTTTCCTTGCAGCGGAGATTTCCCGTAAAGCATCACAGTAGTTGGTCACATCAGTAAGGATAACTAAGACATGCATATCTTTTTCAAAAGCAAGATATTCTGCACAGGTAAGCGCAACCCTTGGTGTAGAAATTCGTTCAATTGCCGGGTCATCAGCAAGATTAATGAAAAGCACTGCTCGTTCTATTGCACCAGTCCGCCGGAAATCGGCAATAAAGAAGTTTGCTTCTTCAAAAGTTATACCCATTGCGGCAAAGACAACGGCAAATTTTTCTTCTTTACCTAAAACTTTTGCTTGCCGGGCAATCTGTGCGGCTAAAAGATTATGCGGTAAACCGCTACCGGACATAATCGGTAATTTTTGTCCCCGGACTAAAGTATTCATTCCATCAATTGCCGAAATACCAGTTTGAATAAACTCGGAAGGATAATCCCGAGAATAAGGATTTATTGGACTGCCGTTAATATCCAATTTCTTCTCCGGAATAATTTCCGGACCTTTATCAATTGGACGACCTAAACCATCAAATATTCTACCAAGCATATCTAAAGACACTGAAAGTTCAATTCCGCGTCCTAAGAAACGGACACGACTTTCAGTAGTATTCAGTCCGGTCGTTCCCTCAAACAATTGAACCAGAACTTTATCCCGGTTTACCTCCAAAACTCGTCCCCGACGGATTTCACCGGTTTTCAATTCAATTTCGGCAATTTCACCGTATTTAATTTCTTCAGTTCCTTCTACCAGAATTAACGGTCCAGCAATGCTACTTACACTAAGATATTCTTTATACATTGGAAATGCTCACTTCAGCAATTTCTTTTTTGACTTCTTCTTCTACTTGGCTAAATTTTCCTAATTCTTTTTCTGGAGTAAATTTTAGCCGCGCAATTTTTTCGCGCACTCTCAACTTTGCTAAGATTTGAAAATCAATACCTTTATCTAACGCTTCCAGACATTGCTGATGGAGAAAAATAATTACTCTTAGAAGAAAATACTGTTTTCTTAGCGAAGTATAGGTATCCTCCGGGTCAAAAGCAATTTGGTGCAGAAAATCTTCCCGTATAGATTTTGCGGTTTCTAAAATCAACCTTTCTTTAGGGGAAAGTGATTCAATACCTACGAGGCGGACAATTTCTTCCAAAGTTGCTTCTTCCTGAAGAATTTTCATCGCTTCATTGCGCAAAGGAAGAAAATTGGGTGCAATTTCTTTTGCAGAAAAATCTTTAATATTCTCTAAATATAACGAATAACTACGTAACCAACTTATTGCCGGGAAATGACGCATATAAGCAAGTTTATCTTCCAGGGACCAGAATACTTTTACTACTCTTAAAGTTGCTTGCACTACCGGGTCAGAAAGATCACCCCCGGGTGGTGAAACCGCACCAATAACTGAAAGTGTACCAAACCGGTTATCATTACCTAAACAACTAATTTTCCCAGCACGTTCATAAAATTCTGCTAACCGTGTTGCTAAATAAGCCGGATATCCTTCTTCACCGGGCATTTCTTCCAGACGACCGGAAATTTCGCGTAACGCCTCTGCCCAACGACTGGTAGAGTCCGCCATCAGTGCTACTTTATAACCCATATCCCGGAAATACTCAGCAATAGTTATTCCCGTATATATTGATGCTTCTCTTGCGGCTACCGGCATATTAGAAGTATTAGCGATGAGAACTGTCCGCTTAATCAACGGTTCACTGGTATGTGGATCCTTCAACTCCGGAAATTCAAGCAAAACATCCGCCATTTCGTTCCCGCGCTCACCGCAACCGACAAAAATAATAATATCCGCATCTGACCATTTGGATAATTGATGTTGAACGACCGTTTTTCCAGAACCAAAAGGACCGGGGATACAAGCCGTGCCACCTTTCGTTACCGGGAAAAAGGTATCAATTACTCGCTGTCCAGTAATCAATGGTTCATTGGGAGGTAATTTTTCTTTATACGGTCGGGGAAGACGAACCGGCCATTTTTGGAGCATCGTAACCGTGAACCGTTGACCGTTAACCGTTGAACGAATTTCGGCAATCGGTTCATCAACGGTGAATTCACCTTCAGAGATTTTTACTATTTCCCCTTCAATTCCCAGAGGAACCATAATTTTATGAATAACCAGTGTAGTTTCCTGCACCCCACCCAGAATATCACCAGAAGTTACTTTTGCACCTTTTTTCAAAAGTGGTTTGAAATACCATTTTTTCTTCCGTTCAACTCCCGGTAAATCAATACCCCGCGTTACTAAATCGCCAGCAAGAAGACGAATCAAATCTAAAGGTCTTTGCACACCATCATAGATTGAACCAATCAAACCCGGACCTAACTCTACACTCAGTGATGCACCGGTCGGATAAACCGGCTCACCGGGACCAATTCCCGAGGTCTCCTCATATACTTGAATTGATGCTTTATCTTCCTTCAGTTCAATTACTTCACCAATAAGTTTTTTCTCACTTACTTTAACTACCTCATACATTTTCACGTTGGACATATTCTCCGCAACCACTAAAGGTCCGGCAACTCTAATTATTCTTCCTACTTCCATACTACTTTTTCTCCTAAGGGTAAAAAGTTGAAGCCCCGAGCGTAATTCAAATATTTTTAGACAAAAGCAAGACTGCGAAGGGTTAAAAATCTGCCACCAAGATTTGCCCGTCCGCCGTAAGTCGCCGACGCTCCAAAGCTTTGGCGACGGAGCGTTTACTCTGGGGGGCGGAGCGGATTTACCGGAGCAGGCGCAGTTTTTTGCCGCCCCCGACGATACGTCAGGGGAAAAATATTATTGGAGCGAGGGGCTGACTTTTTGCCCTCTATCTAAATTTTTGAACTAACTAAATCTACACCTACACCTCTTTCAGAAAATTTGCGTAACCGTAAGAAACCTAAATTTTTCTTTTCTCCCATTCCCGGAATAACGGTTACACAAATATTACTACTGCTGGTTAACTCACTAATTCGCGCAAATAATTCTTCGGCATAAGTTTCCGTAATAAATACAAAACGATATTTTTGCCATACCGCTTCTTCTAAACTTTCCCTCGCTTCTTGCACATTTCTAACGAATGAAGTCCTAACACCTAACCCCTGAAAAATCCATATTTCTTCTTTTTTGCCAATTACATATACTAAATTCGTATCCATTTCAAATATATGCTTCTCTTAAATTTTGCCGAATCATTTCCAGAGGTAAATTAGTAATTTTACCAAAAATAATTAAGCGTATATTTTTTATTTCCATCTCTTTCGCTGAAAGATAGCCAATAAGTGGTTCAATTCCGAGAGAAATATGTTTCGCTTTCTTCAAATAGTTAATAAGAAAATTATCAATAATTTTTTCTAAATCAGAAAAAGTATGCATTTTCTCCCAGGAACTTATTCCCAAAGTGATAATTTTTTCATATTCTTCCAGAAAAGGTAAAGTTGTTTCCTTAGCACTGAGATCTCTCTCGTAAGAAATCAATCTCTCATATCTTGCTTGATGAACTTTTTGTAGTAAATCTTTTTCCTTTTCTACAATTTCAGGTAAAAAAAAATCGCCCGATAGGTCACCCCCGGGTATCCACGCATCTTGAAGATATTTCTTATCCTTTTTTGTAACGATGAATCTAACCAATGTTTTCAAATTATTTGTATCAATTTCCAATTTAAATAATCTTTCCAAAAAAATATTCCGATATTTTTTCGTCGTCTCAAGAGACATTTGATAAAATGCTGAATCTAAAAAAAAATCAATAAGTTCGGTTTCACTGGTCTGTTCAACCTGTTTGATTGCTTTTTCAACCGCTTGACCAATTGTCCAGGGTTCACCCTGAAGGTTCACCCTGAAGGGAAACTTCGTATAGTTGTTCTTTTCTACCATCTCTTTTAAAACTGGCAAGGAGAAAAGCCCAAGGTCAACCAAGTATTCCTCACCAATAAGATTACTGTATTTATTTTTTAAAATAATTTTTAAGTTATGCAAATCTTTTTTTAAGAAAAACAAATTAGTTATTTCTGGGTTTAAAGAAAGTTCACTAATTATTTTATATGTTTTTTTCAGTTCGCTATTTAAAAGAAATTCAAATTCGTTAATCTCTTTAATCCGACCGATATATTCACCGTAAGGAGTTTCACTTAATTCTTCTAAGAGTGTCTCGGCTTTTTCTACAGAAAGAAGACGTTCAAGATCAGTGAATTTCAACAGTTTGTTTTCTAAAGCACGAATTATCCCAACTGCAGTTGCGTATTTACTGTTGTCCATTACCAAAAAGTATCTTTACTACTTCAAACTCAGTTTTTTCCCGGAGCGACCGAAGCAATAAAGGAAAAGAGACATTTATCTCTGCCTGGGGGGAACGCAAAATAAAACCACCAGAAAGATCGCGGTTGCTGAAAGAAAGAGTCAAAGTTTTCTTCCCCCTTTTTTGTAATTCACGGTTCAAATTTTGAAGAAAATTAGTATCAATTTTTGTTTTATCTTTTCCAGTAACAATTATCTCTTCTCCACCACTGGCAAATTTGAGAATAAGTGTTTTCAAAAGTTTTCGGTACCCATCTTTAGAAAGTACTTTTAATCTTTTTAATACTTCTTCATAAACTTCAGCAATAATTTTTTGTTTCTCAGCAAGTAATTTTTTCTGTGCTTCCAATTTTGTAGTGGTAATCTCATGGTATTTCTTATTGGCGATTTCTTCTTTTCTCATTTCAATTATCTTCTTCTTAATTTTCTCTGCTTCCTTTTCTGCTTGAGCAAGGATATTCTTTTCTTCTTTCTCTGCCGAAGATAAAATTTCTTTTATTTTCATTTCAGTTTCCGATTCAATTTTCCGGATAATATCTTCAATACCCATAAAAATGTTTTATTGTAAGGTTGGTCCAATACCAAAAAGAATAAGCAGGAGAGTAATCAGCAATCCAAGCACAGCATAAGTTTCCACTATAACTCCATTTACTACACCTTTCATTGAATCTTCCGGATGCTTAGCCACAATCGCAATTCCTGCCGCACAAACTTTACCCTGGTAAATTGAGGAAACCCACTGGACAGCCGCTTGAAAGATTCCTACCCCAAGGAAGGCTAAGCCCTGAAGAAATGTTGGATGTTTAAGCTCACCACCAAATGCATTAAGAGTAATAAGCATAATTACCCCGGAAATAAATCCATAGATTCCTTGTGTCCCGGGTAAAGCAACCAAAATCAAACAATTACCAAATTTTTCTGGTTCTTCACTTAAAAGTCCGTTCGCTGCCCGTCCCGGAATAGAAACTCCCCAAGCGGCACCCAAACCAGAAATTGTTGCCGCAATTGCTGCACCTAAAAGAGATAACAATAGTCCGATTCCCACTTTTTCCTCCTTTCAACTTCTTAGTATTGTATATTTATTTTCTATTTTAAACGGTTTAAAAGCTTTTCCCCCAGATTCATAAAATTTAGTAAAAAACTCAACATATTGCAACCGACAAGAGTGAACAAATGCACCAAGGAGATTAATTGCCAGATTAAAAATATGTCCTCCAAAAAGAACCAAAAAAGCAAGAAGAAAACCAATATATGGTGTCTGATAAGCAATGCCGGCCATTTTATTCACAATCATTGCCACAATCCCAGTAGTTAACCCGAGAGCAACCAAACGGGAATAAGAAAGAGTATCACCAAGAAAACCAGAAATGCTGTAAAGAGAATAAAGTCCAAGTCCAATCCGTCCAAAAATATTTTTCAAATTTTTTCGTCCGAAAAAAACAATAAGCAAGAATGAAAGAAGAGAAAAATATCTTGAAGATGGTAAAAACAATTTAGAGAGAAAAAGGGTCATACTTACAGCCAAAATTAACCATAGCCAGGGATAAATTCTTCCTATAAAACCCGAAAGAAAGACAAGATTTCTATCCACTCGTCGCCCCTGAAAGAAAATGATTCCCAGAGCACTACCTAAAGCACAAAGCTTACTTACCAGTTCTAAGGAAGAAGACAAAATTTTCCCTTTCACCAACCCATAAGTAACCAAAGAAGAAATAATTATTATCCACAATCCCTGGTCACAAAGTGCTGACACCCAATCACCGGATTTAATATTCTGCTCCATTTTTATAAAAAGACCAGTAAAGATATGAATTATGCCTAAACCTAATGCCAAAGCAAAGAAAATAAGTAAATCCTCAAGTGGGTCAAAAAGTTTCAATTTTGCCGTTACTCCAAACCATCCACCAACCATTGCCCCAAGAAGTAAGGTCGCTATTCCACCAAGAAAAAATAAACGAAAAAATTTTTTACTCGTTGCTCCCATTCGGTGTGAATACCTCAAAAGGATAAGTCCAGTAACTAACATCAAAACTATCCCATAGCCGGCATCAGTTAAACATAAACCAAAAAATATGGCAAAAAAAATTGATAAATATGGTGTCGGATCAACACCCCAATATAGCGGTCGTCCGTAAAGGTCAGTAATAACTTCAAAAGGTTGAGCAACTTTTTTATTTTTTAAGATTACCGGAACCTTATCTTCTTTCTCTGGTTCAGCAAAAATAATTTCTAAGTAAGCAAATTTACGAGAAAGAATTTCTTTAACTTTATTTATTTCTCTTGTGGGAATCCAACCGGTCAAACAAAACGATTCGCTGGTACGACCAAAGAATTGTCTAATTTTTTCTTTTACTTGAAGGTTAAAATAGTAATCGTAGAGGATCTTAAGTTTAGAACGTAAAGGAACAAATTCTAATAAAGTGTTAATTACCTTCTGCTCTTCTTTATGCACATTCTCTATCTCTTGGTTAATCCGAGCAAGAATTTCTCCCGGGGATAGATTAACTAATGGGTGATAAAAAGGTGTAAATTCAACCCTTTTCAAAATTTCTTCAATTGAAGAAAGATATTCATGCAAATAAAATAAAACTATATATTTCCATTTTTTATCGGTATTAACTTCGTAAAGAAAAATTTCATTAGTAAGTGCAAATATTTCTTTTTCAAACTGCAGATATTGATTTAAAGGAATGTGCCCAAGATGAATCCCCACTCTAGCTGTTGGAATAAACTGTTCCAATTTAGCCATTAGTGGTAACCAAGGGATAATTTGATGTCTCTCATTTTCCAGTTTATTTTTTTTAATTTTTAACTCATCAAGTGTCTTTTCTAAGGTTTTGCAATTCTGATAAATATTTAGGAAGTCAAAATTTTCAACAATTTCTTGAAGTTCTTTTTTAGAAAGAGCAATCCTTTCTTTAGCCGTAGTTTCAAGGAAACCTTTCCGGGGAACATATTTTTCTAACAAATTTATGAGATATTCCAACTGTTCCAATCTCTCACTTAGTTTTTTGTCTTCGGTTTTCCGTTCTCCACTTTCTATATATTCAGGCAATAGTTGACTTATTTCTACCATCCCTAAATCCTGGAGTAAACTAATAACTTCATTTTCAATTTCTTTATAACCAAGAAGATAAATCTTTTTTATTGCTTCAATAGCCATTTTATTTGAGGTGATTACCTCTTATACAATTCTTGAAGAACTACTTCTACTGCTTGCTGAAAAATACGCTCAGCCTGTTGACGTATTTTTTTACCTTTTTCAACATACTCATTTCTAATTTTTTCAATTTCACTTAAGAGATTTTTTTCTTCAATTTCTGCAATTTTTTTTAGTTTATCCTCAGCTTCCTTTTTTGCTTGGCGAATAATTTCTTCAGCTTTGCTTTTTGCTTTTTCAATTATTCCCTCGGCTTCTTTTCGTGCTAAGACAATCTTTTCTTCGTTTTCTTTTTCAATTGCTTTTATTTTTTCAATTGTTTCGATTACCATTTTTACTCCCTTTATATCTTAAAGAACTAATGCCGGAAAATAAATCAAAAGATAAACCAATTTATCTCTTAACCACCTTGATTTTTCACTGAAAATTAAAACAAAATGGAATAAGAAGGAGAGAATAAATGGCCAAAAAGAATCAATTTTTATCCAGAAAAAAGCGACATCCGGGTTCTCGGCTTGAGGCTGCATAAATTCAGCAAAAGCAGTATATGCTCCAAATAGACAGAATAATGAAAAAATTATGTGCAACAAACTTTTCTTATTTTGGCAATAAACAAAATTTGCCATAAAAAGACTAACTAAGCAACTTAATAAAGACAACCAAGCAAAAATGTTCATCTTACATATCTCCTTCGAGTTATACTAATAAGGGCTTTCGGTTATATAATGACATTGCCTTTCCCAATCCTTCCGTACAGATACCCTTAATTATTTCGCTAATCTGGAGAAAGAGCAAAATTAATTTATTTTCTTCTTCTTTAGTAAATCGGGAAAGAACATATTCTTTAGCATCTATCTTTTGGGGTAAGAGTCCACAACCAATCCGGAGACGCGGAAATTTATTTGTTCCAAGTGCAGTAATTATTGATTCTAATCCTTTATGTCCGCCAGCTGAGCCTATCTTCCGAATTCGTATCATACCAAAGGGTAAAGAGAAATCGTCAGAAATTACTAAAATTTCTTCAGATTTAATTTTATATTTCACAAGTAATTTCTTTACCACTGGACCAGTAAGATTAACATAGGTCAAAGGTCTAGCTAAGAGCAAATTAAAGAAAGAATCTTGATAAACCTTTACCGGTAGCCCACTTTTCCCATGAGGAAAATTAAACAATTTCGCTTTCCAAGAAATAATTAAGAAATCAACCATACGTAAACCAAGATTATGTCGTGTTTTTTCATACTTTTTGCCTGGGTTACCTAAACCAATAACAAGGTGAATTTTCTCCACTTGAGATGATTACCTCTCGTAAAGAGACGAGGTCTGCCCGTAAAGATTTTTCATCTCGTAAAGAGACGAGGTCTCTCCGAGACTTTTCGTCTTGAGATGAATAACCTCTTAGTTATTTCTTCTCTTCTTTCACTTCTTTTTCTTCCATTTCTACTTCTTCTTTTCTCTTCTTACCAATTACTTCTGGTTCAGTAACCTCAGGAACGGGAGGTGCTACTACTTCTTCAGTAACCACTGGTGGCGGGGACACAGTTACTACTACTTGTTCTAAATTCTGGAGAATATCTATTCCTTTAGGGACAATATCTTTGACTAAGATATTTTTACCAATTTCCAAATTGCTTACATCAACTGTTAGCACTTCTGGTATTTTTGTCGGTAAACAACGAATTTTTAATTCCCAAATTAACTGTTCAAGTATACCACCACTTTTTACTCCTACCGCTTCACCAACAATCTGTAGAGGAACAGTCACTTCAATTTTTTTAGTTAACGAAATTTGTTGAAAATCAATATGGAGAAGATTATCATTTAATAAGTTACGTTGTAATTCTTTAATCATTACCATCTTAGAGGATGCTTTGTCAATTTCTAAATGGATAATTACATTTTCTCCTAAAGAAGTATCCAATATCTTTTGAAATTGTTTCTGCTCAACAAAAAGTGGAACTGGCGACTGACCCCCGCCATAAACAATCGCTGGTATTTTACCTTTTCTGCGTTTACTTTTAAGTTGTCCCTTAGTTAATTGTCCCCGTTTTTCTGCTGGCAAAATAATTTCTTCCATCATTGCTTCTTCCCCCTTTGATTTTTAACTCTAATTTATTTATATCCTTCTCCAAGACCTATTTTTTTATTTTCCTTCTTGTTTTTTATCAGTAGCAATCTTTTCAATTGCTTTTTCAATACGGTCGATTACTACAGGTGGAAGTTCGTCTCCCTCTGTCTTAAGTAAATGTTCTAAACTAAGCACAACTTCTTCTCTTACTTTGGAATCGGGATGATTTAAAAACGAAATTAAAATTTCGGCTTTCCCAATAGGAGGAAACTCGGCCAAAGTGAGAATCGTCTCCGGTGTTATTTCTTTACCTTTTTTACTAATTAAGTCACGCAAAAAATGTGCTGCTTTTGCAGGAGCGTATTTACTGAACGTTTTTACTGCCTGCAATTGTACCTTTTTATCTGTATCACTTAAGAAAGGATCAAGTAGACGTAAAGCAACAATCTTTTCGGTTTCATCTTCATAATTTAGTTCTTTTCCAATAATATTTATTGCCTGCAGACGTAATTGAGGTGGGGCACTTTTAATGATTTCTTCAGGTGAAGTCAGTGGTTTTGTGGGTTCACCTTTCTTAATTTGAAGTTGCTCCGGAAGAGCAATAAAACTGGCTAACGAGATTTTATGTCCTTCGATCATTTTTGTAATTCGTTCTTCGTATTCACGAAATATTTTGTCTTTTGTTTTAGTTATCTGTCTTACATTAGAATAAATTGGTCTAAGAATAAAAAAAATAAGAAATAAAAAACCAATCCCGAAAATAAGTGTTGTCCGCTGGATAAATTTTTGACTTTCCTTAAGAATACGCTCCCTTTCTTTTTCTTCCCGTAAGGTAAAATGTTGTAACAAATTTTCTCTTTCCCGGTCAATACGGGCAAGCATAAGTTTAAGTTTTTCTTCAAATTCATCCTGAACTCGCTGGACCTGGACAATTTCTTTACGGAATTGTTTATGGAATTTACGAAATTCATCTCTTTTTTCTTCAGGTGGTGGAATTGGTTTAGTTATTTTTTCTGGTTTAATTTCTTCAATTTTCTCAACGACCGGTTTTGGAGGAGCAGGTGGTGCTATTTTTGCCTTTATCCTTTGATAAAGGTCATTCACTTCTTGGTCTTCAGGGTTAAGTTTCAGTGCTCGCTCGAGATAATCTATTGCTTTTGGATAATTATTTTCTTGCACATATTTTGTCCCAACAGCGACACAACAATTAAAAAGATAATTCTCAATTTTTTCTTTCTCTTTATCTTGCGCTTGCGCATAAGCAGTTTCAAAGTCAGGGATTGCACCCTCTAAATCACCTTGGCGATATTTCTGTATACCTGCCGCTAAAGGAGTAAGTTGAGCATTTAGTTCAATTTTGAATCCAAAAAAGTTAAAAAGTAAAAAAAATAAAATAATTTTTTTCATTGTTAAATCTTTATGTTTTTTCTTGCGTTTATCAGTGTTACTCGCTCAAACGAAGAGTGCACTTACTGATTCTTCATTATGGATACGGAGAATAGCTTCACCTAAAAGTTTAGCAATAGAAAGAACTTTAATTTTCTTACTTTGTTTTTCTTTATTTAAGGGAATAGAGTTGGTAATTACCAACTCTTCTAAGTTTGACGCTTCAATAAGTTGAGTCGCATTACCCGAAAGAACAGCGTGGGAACAGGCAGCGTATATTTTTTTTGCTCCTTCTCTTCCCAATGCTTCGGTTACTTTCAGTAGCGTGCCACCGGTATCCACCATATCATCAAGAATAATTACCTCCTTTCCCTTAACCTCACCAATAACATGCATCACTGCAGTTTCATTTGGTCTTGGACGTCGTTTATCAATAATCGCTAACCCACTATCAAGTCTTTTGGCAAAAGCACGGGCACGTTCTACGCCCCCGGGGTCAGGGGCAACAACAATTGGTTCGTTGAGTCTCTTATTCTGAAAATATTTAAAAATTACCGGCATTGCAAAAAGGTTATCTACCGGAATATCAAAAAAACCTTGTATCTGTCCAGCATGCAGGTCTAAAGCAAGAATACGATTAGCCCCCGCAACCGTGATCAGTTTAGCTACTAATTTTGCGGAGATAGGAACACGTGGTTCTACTTTACGGTCCTGTCTTCCATAACCATAGTAAGGTAAAACAACAGTGATTCGTCTTGCTGAAGCACGTAACAACGCATCAAGCATAATGAGTAGTTCCATCAAATTTTCATTTACTGGCGGACAGGTAGGCTGAATTAAAAAACAATCTTTACCCCGGATATTCTCTTCAATTTTCACTTCCACTTCCCCATCAGCAAATCTCCCAACATAGGCTTCCCCGAGCGGCACTTGAATCGTTTGACAAATTTCTTCAGCTAATTTCGGATGAGCATTACCAGTAAAAATTTTTAAATCGTCACTCCGTCGCTGAAGCTCTGGAGCGTAAGCGACATTTTTCATCCTTCAACTCCTTTCAGAATGACCCTCCAAGGTGTTCTTGACCCTGTCTTCAACCCTGATGGTTCAGACCGAAGGGAACTTTCAGGGTGAACCTCGCTGAATAGAAAGATCATTTTTTCTCCTTTCTCTTTAGCATACGTTTCTTCAAAACATAATTCCGTTTAATTATTTCCCGACTACGAGCAATCGCTAAACTTTTTGCCGGAACATTTTTGCTAATTGTTGAGCCGGCACCGATTACTGCTTTTTTCCCAATCTTTATCGGAGCAATCAGGTTAACATTACTCCCGATAAAAACTTCATCTTCAATAGCTGTTTGATGTTTAGTAATTCCGTCATAGTTACAAGTGATTACCCCGGCACCAATATTTATTCCTTTACCAAGATGTGCATCACCAATATAGGAAAGATGCGAAACTTTAGTCTCGGCACCGATATGTGATTTTTTCACTTCAGTAAAATTACCAATTCTTGCCTTTTCACCAATATCTGCTCCCGCGCGTAAATGAGCGAAAGGACCAATCTTTGCACCGGAAGCAATCTTATCTCCGTAAAGAAAAGAAGCACGAACCTCTACTTCGTCACCAATCTGACAGTTTTCAATATAACTCTGTGGACCAAGACGACAATTTTCACCAATCTTAGTTTTACCTCTAATCATTGTTCCTGGCAGAATGATGGTATCTTTACCAATTACTACTTCTGCATCAATGTAAGTAGATTCCGGATCAATTATACTTACTCCATTGAGCATCAATTTATCCAATATCTTTCGGCGCATTATTTTTTCTGCTTCAGCTAACTCTTTTCGTGTATTTATACCAATTAATTCCTCTGAACATTTAAGCATTAAAGATTCTATTTTTTTCTTCTCTTGAGAAAATAATTTTACTATTTCGGTAAAATAATATTCACCTTTTTTTCGGTTTAAAGATAACCGATTAATTGTTTGTAGAAGAGATTTTGTTTTTAGACAATATACACCACTGTTAATTTCTTTTATTTTTTTCTCCTCAATATTTGCACCATTTTCTTCAACAATTTTTATAATTTTTCCTTCTGGAGAACGACAAATCCGACCATAACCATAGGGATTATCCATTTTCACGGTTAAAATAGTTAATTCATTTTTTTCTTGTTGATGTTGATTAACGAAATTTCTCAAAGTTTGAGTCGTCAACAAGGGTATATCGGCACAAAGAATAAGTGTATCCCCCTGAGAACCTGCCAAATAAGGTAAACATCTTTTCACCGCATCACCACTACCTAAGGGTTTATCTTGATAAACGAAAATGATTCTTTTATTTCTTTGCGGCAAAACTGCAGTAATATCCTTATTGTTATTCTTATTGACCACAATATATATCTTTTCCGGATGGAGCTTTTCTATTGCTTGATAAATCCAAGAAATTAGCGGTTTACCACAAAGTGGATGTAATACTTTTGGAAGAGAAGATTTCATCCTTGTCCCTTCACCAGCAGCTAGGATTATCGCGGTTAAACTTTTCATTCGCTTCGCTCATTTCTGGGGAGGAAGGATTCGAACCTTCGTATGCGGGATCCAAAGTCCCGTGCCTTACCGCTTGGCGACTCCCCAACAAAATCATCATTTACGACGACATTTTCTGTAGTTTCGTTTGACTCTGATTTGCTTTCAGTACCCCCGAGTGTCCAAAAAGTGTCCATCCGCGTGCAGAGTAGTTCCACTGTTGACCGTTTAAAATCCGGCGACAAATGGGAATACCGCAAAGTCATCTCCAGCGTTTTATGCCCTAAAAGTTCCTTAACCGTCATTATATCCGCACCAGCCATCACTAAATGACTGGCAAAAGTATGCCTCAAATCGTGAAATCTAAAATCCTTTATTCCTGCCTCTTTCAATACTTTCAAAAATGACCGCCGGATATCATTACAGAACCGGCTTAACCTCTTACCTTCATCATCACAAAATACCCAAGGACTATCCATTTTACATTTTTCTTTCAATTTTTCAAAAGTATTCCTTAAAACACTATTTAATGGGATAAATCTTGTTTCATTATTCTTTGTATTTCTTATCGTAATAATTCCCCGCACCAAGTCAATATCATCCCATTTTAAGTTAAGTATTTCACCTTGTCTCATTCCCGTGTTCAATGCTACAATCACAATCGGTTTCAAAAATTCAGGGCAGACATCTAATAATATTTTTATCTCGCCTTTTTCTAAAAATCTTACTCTTTGATTATTTTCTTTAAACAATTTTACTCTTTTTACTGGATTCTCTGTCGCTTTACCCCATTCAATCGCTTTCGTATAAATATGCTTCATACAACCAAGTTCACGGTTTACTGTTGACCCAGTAACGCCTTCTTGCAAGCGTTTTGCTTTATAATCCTCAATCATCTGCGGACTAATTTCATACAAATACTTACCAGCAAAAAAAGGAATCAAATGTCCTAAACTCTGCTCATCCCGGCTGAATGATTTCTTATTTATTTTCGCATAGCGTCCAATATATTCTTTTGCCATTTCACTAAACAAAACCTTCTGTTGTTTTTTCACATCAAAGAACTTATTCTCCGCAATCTCAACTTTAACTTTCTTCAACGCTAATTCTGCCTGTCTCTTACTTGGACCGATTTTTCTCCGATACCTTCTTCCCCGACACCAGAAATCAATAAACCAATTTTCCCCTTTCTTATAAACAGCCATTCTCTCTACCTCATTTTAACTAAAATAATTTTACTAAAAAATTTTCTCAATTTCAAATCTATTTTCCTTAATTTTGTTTTCTTCAATCCAATGTTCAATATCTCTTAGGTCAAATTTCGTCAATCGCCCGCACTTCACAAATGGTATTCTCCTCTGGCTCACCCAGGTATAAAGTGTCCACTTCTTCACTCCCAGATATTCGGCAAGTTCATCTACACCAAGCAACCGTCTTTCCATTTAATAAATCCTGATTACAGCGATTATTAGAAACGATTACAGCGATTAAAATCACCTGAATATATTTAAGAATATTCTTTTTTTATAGTGTTCTATTTTATTCAATTTTACTTAATTTATTCTGTTTGCTTTTTAACTTTCTCTAATGCCTTTATTAACTCCGGCACCAAATCCAACCTTATACACAAGCCCTTCCTTGTCCTTATCCATTCACCATCCACCTCAACCCATACCCGCATATCAATAAGATTCTCCCCCTCATACTCCTGCAACGCAATCCTAATCTCTTCCATACTGTTTTTCTGAATCTTAGCAATTTGTTTGTTCATCTATTTCTACCCCCTAACCTTCTCACAAATTTTGCAACCGGTCTTTAACTTCCTTTTCATCGTAACCTATTCTTAAAAGATAAGCAGTTAACCCTTCTATACTCTGATTGTCTTTTAGGTCCCTCAGAGTTTCATCGCTAATTTCTTTTAATGAATGCTTAAAAGCAAACCTTTGACCTTGACTTTTAGAATTTAGAGAAAAAGAAGATGCGTTTTCTTCTTTTTTTCTTTCTTTAATGTCTCTACTTAATGTCTCTACTTCAATGTCTCTATTTCTGTCACCGTCTCTTACGGTGCTACCTTCACCGTCCTCTACGGTTGAACTAACACCGTCTTTTACGGTATTTCTTTCTTTTTTTCTTCTTTTAGAAATGAATTTGCCGGTCTCTTTATCCCTTTGATATGTCACCGTGTGTTTCGGTAACTTATCTGTCTCCTTTAGATATGCCACTGCCTTCTCCGGTATCTTATCCCTGGTTGGATAAACCTGATAATAGCATCGCCCCTGATGATGCCATTTTTTAATAATTCCTAACTTGTCTAAAAGTTTCGTTGCTGAACTGACACTGCCTTTGTGTATCCCGGCTTTCTTTGCTATGGTAGACACCGAAGGTCTTCCAATACCAGTTGTATAATCACCGTACCTTTGCAAAACTATCAAGACTGCCCTTACTGAAACCTTTAGTTCTGCCCATAAATCACTCTCAACAAGCCAGTGTGGACACATTGAAAAATTTTTATTCTTTGTTTCCTTCTTCTCTAATAATTCAATATCCTCATCCATCTTTGTTCTCAATTTCTCTTTTTTTTGCAAATAGCCAATCCTTCATCGCTTTAATACTATTTGCATAGGCACGGATATTTCCCGTTAATTCACCTGTCCAGTATTGATTGGCTATTTTTTCAGCAGGTTCTTTACCAAATACAAAGAGAAAATAATCTCCGACAAATTCTAACTTGATTGGTTTCTGAAATAAAGCAATTGCGGAAGCCTCAAACAAATCTCGGGTGGAATAGACATCATCAATTGGTAATTCTTTCTTCTTCATCATCAATACCTACATCAATAGATTTTTTCTGAAAAATGCTCTTTCTTATTTTGTCAAAGGAATTTTACATCTTCCTTGTATTTGCCTTTGTTTTACCACTCAAACCCCGCTTGTAGGGGGTATTGACAACCTTCTGCTAACTTCACTCACCCGCTTATATTTCCCCGTGCTAGGCAAATACACCGGGTCATCATCTTTAAGCGGTCTTGCAAAACGATAAAGATACAACTCACACTCTGCGTCAGTGCAGAGTTCAACTTCTCTCGGACTGTTCCCGACACACTTCACACAAAATTTCCTTATCGCTCTCCATAACCTACTCTTTGAAACTCTTACCTTCGGCATTTTCCAAATCCTTTTCTAAAAAAATTCTCTTCGCCAAAATCCAATTCTCTCGGAACTAACACCCGACTTATGGCAAAATGTTAATTCACCTGTCCATAAAATAAAAAAAGCCCCAAACTGTTAGAATGTTTCTTTCTAACAATCTGAGGCTCAAGCAACTAATTCGTCCTCAACGCTAAATTATAAATTTAAATATCTATGTTAATTTTATCACAGATTATGGAGTTTGTCAAGGATTTTTTGCGTTAATATTTTACATTACCTTGCGTTACTGAAAAGAATTTACTTTTAAGTAATGTTATTAAATAGATTACCTATTTTCGTAACTTTGATGTTGTGTAGTGCAATCTTCGTAATGTTGGCGTAGATATTTTCAAATCTGTTTTCTGTCTTAATTCCTTCGCTGCTTCCTCGAACGCCCAACCAGATGGGAGCGCAGAAAATATACTTCTTACAACGCTGAAAGAGAGATTCTCCTTTTTCGCCACTTGATTTATTTCAGTATTCGATGGGTAATCACTTTTTTTTGTTTCTTTTACCCTTTCATATACTTTGCTGGCAAAATCTAATTTTGGTTTGTAAATTTCGTCAAACATTCCTAAGATTTTGGCAACATATTTTGAAGGTCTTCCCTTTCTTGTTGCCTCAAAGGCAGAAAACATTTTTAACCACAGTTTTACAAATGTAAAAAAATTATTCAGTTGTCTTTTGGTCTTACAGCCAGTAAAATCAAAAATAGGCTTTCCTTCAAAAACATAAGATAAATTATAATTTGATGTATCTTCGTCAAATACAGATGGATATTGTATTTTTTCTTCCTGCACAACAGCAAGGATAAAATCTCTATATTTCTCGAGAAACTTCTCAATCATTTCATATCTTCCTATATCAGCGACCATTACACCAGGATGTTTTAGCCGTCTTAACGCAAGACGCTTCTCGGTTCGTCTATCTCTTTTCTCAATTGCATCATTAAGTTTCTTAAATTCGGATAACATTTTTTCAAATTCTTCGTCATTATACTCTAACCATTCATTCCAATTTTTCCATTTTATTGCTTCTGTTTCTATCCTATTTTTCTGTTTTTCAATATTAATCTCACGAATCTTAGTTAATATTCCACTGCACGATTTTCTAAATCGTTTAACAAGTTGTGGCTTAACAGGTTTTGGAGTAATCTTAATTTCCTTAAAACCTTCTTTGAGAGTCTCCTTTTCTAAAAGCCCCAAACTCCATCTTCTTATCTCCATTTTTTTGTCCATTTCCATCTCCATTTTTAACTAATTATATCAAAATTAGCCTAATCATTCAACAAAAAAACCACCAACATCACATTATGACATTTGACAGTTAACTTTTAGTTTCTCACCGGAGATATACTTTCTCAGGTAGGTATAAAACCATTACCGACCCTAAAATAATCGCTCTAAACGAAACTGTGTGCGAATTTTTGTCTGCGTAATCCGTAAGTTAAAAAAAATTTGACAAAATCCAAAAAATTTAATATCATAAAAACAATTTCAAAAAATAGTTCTTTGGAAGGCTAAGTGGTGAGTAGAACCGAACCATAATTCGTTTTTCAGCCTTTCCTTAAAGGAGAAAAATATCTCCTAACCTGTAAGTAAGGAGAAGGCTGTCACTATCCCGCGTAAGCGGGAAGGGGTGGCAGTCTTTGATGGGTTTACTTACAGGTTACCATCGGAGATATGTGCCCCTTTTTTATTTCCGGGGCAAGTATGAAAAAATTATGGCTGTACTGAATTTTAAGGGAAAAACATTTGTCCAGAATTATCATCTGAGCGTGAAGTATCATCAACTTGTTCCGAAGAAAGATAGGAGTTTGACAAATAAAGTTAGCCTTAATGATAACCTTATTATTTACGGTGATAATCTCAAAGCCTTAAAAGCCCTTCTTCCCACTTATACAAGTAAAGTGAAATGTATCTATATTGACCCTCCATATAATACAGGAAATGAAAATTGGGCATATAACGATAATGTCAATAGTCCAATGATGCAAGAATGGTTGGGCAAAATTGTAGATAGAGAAAATTTGACCCGTCACGACAAATGGCTCTGCATGATGATGCCAAGGTTGAAATTACTGCGGGAATTGTTAAGTGAAGACGGAGTTATTTTTGTAAGCATTGATGATAATGAAGTTCATCATTTGAGAATGTTGATGGACGAGGTGTTTTATGAAAATTTTTTAGGCATAATTAGTGTAGTGAATAACTTGAAAGGTCGTTCTGATGATGAATTTGTTGCTACTGCAAATGAATATTTACTTGTTTATGCAAAAAATAAGAATTTATATGAAATGGATGGTTTCCCTTTAACAGAAGAGCAATTAAAAGAATATGGTCAAGAGGATGAGTGGGGAAAGTACAAAGAAGTAGGATTTAGAAAAACTGGGAAAGGTTGGCGTAGAAAAGACCGCCCCAATATGTTTTATCCTATCTATTTTAATGAAAAAACTGAAAAAATATCACTTGAAAGAAACAAAAAAGACGATATAGAAATTTTACCTCTTACAAGTGATGGACAAGAGGGTCGGTGGAGATGGGAGAAAGAAAAATTTTTAGAAAGAAAGGATAAGGACATTGTGATAAGAAAAGTAAGGACAGGTAAATGGCAAGTTTTTACAAAAATGCGTCTAAATGAAAATGGCGAAGAACGAACTTTATTGCCAAAATCCGTATGGATTGACCCTAAATATGATACAGCAAAAGGGGCAGCATTATTAAGAGAGGTCTTTGGTGAAGATGTATTTGATAATCCCAAACCAGTTGAGTTCATAAAAGACATACTTCGCATTTCCACTGATAGTAATAAAGGTGATATTATCCTTGACTCCTTTGCTGGCTCTGGCACAACTGCTCACGCTGTTCTGGATTTAAACAAGGAAGACGGTGGCAAACGTAAGTTTATTTTAGTTGAGTGTGAGGATTATGCTGATAAAATTACTGCCGAAAGAGTAAGAAGAGTCATCAAAGGTGTTCCAAATGCAAAGGATGAAAAATTAAAACAGGGATTAGGCGGAACTTTCAGTTATTTTGAATTGGGTGACCCAATTGAGATGGAAAGTATTTTAGAAGGAGGTAAACTCCCCAGTTATTTTGAACTTGCACGATATGTGTTTTATACTGCAACCGGAGAAGAATTTGACCCGAAAAAGGTAGACGAAAAGAGAAACTTTATTGGCGAATCAAAAGAATACGAAGTTTTCCTATTTTATAAGCCAGATATAGAATATCTCAAATCAACTGCACTTACACTTGAGAGAGCAAAAAAATTAGGTCATTATAAAGGTAAAAAACGTCTTGTCTTTGCTCCGAGCAAATATCTTGATACCGACTATCTTTTAGAATACAGAATAGACTATTGCCAGTTGCCATTTGAAATTTACAAGTTGAAAGAATAGTTATGGAACTTAAAGAATATCAAAAAAGAACATTAGAACAGGTTAGGTGTTATCTTGAAACACTCGCCGAATTTAGAGCAAAAAATGAAAGATTGATAAAAGAAGACCCTGAGCTTTCAATTAACTTTCCGCTTAAGGCATGGGAGAAAGTTGTTGGAACAACCTATCATTCCAAAAAGAATGGTTTAGGCGAAGACCTGCCTAATTTTTATCTTAAAATTCCAACCGGCGGTGGGAAAACATTACTTGCCTGTCATACAATTGATTTAATCAACAGGATTTATCTTAAAAGACAAACAGGAATTGTCTTGTGGATTGTTCCGACAACACAAATTTATAGACAAACATTAGCAAGTTTAAAGAATCGTGAACATCCTTATCGCCAGGTTTTAGATATTTCCAGTGGTGGAAGGACGGTTATTTTAGAAAAAATGGATAGATTTACTAGATTAGATGTGAAAGAAAATTTGATAGTAATGTTCTTGATGTTGCCATCAGCAAGCAGGCAGAAAGATTTGCAAAAAAAATTAAAAGTTTTCCATGATAGCGGTAGTTTTGGTGAATTTTTCCCTGCAGAAGATGATAGAGAAGGAAATGAAAAACTCTTGAAAGAATTTCCCAATCTGGACTGCTTTGGTGATGAAAATAGTTTTTATGGCAGGGTTGTAAAAACTTCACTTGGGAATACTTTGAGAGTTTTAAAGCCTATAATTATTATTGATGAAGGACACAAAGCATATAGTGAAATTGCTCAAAGAACAATCAGAGATTTTAATCCATCAGTAATTGTAGAATTATCTGCAACGCCACCTGAAAATAGTAATAAATTGGTAATAATTAGCGGACAAGAACTAAATAAAGAAGAAATGATTAAACTTGATTTACACATTACCAATAAAGCGAGTCTTGAATGGAAAGACGCAATGCTTGTAGCAGTTGAAAAGAGAAACTTTTTACAACAAAAGGCAAATGAGTATGAAGCGAATACAGGTGAGCATATCCGTCCTATTTGTCTTATACAAGCGGAGAGAACAGGCAAAGAACAGAGAGGTACAAAATATATTCATGCAGAGGATGTCAAAGAATATTTGATTAAGCAATGTGGAATTTTAGAAGAAGAAATAGCCATTAAAAGTAGTGAAAAAGATGATATCGAAGGAATTGACCTTTTAAGCAAAGATTGTCCTGTTCGCTATATTATTACAAAACAGGCTTTACAGGAAGGCTGGGATTGCGCCTTTGCTTATATTCTTACAATCTTAACTAATCCAGGTTCACAACTTAGCATTACACAACTTGTTGGAAGAATTTTAAGACAGCCAAAGGCAAAAAAGACAAAAGTAAAAGAACTGGATGAAAGTTATGTCTTTTGTTTTAGGCAAAAAGCAAAAGAACTTTTAGAAAATGTAAAAAGAGGATTTGAAGAAGAAGGGCTTGGAGATTTAGCAGGTCGGGTCTCAATGGATGAAGGAGATGCTGAAAATGTAGAGGCGACAAAAGAAAGGACTATTGGATATAGAAAAAGGTTTAAGAAGTTTGAGGGTAAGATTTATCTGCCAAAATTTGTTATCCAGGAAAGTGATGGTTGGCGGGATGTTAATTATGAGATGGATATTCTAAGTAGAATTGATTGGGGTAAAGTCAATCTTCAGGCATTAGCGGATATTTCATTAGCAAAAATGAAAGCGAAGGAAGAAAAAGTTACAGTAACTCTTAGTAAAGATAAAAAGAAGGTAATTGAGATGAAAGAATTCATTGCCAGAGAAGGTGGGTTGGAAATCAACAAAGTGTTTATCACACGACAAATTTTGGATATTGTTCCAAATCCCTGGGTAGCTTATGATATTGGCAAAGAAGTAATGAATATATTTTTAACGAAGTATGATGAAAAAACAGTCACAAATAACCTTGTCTTTATCATTGAAGAATTAAGAAAACATCTTGAAAAAGAGAAAAACAGGTTAGCCGAACAGATATTTAGAGATTTAATCGAGAAAAAAGTTTTATGGTTCTTTTTACTTTCTGATAAAGGTGGCTATAAGTTGCCAAGCACTATAAAGGTTAAAAATACTTCTAAATCACTTGTAAGGCACGATAATACTCCAATACAGCGAAGCATATTTAATTTTGTCCCAGAAGACGAATTTAACGAGATGGAAAAGTCTGTGGCGATTTACCTTGATGGGCAGGAAAAACTTCTGTGGTGGTATAGAAATTTATCTAGGCAGGATTATTATATTCAGGGCTGGAAAAAATATAAAATTTATCCTGATTTTATTTTTACTGATACCGATACTAAACAGAAAGATGATTACAGTAAAGTATTTGTAATTGAGACAAAGGGATTACATCTAAAAAATGAAGACACTGATTATAAAAAGAATATTTTTGATTTTTGCAATAGATTGGGACAGGAAAAAGATTGGAGAGAATTGAATTTAGAATTTGCCAAGAAAAGAATTGAATTTCAAGTGATATTTGAACCTGAGTGGCAGAAAAGAATCAATCAGATTTTCGGAATCTAAATCCAAGTACCTCAAAGACAATCCATCTTTTTAGTAAAATTCTCTCTGCCAAGGAGCATCTCACCAAATCATCTCACCCTGACCGATGCAAACAAAAAAACCGCCAACATCCTTCGGTAAACTCAGGACTGAGCCTGCCGAAGTCTTTAGACATCAGCGGTTAAGTTTTTAATTTGCTAAAAAAATACTCTTGCCTTAACTTTAAGTTATTAAAATCAAAACAGGCACTTTGGATAATTTTTTCTTTCTCTCTACAAATTTCTGCTATACAGCAATTTCAACCGGGAGCTTCCTTTTCTTAAGTTCTTCTGGTGAGGAAACAAAATTGAGTTTCTCAAATCCTATAACTTTTCCGTCCTTATCCTTATTCAAAATAACTTCGTCTCCGACTTCTTCGGAAATTACTTCTTTTTCCGGGTCATCAAACCAAACATTTAAGGTGTTTCCAATTTCATCATAATAAACCCTTATTTTTTCCATACTAACCCTCCTTCTTTAATCTTTGTTGTATGATAAGCAGTAACAATAAAACCTTCATCATTTAGTAATTTTACAACTACGCACACATAACCTTCAACAAATTGTTTATAATAAAGGGAAACATCATTAAACTTTTTACTTTGCCTTATTTCATCAGGATTCTGGAGTGTTGAAACAACTTTCTCTTCGTTACCTTTTATTGAGGGATGCTTATTATCTACTATCTTCCGCCAGTAATCTCCCGTCGTTCTGATTTTCTTATTGAAATAGTAACAATTAACCTCAAATAATATATCGTCCACTCAACGTATCCTTTTCGCTGTCTCCCGGTCGGCTTTCAGGTCTTCCAATGTATAATGTATAATTAGAGGTACGCTTCTTTTTGCCGAGAACTCCATAAATTCCGCTACCGACAAACCAGCAACCTCTGCCGCCTTGCCTATAGAGATAACATTTTCCCGGTAAAGTTCCAAAGCAACTAATTTCCGCAATTCTTTTGAAGCATATCTTTTTTCTACTTTTACCACCTTCAGCACTTCAACCGGGAATTCAACTCTTACTGTAGCCATAAACTAATCCTCCTCAATCTCATAATTTTTGGTGTCCAAAAAGTGTCCACTTTAGGTATAAAATGGCACAAATTGGTATAAATTGGTTGAAATACTATTTTTCCTTTTTCTCGTCGGAAATTTCCTTTTCAGTCGGATTTTTACTTTCCTCTCTCTTCGCTTCCAAAGTCCCGTGCCTTACCGCTTGGCGACTCCCCAATTTCACAAGTATTATACCAAAAAATTTTTTCTTTTGCAAAATAAAAAATTTTGACAAATTCCCAAAAATTTAATACTATAAAAATGAGATAAAGTATGAAAAGGTATCATTTACTTTCACTGCCCCTGATTGTCCTCATTTTTTGCTTCGCAGTTTTACCCTCATCGCTCGCCCAGGAAAGTTTGCCAGAGATTGTGAAAAAGATTGAGCCATCCATCGTTGTCATTACAACCTACGATAAGGAAGATAAAATTCTCGGACAGGGAAGCGGATTTTTTATCAGCAAGAATGGCGATGTCATCACCAATCGGCATGTGCTTCAAGGAGCAAACCACGCTAAGGTTAAAACAGCGGAAGGGAAACTTTACCCTATTGCCCGGGTTCTGGCTGAAGACAAAGAAGGAGACCTCATCAGTGTTTCTGCGGGATGGGATTTTTCAGGTGTAGATAGATTACTTAGACCAGAATTAAAACACCCGCTCATCAGTGTTTCTATAGGAGAAGAAGTATACCCCGTATCAATAAGCACCTCTATTCCCCAAGTGGGTGAACGGGTCATCGTGGTTGGTGCGCCCTTGGGACTTGAAAAAACAGTCTCCGACGGTATAGTATCCGCGGTTCGCGACATTCCCTCATTCGGAAAGATTATTCAGATTACCGCACCCATCTCTCCGGGCTCCAGCGGTAGCCCGGTGGTTAATATGAAAGGTGAAGTCATCGGAGTCGCTACCTTTCTATTGGTTGAGGGACAAAACCTCAACTTCGCTATTCCCGGAGATAGAGTATTAAAACTTTCACCCGGCAAGGGAGTGACACTCGCCGAATGGGGAGCAGAAAGAAAAGAAGAACGGCTTGCCTCCGCAGAAGGACTTTATTCCTTAGGACTTGCTTTCTTCTGGACAGAAGACTATGAAAAAGCCCTTCCCTATTTTGAAGAAGCAACCAAGAAAAATCCCCGCTACGCTGAGGCCTATTCCTTGGTCGGGTATTGTTATGCCGAACTTGGACGCCACGCTGAAGCGATTGAAGCCTACAAGCAGGTAATCCGCATCAATCCCGATGATGCCGAGGCACATCGCAATCTGGGCGTGACTTATGGTAAACTTGGACGCTACACTGAAGCAATTGAAGCCTACAAGCAGGCAATCCGCATCAATCCCGATTATGCCGAGTTACATTACATTCTGGGCTGGACTTATGGTAAACTTGGACGCTACACTGAAGCAATTGAAGCCTACAAGCAGGCAATCCGCATCAATCCCGATTATGCCGAGGCACACTACTATCTGGGTATGGTTTACGCCATTCTTAGACGCTACACTGAAGCAGTTGAAGCCTTCAAGCAGGCAATCCGCATCAATCCCGATTATGCCGAGGCACATTACAGTCTGGGCGTGACTTATTTACTTCTTGGTGCCAAAGGTTCAGCGCTCGACCAATACAAGATTCTCAAAGACCTGGACAGGGATTTTGCCAACAAGTTGTTTAACTCCATTTACGAATAAGGCAGTAAGAACTGCGCCACTCTCAAGAACTCAAATTCTTTCTTCTCCATTTAACAAGAAAACTACCTCCTTCCCAAACCGCTGAAACTCACTGCCTGAAATCTCAGCAAATAGGAAAATTGCTCACCTTCCCTTGACTGATGCCAAATAAAAAAACCGCTGACCAGTCACCGAAGAGGTGACCGACATCAGCGGTTAATTTCTCTTTTTCTTGGTAACTTTCGGTAAAAAAAATCTAAACTATGCAGTTAGTAATAATATTATCCAGATAAATTCGCTTATCTGCAACCATAGAAAGGTGATATGAAAAATCTTTTTTAAAAAATGCCACTTCTACATGTTTGCCCTGGTCTTTGACTGCCTTTATTGCTTTAGCAAAATCACCGTCGCCACTTACCAAAATTGCTACATCATAGCTATTAGAATAAGCCAGCTGAATCATATCTACTGCTATAGCAATGTCTACACCCTTTTCTACATAGTAATGCGTAAATATTTCACCTTTTTTCTTAACTATGTCCTTGGCAATTTTCTCATCGTATAAGTTCCTCAACTCATCAAAACCAATTCTTAGCTTTCTTTTTTCTAATCTGCCGAGAACTAATTCTACATAACCTGCAGAGCAGAGACTCGAAAAGAATTTCTGTTGTGCTTTGTATTTTTCTTCATCTTCACCCCGCTCCTGCGTGCAGGGGCGGGGTTCACCGACCTCTCATAAAAGTTTACTTAATTTAGCAAAGTCAATTTTCGCCGTGTTAATGTTTCGTTTCAAAGCATAGTAAAAATTGCTTCCATCTATGAAGATAGCTACTGTATCCATCATCGTTCTCCAAAAAAAGAATCAAGGGTTATCCGCTGCCATAACAGCGACAGATAGCCCTTGGAGATAATAACTCACCTTTAAAAAATTAAAGGTGAGGAAGTAATTAACTTTTCCATTTAATAGTTTACAACAAATAAAGTTTGTTGTCAATAGTTTGTAAAAATTTTTTTTGGGGGTGTCCAAAAAGTGTCCATTTGGTGTCCAAAATGGCACAAATTGGTATAAACACTATTTCTCCTTTTTCTCGTCGGAAAATTTTATTTTCAGACTGTGATTTTCCGACAGGTCGCCGATGAGGCGATTGTTTTAACTAACCAAGTTTGCCAGGGATATCTCTTTAGTTTCTTTATAATTTCTTTACCCCTTTTTTCGTTTTCAACAATAGCAAATACTGTAGGTCCCGACCCTGACATTAAACTACCAAATGCACCTAAAGAAATCAAAACCTTTTTTATCTTGGCAATTTCTGGATATTTAGGTAAGACAACATCTTCAAGACGATTAAAAAGATTTTTAGCAATATCCTTTGCTGTGTGCAATTTCTCCCATAAGATTTTGCAATTTTTTATTTTATTAAAATTTCTTCCCTTTGTCAATCCTCCCGCCTGCCGGCGAGGCAGGTCGGTTTCACTCAGGACGTGGTTCGGTGTTCTCACCATCCTGAGCAGAGCCAAAGGGGTGAGTTTAGCGAACTGTTTTAAACGGTCATATTCTGCATAAATTTCTTTGCTATAAATGGGAAAACCAGGGTTAACTAAAACTAACCAGTAATAAGGTGAGAAAGAGTAGAGAGAAACCTTTTCACCAATACCTTGGGCATAAGCATATCCGCCTTGAAGAAAAAAAGGTGCATCGGCACCAATTTTTTTTGCTAAAGTAAGAAGGACATCTTGAGATAAATTCAATTTCCAAATATAGTTAAGTGCTTTTAAGACACAAACCGCATCACTGGAACCACCGCCTAACCCACTGGCAAGAGGTATCTTCTTTCTAAGGATGATTTTTGCCCCTTTGAGGTGATTACCTCTTTTCTTTTTGTTAAACTTTTGGAGAAGATTAACTGCAGACAAAATAAGATTATTCTTCTCTTTACTCAGGAGAGGATGGTCGGAGACAAATTCTATTCCTTTCGGTAAGGACTCTATTTCTAACTCATCGTATAAACTGACCGTTTGCATCACGGTCTGAATAGAATGGTAGCTATCTGCACGTTTGCTAACTACTTCTAAATAAAGATTAACCTTTGCGGGGGCTAAATATTTCATTTAAGGTAGCGAAAAAATCTTTTCGTCCAATTTCTGATTGATTTCTACATGTTCAAGGAGTAAAGAGATTGACAATTTTTTTATTGGTAAATTTATCCTGATCTTTTTCGGAAACCAAAGTCCATCAAGAAGAAAATAAGAACGAAACTCAAGTCCAAGTTGAGGAATAGTATTTTCTTCCAAAAAATAGGAATGGAGTCGAGCACTTCTCTTTTCAATTTTTGCTTTTCCTTGGGGCGTGGAAAGAAGATAATGAGACCGTTGTTTTTTTACTTTCGTCCAAGGGTCAGACATACCGGCGTAGAATTCACCGTTTAACCACTCTTGGAAAATTTTCAGAGTGGTAACTATTTCGTTCTCGGTGATTATCCCCTGACCAAATGGCAATTGTGGAGTTAACTTATATTCGTTCTCTTCAATAATTAAACTTGCTTGAGGCAAGAAAAAATTGCCGAGAAAATCAATCCGCAGGGACTTGGGTACACGATAGTAAAGCATTACCGGTAAAGAAAAAAAGACCTTCCCTCTCTCAATTTCCACTTTACCAAGCGCAACCAAATTAAATACCTGTTTCTGATTTCCTTCTTGTCGTTTAAGTAATTTATAAATTTCTTTATGGGCAAACAAATATTGGTCTATCTCTTTCAGTTTATTCCGCAATTTCTTATTTTTCGGGTCAAGTTTTAACGCTTTCTCCCAAACATTTTTTGCTTCCCCCATTTTTCCAAGTACTTTATAAGTGTCACCTAAATGGTCAAAAATTATCGGATCTTCAAGAATTTGACTTGCCTGTTCCAGTTGAAGAAGTGCATTAGGATAATCTTTTTTCTGATAATATACCCAACCTAAAGAATCAATATAAGCGGCGTTTTTGGGATCAACTTCTAACGCTTGCCGAATTAAATTTTCTGCCTCTTCAAGGTTTATACCTTGCTCGGCATAAGTATAACCAATATAATTTAAAGCAAGGGCATTTTTCGGTTCAAAAGAAAGAACTTTACGAAAATATTCTATCACTTTTTCTTGTTCTTTGCGCACATCACAAAGAAGTGCCATTTGCAGTAATACTTCCGGATTCTCGGCCTTAAGTCCTAAAGCACGCTGGTAGATCTTTTCCGCTAATTTATATTTTTTCAAATCCTGATAGGCTAAACCAAGAAGATAAAAATTATCAGAATTATTTGGTTCAAGTTCAATTGTTTTCTTTAGCGCTTTGATTGCTTTTTTAGTTTCTTTTTTGAGTACATAAAAATAACCAATTTGAAAATATATTTTCGGGTCATCTTTTCTTAATTGAGCGATAATTTTTGCATATTTAATTGCTTCATCCCAGTTTTTTTCTTCATTAGCCAGAAGAAGAAGATAATAATTTGCTTCTATATTTTTTGGTTCTTTTTCAATGACTTTCAAGAAAATTTTTTTTGCTTCTTTATTTCTTTTTAATTCAGAAAATAATGTGCCGAGTTTAAGAAGTAAAGTAATATTTTCCGGTTCCAAAGCAGATGCTCGTTCGTACTCAGTTAAAGATTTTTCTTTTTCTCCTCTTCCTTCATAAACTTTCGCTCGGTTAAGATAGGCAAGGAAGAGAAATTCATGCTCTGGAAAATTCTCAATTATTTTCTCGTAAAGATTTAATGCTTTTTCTTTATTTTCTATCTTTTCGTAAAGGTTCGCCAGTTTAAAAAGAATATCTGCTGTTTGGTAACTAAGAGGCTCCACATTTAAATACTGTTCGTAAAGAGAGATTGCTTTCTTAAATTCATTTGAGGTGATCACCTCTTTACTATAAAGGTTGGCTAAATTAAGTAATGCTTCACGGTTAAATGGTTCATAAGTAAGTATTTCTTCATAAATATTAGTTACTTCTTTGCTCTTCCCCTTGACCAAATAAACTTCTGCTAAAAGAAGAAGTGCCTCGGTATCTTTTTTGTCTTCACGGACTAACTTTTCTAAATATTGAACTGCAGGTTCAATTTCTCCAAGACGTAAATGAAGCCGAGCAATTTCTCGCTGTAAATAACGGGATTGCGGATTTAATTCTAAACTTTTCTTATATACAGTAAGTGCTTCCGAAATTTTACCCTCTTTTTCTAAAAATAAACCCCGAAGATAATGGAGATACGCTTGATGAAGAGGAGTAAAGACTACCCCTTGAGCAAAAAGAAAACTAAACTGAAAAGGATTACTTACCCTTTGAAAAAAAACTAAGAAAAAAAATAGCCCAAAAAAAATTTTCTTCCTCATTAGATTTTCTTTTCTAAGATTAAGGCATCTTCACCATCGGGATAATATTTTTTTCTTTTCCCAACAATCGCAAAACCAAACTTAGAATATAACTTTTGTGCTGGTGAATTCGTTGCTCGTACTTCCAAAATTATTCGGTGACAATTTTTTCTTTTTGCTTCGGAAAGAAGATGATTCAAAATGAAACTACCAATACCTTGACAACGATATTCTAAAGCAACCGCCAGATTAGTAATATGGAATTCGTCAAAAATTTGCCAATAGCCAAAGTAACCAAAAAGTTGATTTGAATTTTTCCCGCGTAAAACATAAAAGTTATTACTTCCAATTTCCCGAATGAACATACCCTGTGTCCAGGGATCTTTAAAAGAAGCGGTCTCAATTTCTAAAATTTCGTTCAGATCGTTAAAAGTAATCGGCTGAATGAGGATATTTTCGTTTATTTTCTTTTCCATTGGATTTCGGCATAAGAACGACGCAGATATAAAGGTAAGACACTGGAAAAACTATTCTTTTTTTGCAACAGTTTTTCTCTACCTAAAAGAGCAACATTCCTAGCTAAAGGATAAAAGTTATCAGTAGAACTGGGTGGTATATAGATATTCTTAAATTTTGCTTTTATTTTCTTATGATAAATCAAAGTAGCCTCACCAATAAAAAATATTGTTTTTTTTAAATCAAGTAAATAGTTAAGCCAAAATTCAATTTCACAGACTTGACAAGGAACTAATCTCCGCCATCTATTCCTTTTGTATTGATATAGAGAGGTGTATATTTCCCCACCTAAAGCATCAATTAAAGGTGAAACTAAAAAATTGGTTGGAGGAATATTTTTCACCAAAACATCAAGACTTACTACTCCCACTAAAGGAATGTTCAAAAGTTGAGCTAAGGTTCGGGCACTGATTAGACCAATACGAATACCAGTAAAACTTCCCGGACCTTTATCTACCACAATTCCCTGAAGAACATTAAGTTGCCATCCACTATCATTGAGTACTCGCTCAATCAAAGAAAAAAGAAATTCAGAATGACATAAACCCAAATTCAAATTATATTCGGCACGAATTTCTTCATTCTCCATTAACGCAACACTACAAATTTTGCTTGTTGTTTCAATCGCTAAAATTTTCATTTATGTATCTTCACATAAGTTCGGATACATTTGATTACATTCACCTCAGAAATTTTGCTTTGCCCCGTGAAATGCAAAGCATTTCCGGGACTTTGGTCCTTGAAATCACTTCGTGATTTCTAAGGGCAAAACAAAGCATCGGGGGCAGAGATTTTTGTCGGTAGACCATGACCTATCGGTCGGTAGACCATGCCTGCACCTGTGAAGCCTACACAGGTGTCGCAGGCACAGGTGACCTATCGGAAAGATTACACCGGAATGTCATTGCGAGGAGTATTAGCGACGAAGCAATCTCATAGAGATTCCTCCCCCGATGTCCGTCGGGGTCTGTGTAATCTGTTTTTCAATCTGTGAAATTACTTAATTTTTTTAATATTTTTTCGTATCTCTCCCCGAAAGCGATAAATTTTATCTTTCGTTCTTTTACTCCGAAAAAAGAGAAATAGACGCCAAGACATTCTTTTGGCCAGAAAGATTTAATTTTTTCTGCCCATTCAATTACTGTTATCCCTCTTCCATAAAAATATTCACGGTAGCCCAAATCTTTCAAATCACTTATTCCCTGGAGACGGTAAAGGTCAAAATGATAAACCGGAATTTTTCCTTGATATTCATTGATTAACTTAAAAGTAGGACTGCTCGCATAAGGTCTTGCTTTTAATCCAGAGACAAGACCTTGGACAAAAATCGTTTTTCCACTCCCTAAAGGACCAACTAAACAAACTACATTACTACCGGTAGTAGCCCAACCACTGCAAGCAGTAGAAAAAGAAGAATAATCTGAAATTATTTTTCCCAGATGATATCCTACACGATAAGTTTCTTTTGGGCTATTGGATTTGAAAATCATTGTTTAGGGAAGGAAGGCATCATAACCTTCACCTTTTAAATGTACCGGTTTACCAAAATGGTAAAAACTAACTCGGGAAGCATTTTTTTTTCTTTGGATTTTCCCGAAAGAAAATGCGGAAGGAATGTACTGAAGAATTTTTTCATAATTTTTTTCTTCGGCAGTAAAAATCAATTCATAATCTTCACCACCGAAAAGTGCCAGTTGCCAAAAGATAAAGAAAAGTTCATTTGCCAATTCTCTACCCACTTGACCACTTAAATAATTTTTTAACGCACGTGTTAAAGGTAAATTCTCTAAATAGATTTCGGCACTTAAGTTACTTTCTTGAGCAAGAATTTCCACACTCTTTTTTAACCCATCGGAACAATCAATCATACTGGTAGCTAATTTTTTTTCGGCTAAAATTTTCCCTTCTTCCATTCTTGGTTGAGGGAAAAGATGTTTCTTAATCAACCTACGATAGTCACTGCGAAGAAAAATATTTTTTTTAAGATAACCCTTTTCCAATAAGGAAAGTCCCGCCGCCGCTTCACCTAAAGGACCAGTAGAGAAAATTAGGTCACCAATTTTTGCTCCTCGCCGCAAAAGAAAATTATTTTTTTTTGTTTCTCCAACAAGAAATACACTGAAAAAAATTTTTTCTGCTCTTACCGTATCACCACCAACAATAATTATTTTCCAGCGCTGACATATCTTCTTAATTCCAGAATAAAATCGCTTCACCTCAGAAAAAGAAAAATTAACTGGCAGACCTAAATTGATCAATAAGTAGCGCGGAATTACTCCCCCCATCGCTGCAAAATCGCTCAAGACCACAGCAATCGCTTTCCAACCAAGTTGCTCAAAGTTTGTCCATCTTCTTCGAAAATGAACATTTTCAACTAAAGTATCACTGCTTAGAATTAAATACTTATTTTTGGTTACTTGAATAACCGCCGCATCGTCACCGATACTAACAACAATTTTTTTATTTAATTCTCCTTCTGCAATCTTTTGGCTGAAGCGGCGACGCAGATAATCAATTAAACCAATTTCACTAAGTTGATTTAACTTCAAGAATTATTATTTCGTTTCCTCCTTCTTTTCTTCAGCAGCTTTTTTCGCTTCTTCTTTTCTTTCGCGTTTTTCGCGGAGGTTCTCTTTAATTGTAGATCCACCAATAAATACAGCAAGAATTCCACCAAGCACAAGTCCTGAGGAAAGGGCACCTTTCAGACAGACAAGAAAATCATCCCACATATAAAGTGGGAGTCCTGGGAAAATCTTCCCACCAAACAACAAAATAATACCAATAACAACAGCAATAATACCACCAATTATTGCTAACATTTCTTCTCACCTCCTTATAGGAAAAATTTTAATTAAATTACTTTGTTTCTTTCTTTTTCTCTTCAATGACTTTCTTCGTTTCTTCTTCTTTCTTTTCTCGTTTTTCTCGGATATTTTCTCTCACCGTTGAAGCACCAATAAATACAGCAAGAAGTCCGCCAAGAACTACACAGGCGGGAATACTTCCTTTTAAAACAAGAAGAAAATCACCAAACCAAGTTACCAAAAAAACTATTCCTAATGCCATAAAAAGTAAACCGAAAATAATACTTACCATCTCCTCACCCCTCCTTTCCCAAAGTCTGATTACAGCGATTGTTTAAGAAACGATTCCAACGATGATAATAATTTTGATTTATCACCGTAATCGGTGTCTTTATCACTGGCATCAATCATTTTTTATTATTGAAAGTATTCAATAGCAATTTGGGTTAATAATTTTGCTCCCTTAAAAAGTGCATTTTCATCAAGGTCAAATTTCGGATGATGCCAACTGTAGGCGGTATCCTTACCGTTATTCGTTCCTAAGTAAAGAAAACAACCCGGAACATACCTTAAATATTCAGCGAAATCTTCACCACCCATTGAAGGTTTTTCTACTCTTTTCACATTCTCTTTCCCCTGCGTCTCTTTGGCCACCTCTTCACAAAATTTTACTAATTTTAAAGAATTTGTCAATGGATAGCCGATTACTTCATATTTAAATTCATATCTTGCTCCCCAAGCCGAACAAATACCACCAATTGTCTTTTCCATCATTAGCGGAATATGTTTGTGTATTTTTTCATTTAATGTCCGCACTGTGCCGCTCATTTCTACTTCTTGAGCAAGAATATTAAATCGTTCACCACCTTTTATTGTCCCTACAGTAATTACTACCGGTTCAATCGGGTCAATCTGACGAGAAACAATATTTTGTAGCGCTTGAATAAGTTGACCGGCAATAGTGATTGCATCTTTCCCTTCATGCGGTGCAGCACCGTGTCCTCCTTCACCAATAATTTTTAAATTAAAGTGGTCAACCGCGGCAAACATTTCACCATAACGAATCCCAATTTTACCCGTAGGCAAATGTGGATTAACATGAACTCCAATAATTGCCTCAACCTTAGGATTATCTAAAATACCAGCCTTAATTAGTTCCCTTGCACCACCAGCCGATTCTTCGTTAGGTTGAAAAATAAATTTAACTTTTCCAAAAAAGTTCTTTTCTTCTTCAGTTAAAATTAGTGCCGCACCTAAAACAATTGCCGTATTCCCATCATGTCCACAAGCATGCATTTTTCCTTTAATTTTTGAATGATATGATTTATTTGTTTTTTCTTCAATCGGTAGCGCATCAATATCAGCACGTAGAGCAAGACAATGTTCCCTGTTTTTCGTTTTCCGTTTTCCCTCCAATACGCCAACCACCCCGGTCTTACTCACACGTTTGGTTTTAATCCCCACTTTCCTGAGTGCCTGTTCAATCAGTTTAGCCGTTCCAAATTCTTCGTTTCCTAATTCTGGATATTGATGAATTTTCCTTCTTATTTCAATAATTTTTTTATTAATATTTTTCATATTCTCATTCTGACCCCCACCGTTTTGATTCGCTTTTGTCCCTAAAAATCGCGAAGCGATTTCAGGGATTTTATCCAGGAAATGCTTTGCATTTCACTGGACGAAGCAAAACGAATCAGTGGGGGGAAAAATCTATGACACTGTTGTCAAACTCAACCGTGTCACTTTTTTACTGCTTTTATCGCTTCCGGTATTTTCTCAATTATATCTCCAGCAATTGTGGCCATCTCGGTCTTTTCTTTTGTGGCTAAATCACCAGCCAGTCCATGCAAATATACTCCGATTTTTGCCGCATTAAACAACTTTGCTCTTTGCTCTTTGCTCTTTGCTTTCATCTGAGGTATCAGTCCGGCAATCATCCCGGTCAAGACATCACCGCTACCGGCAGTGGCCATACCCGGATTACCGGTCGGATTAAGATAAACTTTTTCTCCGTCAGTAATGATTGTCTGGTATCCCTTAAGCACACAAATCACTTCGTTTTCTTTAGCGAAATTTTTTGCGTAAAGAGCACGATTTTTTTGTATTTTTTCTTTATCCTCGTTAATCAGCCGAGCGAATTCACCCGGATGCGGTGTAATAATTACTCTTGCCTTTGCCTTCTTTAAACTTGCAACCTGTAACTTGCCACCTGTAACCTGCCCTTGAAGCGCATTTATTCCATCAGCATCAAGCACAATTGGGATGTCCAAAGAAAACAAACTCTTCACCAGTTTACTTGTTTCCAGATGAGTGGATAAGCCCGGTCCAACCGCAAGAACAGAAACTTTTCTTTTTGAGATAAACTCTACAATCGTGGAAAAAGCAAGAAAATTTAGACTTTGGGTTTCTGTTTCGGGTAGAGGTAAAGTCATCAATTCCGGCACTTGCCCAGCAACTATTGAATAGATACTTTTCGGACAAGCAACTGTAACCAGCCCGACACCAATTCGTAAAGCTGCCCGCGCACAAAGCACCGCTGCACCACTCATTCCACCTGAACCAGCAATCACAAGTAAATGACCAAAATCAGTCTTGGAGACATTCTTCTTTCGTTCAGGTAAGAGTTGTTTTATTTCTTTTTTTTTCAATTTACTCTACACCGGTTTTACTCTTTCATTTTGATTGCTTGGGCAAGAGCATACTCTTCACAGTGAGAAAGCGAAAGATAAATATCTTCATTCAGTTCACCATTAAGAAGAACTGCTGGTTTGCCGGAAGGCAGATTACTCACACTAATATTTTTCAGACTTATCTCCGGTTTACCAATCGCTTTCCAAATTGCTTCTTTAGCTGCAAATCTTACCGCTAAATGTTGCCAGGGATTTTTTTTCTTCTGACAATAACTGATTTCTTCATCAGTAAAAACACGCGTAAGAAAACCTTTATTTTTCTTGGCTATTTTCTTTATTCTTTTAATTTCAATAATATCAACACCAAGCCCCTGAATTTTCATCTTTCTTCCCACCGCCCTGGCGGGGTCTCTGAAATCCTGTAAAATCTGTGTAATCCGGTTTCTAATCTGTTTAATCAGACCTTGGAACATTTTATCAGAAAAGTCTAAAAAATGCAAGATAAAAAATTGTGCAAAAAATTTACCCCGCACCTTTCGCCTGAATCAAGAGAGAGTTAAGCAAAAAGTTCGCTAACCCGCCTTCCAAAACCGACAAAAGGGGCAGAGTGAACTTGAAAAAATAATCGCTAATTATTAAAATTTGAAGTAAAAATCTGTGTAATCAATTTATATGAAAAAGAAATTTTTTCTTCTTTCTCTCTTCACTTTCACATTTGCCTATATTGAGTCAGCAGTAGTAGTTTATTTACGCGAATTGTACTACCCGCAAGGTTTTTCTTTCCCTTTAAAACTTATGCCGTTAAAAATTTTTTTAGTAGAACTGGGTAGAGAACTTTCTACTTTAGTTGTTTTGTTTATTGCTGGCTACTTAAGCGGTAAAAAATTTAGGGAAAAAATTGCCTATTTTCTTTATAGTTTTGCTAGTTGGGATATATTTTATTACTTCTGGTTGAAAGTAATTTTAAACTGGCCAGAATCGTTTTTTACCTGGGATATCCTTTTCCTCATTCCGGTGCCTTGGAGTGGACCAGTAATTACTCCAATAATTGTTTCTTTAACTTTGATAATTTTTTCTTTGACCATTGTTTACCTCAGTGAACAAAATATTTTTTGCCGGATAAATTTGTTAAATTCTTTACTTCTTATTTTAGCCATCGTTTTGGTTTTTATTTCTTTTATCTGGAACTTTCCGCTTTTAGTAAAACAAGGTATACCTACTAAGTTTCCTTGGCTAATTTTTTCTTTTGCTGAACTTGTTAGTTTATTTGTTTATCTGCGTGTTTTCTTTTTTTGAAGTAATTACTGCCTGCGATGCTCACCGCAAAAAATTTTTTTCTCAAAACCTCTTGACAATACTACAAGTAGTATTATATAATTAATTGTGTCCTATATATAGGGGTAGAAGAGGTAATCACCTCAAAATGCGTTGTCCTTACTGTCATAAAGATCGCGATAAAGTAATTGATACACGACAACTTAAAGATGCCGCAGTCATCCGCAGAAGACGTCAATGTAAGGTCTGTGGAAAACGCTTCACTACTTACGAACGGTTGGAGGAGATGCCTTTAATGGTGATTAAAGCGAATAACCAGCGTGAACCCTTCAATCGGGATAAACTGCGGGAAGGAATAATGCGTGCTTGCGAAAAAAGACCAATCTCTTTGGAAACAATTGAAAAAATTGTTAGCGAAATTGAATACGAATTACGTGATTACCTAATGGAAGTAAAATCAAATGTAATCGGTGAGAAGGTTTTGGAGAAACTGAAAAAAATTGATGATGTCGCTTATATCCGTTTCGCTTCGGTATACCGTAAATTTCCCGATACAACAACTTTTATGCGTGAATTAGAAAAAATACAAAATTCCGAAAATAAAAAATTAGTTAAAAAGCGGTCTAAAAGTAAACCCCGCTCTTCTATGAAGGGCGTGGGTAAACCCCGCACCGCGTAATGCCTCACCATTTACTCTTGCCCATTTGCAATGGGCGGGTTTATGGCAAGGATATAGAGGTGCAATTAAAAACCATTAAGAATGTTTGTCCTTCGGGACGGGGTGCGGAATAAAGTAGTCTAAAAGTGCCAAATCTCTCTTAGACTGAAAAACTTTTAGACTGAAGTTAAGGAGGTTAAGCAAATGATTACTAAGATAACTATTCCTTTGACTCCTAACGCTTTAAGAGTTTTGGAGAAACGTTATTTGAAAAAAGATGAAAAAGGAAAAGTTATTGAAATACCGGAAGAACTTTTCCAGCGGGTAGCAAAAAATATTGCCTCCGCAGATAACTTCTACAGTGAAGATGCAAGAAAGACTGAAGAAGAATTTTTTGAAATTCTGTCTTCTTTAGAATTTTTACCCAATTCACCGACTTTAATGAATGCCGGAAGAGACCTACAACAACTTTCTGCTTGTTTTGTCATTCCGGTAGGTGACTCTATGGATTCAATCTTTGATGCAGTGAAAGCAACTGCACTTATCCATAAATCCGGTGGCGGAACTGGTTTTTCTTTCTCCCGTCTCCGACCTAAGGGTGATGTCGTTTTATCTACTGGAGGTGTCTCTTCAGGTCCGGTTTCCTTTATGCGTGTATTTAATGCGGCAACTGAAGCGGTAAAACAGGGTGGCACACGGCGTGGAGCAAATATGGGTATTTTAAGAGTTGACCATCCGGATATCGAAGAATTCATCACCTGTAAAGAAGAAGAAAATGAATTTGTTAACTTCAATATTTCAGTTGCTTTAACTGAAAAATTTATGCAACAAGTAAAGAAAAACGAAGAATATGAATTAATTAATCCCCGGACAAAAGAAGTAGTAAAAAAATTGAACGCAAGAGTAGTGTTCAACAAAATTGTAGAAATGGCTTGGAAAAATGGTGAACCAGGAATTATTTTCCTTGAGCGGATAAATGCAAGTAATCCGACACCGCAGTTAGGTGAAATTGAATCAACTAATCCTTGTGGTGAACAACCACTTTTACCTTACGAGTCCTGTAACTTAGGTTCAATTAATTTAGCCAAAATGGTAACTAATGGTAAAAGGAAACAAATTAACTGGGAAAGATTAGCTTATGTCACCCGAGTTGCGGTACATTTCTTAGATAATGTCATTGATAAAAATAAATATCCCTTAGAAAAAATTAAAGAGATTACTCTGGCGAACCGTAAGATTGGTCTTGGTGTAATGGGTTGGGCTGACCTTTTAGCGCAATTAGGTATTTCTTACAATTCTGAGGAAGCATTAGACCTTGCCGAAAAAGTGATGAAAATTATCCGCGAGGAGGCAGAAAAAGAATCGGAAGAACTTGCTCAACGACGTGGTGTATTTCCTAATTTTAACCGAAGTATTTACGCTGGTAGTAAACCTCGCCGTAATGCTACCCTTACCACTATTGCTCCTACAGGAACGATTGGTATAATTGCTGGTGCTTCCAGTGGTATTGAACCTTTCTACGCCTTAGTTTATGTGCGGGCAAATGTTTTGGATAATGAGCAACTTTTTGAACTCAATCCCTATTTTGCCCAAGTAGCAAAAGAAAAAGAATTCTATTCACCAGAATTGATTAAAAAAATTGCTGAAAAAGGGGCAATCAAGGAAATGAAAGAAATACCTGAAGATGTACAACGTATTTTTGTTACTGCTTATGATATTCCTCCGGAGATGCATATCCGGATGCAGGCAGTATTCCAGAAATATGTGGATAATGCAGTCTCTAAGACAGTAAATTTTCCAAATTCAGCAACACCTGAAGATATTGCCAAAGTATATTTCTTGGCTTACGAGTTAGGTTGTAAAGGGGTAACCGTTTACCGTGACCGAAGCCGGGAAAAACAGGTATTAAGTATTGGTAAAGGAGAAGAAAAGGAGGTAGTCACCTCCAAAGAAAAAGTTGCCCGTATCCGTCCGCAGATGACCTCGGGAATGACGGTAAAAATGCGTACCGGCTGCGGGAATATGTATGTTACGGTTAACGAAGATGAACAGGGTCCCTGTGAAGTTTTTACTCTTCTTGGTAAATCCGGTGGTTGTACCGCCTCACAATCGGAAGCAATCGGTCGGTTAGTTTCACTGGCTTTGCGTTCCGGTTTAAAATGTGAAGAAATTATTGAACAACTTAAAGGTATCCGCTGTCCCCAGCCGGCACTGACCGAACAAGGTCCAATTCTTTCCTGTGCCGATGCCTTAGCCAAAGCAATGGAAAATTATCTTAAAGAAAGAAAAATGCCGACCCTTTTTGAACCAATTGGTGGCGGAGCAGCCTTAGAGAAAATCACAAATCACAAATCACAAATCACAAACTTGAGTAAACTGGGTATCTGTCCCCAATGTCCTGACTGTGGTAATACCTTAAGTTATGAGGAAGGATGTATCATTTGCCATTCCTGTGGCTACTCTAAATGCGGATAAACGCAAAATGTCCGCAGAGAAAAAAACGCAGAATGTCCGCAAAATATTTGGCGGTAACCTTGCGTGAGACTTTGTAAGCGGTAAATTTGCGTATAAAAAGATGATTAAGTCAGATAGATGGATTAGAAAGATGGCTTTAGAACAGAAAATGATTGACCCTTTTGCTGACCGACAGGTCAGCACAGGCGTAAAGCCTCGTCCCGTAAATTTATTCTACGGGACTCGTGTCCCGAAACTTCGGGATTTACGAGGGGTCATTTCTTATGGACTGTCTTCTTACGGGTATGACCTGCGTCTCGCTGATAAATTCTTTATCGCAAAGGTGGCAAGTGCCACCAACCATAAAAATAAAATTATTGACCCAAAAAATTTTAACCCAAAACTGTTCACTGAATTTAAAGGTAAAGAATGTTTGATTCCAGCACATTCTTTTGTTTTAGCCAGAAGTTTAGAATATTTCCGTATCCCAAGAAATATTTTAACCTTATGTTTCGGTAAATCAACCTATGCAAGATGTGGAATTATTGTTAATGTTACACCTTTTGAACCAGAGTGGTGTGGCTATGCAACTTTAGAAATTACCAATACTGCACCCTATCCAGCAAAAATATATGCTTTTGAAGGTATAGCCCAAGTTATTTTTTTAGAAAGTGACGAAATCTGCGAAGTTTCCTATGCGGACAAAAAAGGTCGTTACCAAGCCCAGAAAAAAATAACACTTCCAAAGATATGAACGAAACGGTAATCAAATGTGAAGTTTGTGGGATTAACGATGCAGAGGTAAGAGATTGTAGATATAACGGAAACGTCTACGATGAATATCTAGTTTGTTATATCTGCGTCTGGGTAAATGACGAATGGTTTTTTAAACTGAAATACGCAAAAGAAGGAAGAAGTAAAAAAAGAATTATGGCACAAATTGTTAAAGTGACATGGAAAGATTATCTTATATCACGAGTAATATGAAATACAAAAAACAGAAAGAAAAAATTAGCATAAAACCACAGGGTAAAAAGGTTGCAGCAAAAGAACAATTATTACTTGGTACCTATGTCTCTACCCCGGTTACAGAGAAAAAAGGGAATATCGCGGTTTATATTGGTGATGTAAAAAAAGCACTTGCGCAACTTCCTGCAAATTCAGTTGATTGTGTGGTTACCAGTCCTCCTTATTGGAAACAGCGAGATTATCGGCATCCAGAGCAAATTGGGCAGGAAAACTCTTATGAAAAATATATTGCTAATCTTGTTGAAGTTTTTAAAGAATTGAAAAGAGTTTTGAAGCCCACAGGAACATTCTTTTTAAATGTGGGTTATAAATATCAGGACAAAAATCTATTGCTAATTCCCGAACTACTGGCAACAGAACTGCAGAAGAACGGCTGGTGTCTTCTAAACAAAGTTGTTTGGCACAAGCCCAATGCTATGCCTTCTTCATTAGAGAATCGCTTTTCTAATGTTTACGAACCGGTCTTTTTATTCGTGAAGGAAGAAAGTAAATACCGATATTATCTTTCACTTGATGCTCTGAGAATACCGGCACAAAATTTTAATTCTCAAAAGAAACCAGAAGACCTATTTGGAATAAAAGTTAGAGATTCTTTGTTGAAAGACAGAAACAGAGAAGGTATAGTAAAAGAAGTACATCAAAATGAAGAAAGTAATATATTTGTAAAAGTATCTTGGCAAGATGAAAGTGAAGTGATTGAGATGATAAATGATTTTGTCAAAGAATCACAAATTGAAATTGAACTTTTTTGCCAAGAATGTAGGAAAAAAGTTAGAAACCAGATAGAGATAAACAAGCACCAAAACTGCAATAATTTTCTTTTACCATTGCTACCACCACAGGTCAAATCCAACAAAATGATTAAATTGAAACCGAATTTCCTATTCTCTTTGGTTTCTAACCGGCGCTCTTATAACGGTAAATTCATCCTAAATCCAGAGAATCGGGGTGCTTCACCGGGAGGCAGATTGTCCCTCTTTGGTGAATATCTTGTTCGGCAAAGACGATACAAAATCTACCAGCCAGTGATTGCCGATTACCTCAAATATTGGCGAGTTAAGAGAAAAGTTCCAAGCAAAGAAATTGACTCTTTGCTTGGTTATAAAGATACAGCTGGGCATTGGTTCAGGAAAGATACCGGAAGCTGGGGGAGGGGTGGTTCGATTCCTTTGCCAGAAGATTGGTTTAAGTTGAAAAAAATACTTGGTTTTGATGACATTTATGACCGCTGGGTTACCGAAACACATTTAGTCCTTCAGACAGTTAGAGCCCACCCTAAAGGAAGAAATCCGGGGGACATCTGGAGTATAAAAGTCCAACCTCTTCCGGAAGCACATTTTGCAACTTTCCCTGAAGAACTGGTAAGAAGATGCATAGAAGCCGGTTGTCCTGAAGATGGTGTTGTTTTAGACCCATTTGCTGGTTCAGGAACTACTGGGAAAGTATCTAAAGAGATGGGTAAGGATGTTATTCTAATAGAACTTATCCCAGATTACTTAAATATTATCACGAAGCGCTGTGGTAAATTGACGGAGGTAATTTATGTTAAGTGATTTTGAATTGGAGAAAAAAGAAAGAGAATACTTTAATATGATTCTTCTACAACTTAAGCAAGGCCTACCAAAAATAATTGAAGGACTAAACTCAAGAATTAAAATCTTAAATGATTGGTATCAAAATTTTATTCGTACGGCAAGAAGCGGTTACAAAGCCTCCGACTTAGACACTGGTGCCGAAAGAATTTTTCATCATTTTTTTGCACCAATTTTGCAGTTTCCCAATTCTTCACCGTTAGGTTCTGATTTGATGTTTGGACTTCCTGATGCGTTTATCCAGATTGAAATCAAGACTGCACTTATTGATAACCCCGCCGATTATAAAGGTAAAATAAATATCGCCATCAATCAAACTTCGTATACCCTAAAGAATTTATTTGTTCCGAATTTGCCGAAATATTACCATCCCAAAGGTGAAACTGAGAAACCGTGCTTAACTTATGTCATCCAGATAGTTCATGAACATGCTAAAACAAATATCAAAGCACTAAAATTAGTTTGTATCCCTAATGGACAACTTTATCGACATTACGGAAAGAATGTTTTTAAAAGTGGTAAAGGCGGATACAAAAAAGCAAAAGATTTCCGGTACCAGTATTCGGCTGAACCTTATTTCAAACTACTAAAGAAAAAATATAACGAAGAAATATTTAGAGTAGAATTAGTTTATTTAGCAAAAGGGCTGAAAAGTGAAGAAATAACTGGTTTGAAAAATATTCCAGTTTATTCTCAATCCTAAAAGGAGGAATAGGAAATGCCTGTATTTATTGGAAGGGACAGGGAAGCAAGGAGGGCTTACGGGTTTGATGAAGTAGCGATTGTCCCCGGGACAACCACAATTGACCCGGAAGATACAGAAATTTCTTTTAAGCTAGGAGATTTAAAGTTAGAAATACCTTTCTTAGCCAGTGCGATGGATGGCGTGGTAGATGTTAAGTTTGCTATTGGAATGGGTAAATTAGGTGCTTTAGCAGTACTGAATCTTGATGGTATCCAGACGAGATACAGTCATCCGGAAGGAATTTATAAACGGATTGCCGAAGCATCAGCGGATGAAGCAACCCGTTTAGTGCAAGATATTTATCGTGAACCGGTTAAGGAAGTACTTATTGAACAAAGAATTAGAGAAATCAAGTCAGCGGGCGTCTTAGCGGCGGTTTCTACTATTCCACAAAATGCTGAAAAGTATGCTCCCCTTGTTCAAGAAGCCGGTGCAGATGTTTTTGTTATTCAGGGGACAGTTACTACCGCAAAATATCACTCTACCCGGCATTCAGGTAGTGAATTAAAAAAAATCTGCCAGAATTTGAAAATACCAGTAATTATTGGCAACACGGTAACTTATCAGGCAGCATTAGAATTGATGGAAACTGGCTGTTCAGCAATCTTAGTCGGTGTCGGACCGGGTACTGCCTGCACAACAAGAGGAGTCCTCGGTATCGGTGTGCCTCAGGTTACGGCAACGATTGATTGTGCAGTAGCAAGAGATTATTACTACAAGAAAACCGGTCATTATGTAAATATAATTACTGATGGTGGGATGAATAGTGGTGGTGACATCTGTAAGGCTTTCGCCAGCGGCGCCGATGCAGTGATGATTGGTAACGCTTTCGCCCGGGCTCAAGAAGCACCGGGACGTGGTTACCACTGGGGTATGGCGACACCGCACTGGAATTTACCACGAGGGACGAGAATCTATGTAGGTGTAACCGGGACACTGGAAGAAATTTTATATGGTCCAGCAAAAACTGACGATGGAACACAAAACCTTGTCGGTGCACTGAAAACCTGCATGGGTTTAGTCGGAGCAAGAACAATTAAAGATTTGCAATTAGCCGAATTAATCATCGCCCCGGAAATAAAAACTGAAGGTAAACTTTTTCAGAAAGCACAAAGAGTAGGAATGGGCAAATGAAAAAACTTAATCTCTTTGCTCTTTGCTCTTGGCTCTTGGCTATTGGCTATTGGGGTTGTGCTGGTCCTTCAGAAAAAACAAAATTAAAGACAATTACAATCAAAGGTTCGGATACGATGGTAATTCTTGGACAGCGTTGGGCAGAAGAATATATGAAAAGAAATCCTGAGACAATAATTCAAGTAACTGGTGGTGGTTCGGGAACAGGTATCGCTGCTTTAATTAATGGGGGTACTGATATCTGTCAATCTTCTCGTCCAATGAAAGAAGGGGAAAAGAAAATACTCTATTCAAGACAAAAAAAGGAGGTCAAAGAAATACCGGTAGCAATTGATGCTATTTCCATTTATGTGCATATAGATAATCCAATTAAAATGTTAAACTTGAAACAAGTAAAAGAAATTTTCACCGATAAGATTGTTAATTGGAAAACTTTTGGTTGGGAAGATAAAAAAATTGTTGTTTATAGTCGGGAAAATAATTCCGGCACTTACCTTTATTTTAAAGAACATATTCTTGATAACGAAGATTTTGCTTCGGATGTGCAGACTTTACCCGGAACATCAGCAGTGGTTAATGCCGTAAGTAAGGACTTGTATTCAATTGGTTACGGTGGAATCGCCTACGGTAAAGGGATAAAATTCTTAAAAGTCAAAAAAGATGAAAAAAACCCGGCAGTCGAACCTACACCGGAAAATGTCTACAGGAGGACATATCCAGTTATTCGTGAACTTTATTTTTATACTGCTGGCGAACCAGAAGGTGAAATAAAAAATTTTATTAACTGGGTTTTAAGTTCTGAAGGACAAAAAGTTTGTGAAACAGTAGGCTACTTCCCTTTAAGGAAATCTGATTACACTGATTAACAACAAGATTACATAGATTAATTCCTAATGATATTATCTGTGTAATCGCCTTTTAAAATCTGTGTAATCAAGACTATTTATGAAAAAAATAATTCATTTTCATCTGAAACCGCGAATAAAAGAATGGATAATTGAGAGTTTAATCCGTTCAAGTGCAGTAATTGTGATTGTCTCTTTGATTTTAATTTTTCTTTTTGTTAGTAAGGAAACATTACCAATATTTTTTTCTTCTGGGGTAAGACAAGAAGTTGACCTTAACCGCTTATTTTTACCACAAGGAGAACAAAAAGAAAAAGAGATAATTACCTCATTCGTCTGGCAACCAGTATCAGTCGTGCCCAAATATTCAATAGTTCCACTTATTTTAGGTACATTAAAAACTACAATTGTTGCACTAATTTTTGCTTTACCTTTAGCGATAAGTTCAGCAATTTTTACTTCGGATTTTGCTCCTTCTTGGCTACGGGAATTGATTAAACCAGCAATTGAACTTTTAGCTGGTGTACCTTCGGTTGTCTTAGGTTTTTTTGCTTTAATTGTTCTCGCTACCTGGCTACAAAATATTTTTGGTTGGACTTTCCGTTTGAATGCGATAAGTGCAGGGATTGCTCTGGGATTAGCAGTTTTACCGGTTGTTTATACAGTAACCGAAGATGCTTTATCAGCGGTACCGAACAGTTACCGTGAAGGTTCACTTGCTTTAGGAGCGAACGCTTGGCAGACTGCCTGGCGTGTGGTGTTACCGGCTGCGTTACCCGGCGTATTTGCTGCCTGTGTTTTAGGTTTTGGTAGAGCAATCGGTGAGACAATGATTGTCTTGATGGCTTCAGGTAATGCAGCGATAACTTCTTTAAAATTTACTGATTCGGTAAGGACACTTTCGGCTACAATTGCTGCTGAATTAGCTGAAGTTGTTGTTGGTAGTGCGCATTATCATGTCCTTTTTTTTATTGGAGCATTACTTTTTTTGTTGACTTTTATCAATAATATTTTTGGTCATTGGTTTGTTCAACGGTTAAGAAAACGTCTCCACGGAGAAATTTAAAATGATTAGCGCCAAAACGCTAAAGTTAACGCAAAAACCGCCAAAAGCGACACAAAAATACCAAAATATTTTTAGCGATTTTGCGGAGAGTTTTTTTGGCGATATCGTGAAGTGATAGGATGAAACGCAAATTTATAAGTTTAATCGGCAAATTTTTTACTTCCCTTACAGGTCTGGCTTCGGTTTTAATAATTCTTATGGTTGCAATTATTTTAGGAGATATCATTTATCATGGTCTATCAGGTATTTCCTGGAAATTTTTAACTACTGCACCAGAAGCCGGAATGACCGGTGGCGGTATTTTTCCAGCGATATTCGCTACTGTTGCTTTAGTAATCCTGATGACAGTTGCTGTCCTTCCTTTAGGTGTATTTACTGCAATTTATCTTCACGAATATGCACCGCAAGGATCCAAACTTGTTTACTGGGTAAGGTTAGCCATACATAATCTTGCTGGTGTGCCTTCAATTGTTTTTGGTCTTTTTGGGTTAGGATTTTTTATTGAATTTATCGGCAGAAATATTGACCGGATAATTTTTGCTGGTAATCTGGTTTACGGACAACCGGCAATAATCTGGGCTTCCTTGACTTTAGCCTTGTTAACTTTACCGACAGTAGTGGTAACTACTGAAGAAGCATTACGAGCAGTACCTTACAGTTTCCGCGAAGCCGCCTACGCCTTGGGAGCAACAAGATGGCAAATGATTAGACGAGTTGTCCTTCCCCAGGCAATTGGTGGAATACTTACTGGTGGTATTTTAGCAGTAAGTCGTGGAGCAGGTGAAGTTGCACCGATAATGTTTACTGGTGTTGCTTATTATTTACCTTATCTCCCAACGCGACTTAATCACCAATTTATGCATCTTGGTTATCATATTTATGTTTTAGCCACACAGTCACCGGATGTAGAGGTTACTAAACCAATACTTTATTCTACAGTATTAGTACTTTTAGTCTTAACTGTCTGTTTGAATTTTGTAGCGATTCTTATTCGGACAAAGACAAGACAACGTCTCCGTGGAGAAAGATAGAGGTAATCACCTCAAATGGAACCAATTATTACGGTTAGAAATCTAAATACTTACTACCATGAAAAATTGTTTATTAAAAATCTTAACTTAGAAATTTTACCGAATGAAATCCTGACGATTATTGGTCCAGCAAATAGTGGTAAAACAACTTTTTTGCGTTGTCTAAATCGTTTAAATGACTTAATTCCTTGTTTCCGTCTTGAAGGAGAAATATTTTTTGCTGGGCATAATATTTATGCAGAGAGAGTTGATGTTTTTTTACTTAGACGACATCTGGGTATGGTCTTTGCTAACCCGATTCCTTTACCTTATTCAATTTTTGAAAATGTTGCTTTTGCACCTCAACTTCATGGGTTAAAAGATAAAAAACAACTTGAGCAATTGGTAGAGAAAAGTCTCAAGGCAGTTCATCTCTGGGATGAAGTTAGCTCCCGGCTACCTGATTCGGCATTAAAACTTTCCGGGGGGCAACAACAGCGTCTCTGTTTAGCCCGTGTTCTTGCTCTGGAACCACAAGTTCTTCTCCTTGATGAACCGACCGCCGGACTTGACCCAATCTCTACAGCAAAAATTGAAGAAGCATTATACGAATTGAAAAAAGAATATACGATTATTCTCGTCACTAATAATATCAAACAATCTGCACGAATTGCCGATAAGGTTGCTTTTTTCCTAATGGGTGAACTAATTGAATACGATACAGCGAAAAATATTTTTACTGCACCTAAAAATGAAAAAACCGAAGCATACCTTTCTGGACGTTTCGGATAAAAAATGACTAAAATGGAAAAAATTCTTGTCAAAGATTTGTCAGTTTATTACGGAAATTTTCAAGCTCTTAAGGAGATAAATTTAGCAATTAAAGAAAAAAAAATTACCGCCTTAATTGGTCCTTCGGGTTGCGGTAAATCAACCTTGTTACGTACTTTTAACCGGATGAATGATTTGATTAAAGAAGTAAGAATTGAAGGGGAAGTATATTTAGATGGTAAAAATATTTATCTGAATAATACTGACCTTGTGGAATTACGCAAAAAAGTGGGGATGGTTTTCCAGCGTCCCAATCCTTTTCCTCTGACTGTATTTGACAATCTCGTTTACGGGTTACGAGTTCGGGGAACACGGAGTAACCATTTACTTGAAGAGAGGGTAGAAAAAAGTCTAAAAGATGTTTGGCTTTGGGATGAATTGAAAGATAAACTGAAAAAACCAGCACTCTCTTTATCTCTTGAACAGCAACAGCGTCTTTGTTTAGCCCGGGTACTTGTAGTTGAACCAGAAGTAATTCTGATGGATGAACCTTGTTCAGCACTTGACCCAATTGCTACCGCTAAAATTGAAGAATTAATGTTTGAATTGAAAAAAGATTATACCGTAGTTATTGTCACGCATAATATGCAGCAAGCAGCAAGAGTTTCGGACTTCTCTGGTTTTTTACTTTTAGGAGACTTAGTTGAATTTGGGGAGACAGGTAAGATTTTTACTGCTCCGCTAGACGAAAGAACACAAGATTATATTAGTGGTCGTTTTGGCTAGCACGAATATTCACGAATGAAGAGATACGAATTTGCACGAATGATTTATTCGTGTGTATTCGTTATTACTTATTCGTGTATATTCGTGTTGAAAGGGAGGAAAAAAATGGAAAGACATTTTGATGAGGAGTTAAGAGAATTGAAAGAGAAATTGCTTTATATGGGCAATCTTGCAGAGAAAATGATTAATCAGGCAATGCACGGATTAATTGAACGCGATACAAGTTTATTCAACCAGATAAACGAATGGGAAAATGAAATGAATTTCCTACATATTGAAATTGATGATTGTTGTTTAAAACTACTTGCTTTACGCCAGCCGACCGCCGCTGATTTAAGGTTCATTACTGCCGGGATGAAAATCAATTCCGAATTAGAAAGAGTAGGTGACCAAGCAATAAATATTTCACAAAATAGTGCTGAATACCTTAAAGAACCACAACTTAAACCTCTGATTGATATTCCACGGATGGCAAATATTGCCAGTAAAATGTTGCAAGATGGATTAGACAGTTTTGTCCGCAAGGATGTAGAATTAGCAAAATCGGTATTAGAAAGAGATGACGAGGTGGATGGTTTGAAAGACCAACTTTTCCGTGAACTTTTAACTTTTATGATTTCCGACCCAACAACAATAAAGCGGGCATTGACACTTATTCTCATTGCACGCAATTTGGAACGGATTGGTGACCATGCAACGAATATCGCTGAAGATGTAATTTTTATGGTTCTCGGTAAAGATGTCCGACATCATGTTGCCGAAAAGCCGAAAAGTCCGGGTGTTTAATTGAGGTAATTACCTCTATGGAAAACTTTGTGATTAAAGAAACTGACCTAAAAGGTGTGCCTCTATTTTTCCGTGGTAAAGTACGGGATATTTACGATTTAGGGGATAAACTTCTAATCATTTCTACTGACCGTATTTCAGCATTTGATTTTGTTCTCCCAACCGCAATACCGGATAAAGGTAAAATTCTTAATCAGATTTCCGTCTTCTGGTTTAACTATCTTAAAGACATAATCACTAACCACTTAATCACTACTGATATTACTGAATATCCGGAAATTTTGCAGAATCTCCCGGAAGCAGAAATTCTCCGTGAACGGTCAATGTTGGTAAAGAAAGCAAAAAGAATCAATGTAGAATGTGTAGTGCGTGGTTATCTCTCTGGTTCTGCTTGGAGAGAATATCAGGAAAATGGTTCCGTCTGCGGAATTAAACTGCCTGATGGATTAAGGGAATCAGATAAACTTCCTGAACCAATATTTACTCCGGCAATCAAAGCAATCTCTGGGCATGATATTAACATTACTGAACAACAAGTAATTGATAATGAAGGTTACGAAGTAGCAAAAACGATTAAAGAAAAAAGTTTAGAATTATATGAAAAAGCCAGTAAATATGCTGAAGAACACGGTATAATTATTGCCGATACAAAATTTGAATTTGGGTCGGTAGCACCGACTGGCAGTCAGTCAGCACTGACTGGCGAGATAATTCTTATTGATGAGGTGCTTACTCCCGATTCTTCACGGTTCTGGGATAAAGAAAAATATGAACCGGGAAGAGCACAGGAAAGTTTTGATAAACAGTTCGTTCGTGATTATCTGGAGTTAATCGGTTGGAACAAACAACCACCAGTGCCGGAGTTACCACCCGAAATTGTTGAAAAAACACGCGAAAAATACTGGGAAGCATACCACCGGTTAATCGGTAATCGCTAAGGAGGTTTTATGGAAAAAATCATTAAACATTCAGGTGAAAAATTCAAAATTAGACACTATTTTGATACAGATGTAAAAAAATCAATCGTTGACCCAGATACAGGCGAAATTTATGAGAGACGATTAGGTGATATTGAGGGAATAGAAATTTATTCTCCTGATGGTAAGTCACTGGGTTCTTTTGATTATGTAGATTTTAACAACAACAAAGTAATCAAAAAGATAATAGAAGAAATTCATCAAGAGAGGTGAACCTATGGGAGCACATGTTTTTATTGTAAATAAGGATACTTTTGCAATTACACGGTTTAGATGCGTCGCTGCTGTAGTAAGAGAAATGAAGGAAGGTGGACAATATGTAGAAAAAACAAGAACAGATATTCTGGCTGATATCTCCTGTGTAAGAAAAGGTGATAGAATTTTCTTCTATGAGATTAACAACGGTTTCCATGGAATTTACGAGGCAGAAGGCACGGCTTTTGTAGATAAAGATGAAATTAAGGGTAAAAATGATGAATATTTATTTGGAAGCGAAGAAAATGCACACTATACAGAAAGTTCTTTAATTTTGCCTAATCGTGTTTTAATAAAACCGAAATTATATTTGGAGAAACCTATCAATGAATGGCGAAATGCATCCCAAAGTGCCTTTGGAAGATTTACCTCTGCCATTGATTTAAGGTCAATTTTTTACAAAAAAGTATTGGGTAGAGGAAAAAGTATTACGCATTTATTTCCCGAAGAAGAAAATAAACTAACTGAACTATTGCTAAAATATAATAAAGGGAAAGGCAAGGAATTGACCTATGAACCTTACAAACCAAAAAATCCAGAACCAATAATTTTTGATTTAGAACCAACACCTACCGGGGAAGTTAAGTATGAAAAAATTTTAGAAGGTTGGCTAATACAAAATATAGACAATCCTTCTGCTGGCACGGAGCAATTTCTTGGTGATTTGGAAGAAATAGAATGTTTTGCTAATTATGTTCCTGTTTCAATCGCTGGTGGTAATTTAGATATTCTCGTGTTTCACAAGAGAAAAGATAGCAATCTAAGACACAAAATAACAATCATAGAATTAAAAAAAGGGAAAGTAGCAGAAGATGATATAGTGCAAATGGAAAGTTATGTTAAATGGGCATTTGAAAACCTAACGAAAACTTTGGTAGAGAAACCAACAAAAGTAGAAATTAGTTTATCTACAAAAGAAGAGATAATACAACCAGTTCTCATAGGAAAAGAAATTAGTGGTCCTGCTATTGAGAAATGTAAACAGTATACATTAAATCAAAGGAAACCTATTTTGATCTCTTACGATTTGGACCACAAAAATTATAAAGTATTATTTAACCACATAACTTATTAAAATATCTATGTAGGAGTTTTATCATGTTACCAATAAATAAAATAATTTGTGGGGATGCCTTAGATACATTAAAATTGCTACCTCAAAACTCTATTCATCTTGTTATTACTTCACCACCTTATAATTTGAATAAACCTTACATTAATCACAATGACCTTATGGATTATGATGAATATCTTAACTGGATGGAGCAAATATGGAAAGAAACAAAAAGAGTTCTGGTAGAAGGGGGAAGGTTATGTATAAATATTGGAGAAAATAAAAGACAGAATATTACTTACCCCACATATAGCGCTTTTATCCAACAATGCGTAGATTTAAAAATGTTTTATAGAGGGACAATTATTTGGAATAAGCATAGTGCGGCTAAACATTGCGCTTGGGGTAGTTGGAACAGTTGTAGTAATCCGCATATTGTCCCACGCCACGAGTATATTATTATTTTTTCAAAAGGTCAATGGAAACTTGAAGGAAATTCCAATGACTGTGATTTGAATAGCGAAGAATTTATGAAATACACCCGCAGTATATGGGTTTTTGCTCCAGAAAGCAGAAAGAAAATCGGACATCCTGCACCTTTTCCTGAGGAATTACCTTACAGATTAATCAAATTTTATTCATATAAAGATAATATAGTTTTAGATATGTTTGCAGGAAGTGGAACAACTGGATTAGTATCAAAAAAATTGGGTCGTAATTTCATTTTGATTGATAACTCTATTGATTATTGTAAATTATCTGAAAAAAGGTTGAAAATAGAACTTCAGCCATCACTTTTTGACAACAGTGCTTCAAAGATAGAAATAATTACTTATGAGGACTTAAAATCTGAGATGGAACCTGAACCATCTTTAGTAGTTGCAGAAAAGAAATCTCGTTACACTTATTCAAGAAAACAACAAACTGTGCCGTTAACAAGAAAAAAACACTTGAGAAATGTTTGAAAAATATCATCTTTTTTGATATCGTTCCGACGAAATAAACTTTTTAGATTTGTACAAATTCTTAAATTTTAACATTCCGGGTCTTTTTCATTATCTTACGAAGCTGATTTTGGTAGAGATGACCAACAGAAAAAAGTTAGTATTTTATGGACATCGGGAACACAATTATGAGAGACCTTGAGCGGGAACTTCAACCAAAAAAAGTAACTTTAAGTAGTTTCACTTTAGTGAAACTTGATTCCACAGATTAAAAACCAGATTACACAGATTAGACACACTGGCGGAAAAAAAGGATTAGGGGTTTTATCTGTATGAATCTGCTAAAATCTGTTTGCATCTGCGAAATAACATGAAAGTCTTAGTAATTGGTGGTGGAGGAAGAGAGCATACAATCGTCTGGAAACTGAAACAGAGTAAACGAGTAGAAAAAATTTATTGTATTCCGGGAAATGGAGGTATTGCCCAAGTTGCTGAATGTGTTAATCTTGACCCTTTGGATTTCAATCAAGTTACCCGTTTTGTTGAAGAGAAAAATATTGAGTTAACTATTGTCGGTCCGGAAGCACCTTTAGTTGCAGGCATAGTTGATGCGTTTAGAAAAAGAAATTTAGCTATCTTTGGACCTGACAGAAAAGCCGCACAACTTGAAGGAAGTAAAATATTTGCAAAAAATTTTATGAAAAAGTATAATATCCCGACCGCTGATTTTGAGGTCTTTGATAACGCTGATGCTGCGTTGGTTTACCTGTCTAATTACAAACCTGCCAACCCATTTGTTGTCGTGAAAGCTGATGGTTTAGCGGCTGGCAAAGGTGCGTTAGTGTGCGATACAAAAGAGCAAGCAGTAGATTCGGTTAAAAAAATGATGGTTGACAAGATTTTCGGTTTAGCGGGTGAGAGAATTGCTATTGAAGAAAGGTTGTCCGGTGAAGAAGCTACAGTCTTAGCCTTGTGCGATGGCGAGACACTTATTCCAATGCCTAGCTCTCAAGACCATAAACCTGTCTTTGATGGTGACAAGGGACCGAATACCGGCGGGATGGGTGCCTACGCACCAGCACCGATTATTGATGAAAAAATTAGACAAAAACTGGAAAAAGAAATATTTGCTAACTTTATAAAAGGTATAAATGAAGAAAAATTGGACTATCGGGGGATAATCTATTTTGGGTTAATGATTACTAAGGAGGGTCCGAAAGTTTTAGAATTCAATTGTCGTTATGGTGACCCAGAAGCACAGGTAACTTTACCTCTGCTTGATGAAGATTTAATTGATTTATGTTTAGCCACAATTGAAAAAAGATTATCTAATCACCAATCACCAATTTCACCCCGCACCAAATTTGGTGCGGGGCAAGCCAATCACCAATCTGCTTTTTCCGCAGTCTGTGTCGTTCTCGCTTCTAGCGGTTATCCTGGCGAATATAAAAAAGGTAAAGAGATATTTGGGCTTGATGAAGCAGAAAAAATGGATAAAGTGGTTGTTTTCCATGCCGGGACAAAAGAGCAGAATGGTAAAATTTTTACCAATGGAGGAAGAGTACTTGGTGTGACTGGTTTGGGTGAAAATATAGAAAAGGCGATAAAACGAACTTATCAGGTGGTAGAAAAAATAAGATTTGAAGGGATGCATTACCGTAAGGATATCGGTGCAAAAGCGTTAAAACGCTAAAACGCAAAATTTGGGGACCGCAAAAACACAAAAATATGAGTAAACCTTTAGTTGCAGTTATCGTTGGTAGTGATTCGGACTTGCCAACCGTAAAATTGGGCTGTAAAATTTTGGAAGAGTTAGATGTCCCTTACGAGTTGACTATTTCTTCTGCACATCGCACACCGAAACGCACAAGGAATTATATCCACCAAGCGGAAAAGAAGGGTATTGAAGTGATTATCGCCGGTGCTGGTGGTTCGGCACATTTACCGGGAGTGATTGCGGCAGAAACGGTCTTACCAGTAATTGGTGTCCCGCTGGAGACAAAATATCTTAAAGGTAAAGATTCACTCTATTCAATCGTGCAAATGCCCTCCGGTATACCGGTTGGGACAATGGCAATTGGTGAAGCAGGAGCAAAAAATGCGGCAATCTACGCTACAGAAATTCTTGCTTTAAAGTATCCACAAATAAGAAAAAATTTGCTAAAATATCGGGAAAAGTTAACCAGTGAAGTAATTGCAAAAGCAAAAAGAATTGATAAATCTTTAAAATTGTAGGAGTAAGTATGGAATTTAAGAAAAAGAAAATTCTAATGACCGCTAAAGAAATTAGTAAAACTTTGGCTACTCTTGCTCAGGAAATTGCGAAAAAAGAAAACCTGGGAAAGATTGCTTTAATTGGTATTCACTGTCGGGGAGTACCTTTAGCCCAAAGGTTAGCAAAAGAATTAGAAAAACTCGGTGCAAAAAATATACCTTTGGGAATATTGGATATCACTCTTTATCGTGACGATTTAAGTTTAGTTGCCAGTCAGCCGATTGTGAAAGAAACAAAATTACCTTTTGGTATTGACGACAAAGTTCTTGTTCTTGTTGATGATGTTCTTTTTACCGGACGGACAATTCGTTCTGCTTTAGATGCTTTGATTGATTTCGGTCGTCCACAAGGAATAAAATTAGCAGTTTTAATTGACCGTGGGAATCGGGAGTTACCAATTCAGGCGGACTATATCGGCAAAAAAATTTCTACCAATTTGCAAGAAATGGTTAAAGTTGAACTAAAAGAAGTTGACGGTAAAGACGAAGTAAGCCTTTGGGAAGTGATATAAAACTTGCGAACCGTTTTTCTCACTCTATAATTTATTTCCCAAAGGCGAGAGGCAGAAATAAATTTAAAGTCGTTTTCATCCTTCGTAGTAGTTCCACTACGGAGAACGGGCGAAAAAGGTTCGCAAGTCTCAAATAAATGCGAGGGACAAATTGGCACTGAAAACCAAAGACCTTTTAGGTTTAGAATATCTCACCAAAGAAGAAATTGAACTTATTTTGGATACAGCAGTTCCGTTTAAAGACTTATTTACTCGTTCGGTAAAAAAGGTTCCTACTTTACGGGGTAAAACCGTTGTTCTACTTTTCTACGAACCTTCCACTCGTACACGTACCTCTTTTGAACTTGCGGCAAAAAGATTAAGTGCTGATGTAATCAATATTGCAGTTTCCACAAGTAGTGTAGTTAAAGGTGAAGGGTTAATTGATACGGGTAAGACATTAGAAGCGATGAAATCAGATTTTGTGATTATCCGGCACGGTATGTCCGGTGCACCTAATGTCTTGGCAAGAAATATTGCTGCTTCGGTAATCAATGCCGGTGATGGTCTACATGAACATCCTACGCAGGGATTATTAGATATCTTTACGATGCGAGAAAAGAAAAAAAGAATTGAAGGTTTAAAAGTAGTGATTGTTGGTGATATACTTCATAGTCGGGTAGCAAAATCAAATATTTGGGGTTTAACTAAACTCGGTGCGGAAGTATGTGCCGTCGGTCCGGCGACCTTAATCCCGCAAGGAATAGAAAAATTGGGAGTAAAAATATATTACCGAATGGAAGATGCTTTACCGGGAGCAGATGTGATTAATATTCTCCGGGTACAACTTGAACGACAACAACAGAGTTACTTTTTCCCTTCCTTGCATGAATATACTTTACTTTATGGAATAACTAAAGAACGACTTTCTTTAGTAAAAAAAGATGTCTTAGTAATGCATCCCGGACCATTAAATCGGGGTATAGAAATATCTTCCGAAGTTGCTGACGGCTCTTCTTCAGTAATTGAAGAACAGGTAACTAATGGGGTAGCAATTCGGATGGCAGTACTTTATCTTTTGGGCGGAGGTGGTTAACCAACCACTGGGAGAAGTCAATGAAACTACTAATAAAAGGTGGTAGAGTAATTGACCCAGCAAGTAAAACAGATAGAATTGCTGATATTTTAATTGAAGACGGTAAAATTGTCTCTATAGGCAAGACGCCAGCTATTAGCCATCAGCCATCAGCCATAAAAGTCATTGATGCTCAGGGTAAAATTGTTATTCCAGGATTGATTGATATACATACGCATCTGCGTGAGCCAGGACACGAAGAAGAAGAGACAATTGCTACCGGCACACAGGCAGCAGCAAAAGGTGGGATTACTACCGTCTGTTGTATGCCGAATACTCATCCGGTAATTGATAACCAAACAACGGTTGAATTTATCCTTCTCAAAGCAAAAAATGAAGGTGTAGTCAATGTTTTCCCCATCGGTGCAATTACTAAAGGTTTATTAGGTGAAGAATTATCCGAGATTGGCGAATTGAAAAAAGCGGGTGTGGTAGCAATCTCTGACGATGGTGAAACCGTAATGAACAGTCTAATTATGCGTCGTGCATTAGAATATGCAAAAATGTTTAGTTTACCGGTAATTTCCCATTGTGAAGATAAAAATTTATCTAAAGATGGAGTAATGAATGAAGGATATTATTCAACAGTTTTAGGTTTAAGAGGGATACCCAAGGAAGCAGAAGAAGTAATGGTAGCAAGGGATATAATCTTAGCCCAACTTACCGGTGGACATCTACATATCGCTCATGTTTCCACTGCTGGTTCAGTAGAACTGATTCGGCAAGCAAAAAAAAGAGGTATAAAGGTAACCTGTGAAACTGCACCGCAATATTTTACTTTAACTGAAGAAATGGTCTCCAAAGAGGTAATCACCTCATTTGATACAAATACCAAAGTTAATCCTCCTTTACGCACGAAAGAAGATGTGGAGGCGATTAAAGAAGGTCTAAAAGATGGAACAATTGACTGTATCGCTACTGACCATGCTCCACATACTGAGGAAGAAAAAAATAAAGAGTACGATTTAGCACCATTTGGGATTATTGGTTTGGAAACTTTATTCTCACTGATTATCACCGAATTGGTAAACAAGCCCGCTTCAGGTGGGCTTTCTTTGATGGAAGCAATAGCAAAAGTAACCATTAATCCAGCACGCGTTCTTAAACTTAAACAAGGAGAATTAAAGGTTGGTTCTCCGGCAGATATTACCATTGTTGACTTGAACAAAAAATGGAAAGTAGAAAATTTTGCCTCCAAGAGTAAAAATTCACCATATCTTGGCTGGCAAGTGCAAGGACTGATCACTATTACGATTGTCAATGGCAAAATTGTTTACGAAACAAAATAACTATCTCAAGAGGTAAATACCTCAAGAAAAATCACTTCAAAAATTGAGAATTTTTCATTTACAAACCATCGTTACTAACCAAAAAGAAATCTTACCCGGATATTTTCGTTTAAATTTTTTTGCTCCAAAAATTGCAAAGACTGCCCAACCGGGACAATTCGTCCATATTTATTGTGGCAGAGATACCTATCTCCGGCGTCCTTTCAGTATCGCGGGAGTTAAAAAAAATCAGGTTGAAATAATCTACAAAGTTGTCGGTAAAGGAACTGAACTCTTATCTCAAAAGAAAAAAGGTGAAACCTTGGATCTACTCGGTCCCTTAGGAAATGGTTTTTCCTACTCACCAGTCACCAGTCACCACTCACCAGTCCTTATTGCTGGTGGCACCGGTGTCGTCTCTCTTCTCTTCCTTGCTGAACGCTTATCAACTTATAAACTTATCAACTTACCTGCCCACCGAAGCGTTAGCGGAGGCGGGTCAACTGTTGTTTTGATTGGTGCGAAAACAAAAAATGACCTTCTCTGTGTTTCTGATTTCAAACAACTTGCCCTGAACCGAAAAACTGGTTCGGGGATTGGTTGCCAAGTTAAATTTGCTACCGAAGACGGTTCCCTCGGTTTCAAAGGTCTCGTCACTGACCTTTTCCGTGACTTCTTATCAGCTTATCAACCCCGTAGAGAGCCAAAGGCTCTTTTACGGGGTCAACCTATCAACTTATCAACTATTTACGCCTGTGGACCCTATCAAATGTTAAAGGAAATAGCCAAAATTTGCGAAAGGAAACAGATAAAATGTCAAGTTTCCCTAGAAAACATTATGGCTTGCGGTATTGGTGCTTGTCGTGGTTGTGTAATCAAGACGCGGATGACCACGGATAAAAGACAAGCACGGATTGCCGCGGATAAATTCGTATATAAGACAGTTTGTAGAGATGGACCGATTTTTGAAGCAAACCAAATAATCTGGGAATAACCTTTCAACAAATTCAGGATTGGAAGAATGATTAATTTATCAATAGAAATTGCGGGAATAAAACTAAAGAATCCGCTTATCGTTGCCAGTGGAATTATTGGTTTTGGTGAGGAGTATAGCAAGTTAATTAACCTAAATATTTTTGGGGCAAACACGACCAAGACCATTACCCTTAAACCGCGTGCTGGAAATCCACCACCAAGAATTGTAGAAACCGATTCGGGGATGGTTAATTCTATCGGTTTAGAAAACCCGGGTTTAGAAATTTTCCTGAAAGAAAAATTACCTTACCTGCGGAAAAAGTTCAAAATACCAATAATTGTCAGTATTGCTGGAGAAAACAGCGAAGAATTTGTGCAAATCGCTAAAACGCTAAATAAAGAGAAAAAAATTGCTGGTTTAGAATTGAATCTTTCTTGTCCCAACATTAGGCAAGAGCGAAGAGTAATTTCGCTTATCTCTCAGGATGCAGGACTGACTTACGAAGTGGTAAAAAGAGTAAAAAAAGTAACCACATTCCCGGTAATTGCTAAACTTACCCCTAATGTTACCGACATAACCGTAATTGCCCAATCGGCCGAATCCGCTGGTGCTGACGCTCTTTCTTTAGTCAATACTTTCTCTGCCCTTGCTTTCCCCCCTTCATCGCTTAATCACTCCATCGCTTCATCGCCGGTTTTCGGCGGTCTATCCGGTCCAGCGATTAAACCAATTGTTTTAAGAATGATTTACGAAACTTATCGTAAGGTGAAAATACCAATCATCGGTATGGGTGGGATAAATAGTCCCCAAGATGCAATAGAATTTTTTCTTGTCGGTGCAAAAGTGATTGCTTTAGGTAGTGCCCTTTTCCGTGACCCATTTTTACCTCAAAAAATACTTATCGGTCTAAAACAATATCTGAAAACACAAAATCTTTCTCTGAAAGAACTGGTCGGCAAACTACAGAAATAAAAAAATCGCTGTGACTTTCCTCTCCCCATTGTGGGAGAGGATAAAGGTGAGGGGAGTAGTTGTCCTAGTCATTGTGTATGGTTAGGTTGCGTGGTCACCATCTCATCTGTCTACATTTTTTTAAAGGTGAAGGATATAGTAAAAGGTTCATTGACAATCTTAAAGGAATTATAAATAATTTAGAAAAAGGTGTAAAAGCAAAAATTATTAAAGGTGCAGATGCAGTATGTGCGTATTGTCCACATCTCAAAACAAATATCTGCACTTATAAACCCGGTTACGAAAAAGAAATAGAGTCACTTGATAAAATGGCATTAAAATTGTTAAATTTAAAGAAAGGTGATGCTCTTCTCTGGAATAAAATAAAAACTAAAATACCGAAAATTCTATCCAAATGGCAGGAATTTGCCTGTCTTTCCTGCGACTGGAAAAAAGTCTGCTTTACAAATTACCCAATACAAAAATGATAAGAAAAGTCCTTGAAAGATACCTTGTTTCATTTCTTTTAGGATTCCTTGTAGGAGTTCTGTTAATCGGATTAGCAACTAAACATCCCGCTTTGATCAGTACGTTAGGCAAACTCATAATAGGTTCAATAAGTGGCTTAATAATCAGTTTAATAAAGATGTTAATAGAAGGTTGGCTACATCCTAAAGATGTAGATTACACAAAAAGAGAAATTGAAACAGTAATTTATGAACCTCTTTTTTCAGATTTGATGGGTATAATTGATTTAGACGCTGCCTGTGCCGGACCTATGTGGCGATGGAATATTATCAAACAAAGTCATCAGTCTTTGGCAGCTAAAGTACATAGAAAGTTGAGAATTAGTTTTGATGAATTATCTGATTATTTAAGTAAGTATACAGGACTTCTTAATGAACAAAAGGTGCGTGGGGTTCTTAAAAAGGAATTAACCGACAGAGGAATTAAGGTAAATTATTTACCAATGGTTGAGTGGCAAAAAACCAATGGCACTAGAGATGTATTATACATTTACTCACTAGTCTATAGCCACAAAGACCTTGAAGAATTCTTAAAAGAAATACGAAAAAAAGAAAAGTTTACTGGCAATTTTTCTTATGGAATTGGTAAGGTTGGTGTCGTGCCCAAAAAAGTGAACATATCCGAAGAGGATTTTAAGAAGTTATACAATACGATAATGAACAGTCCACAATGTCAAGAAATAGTAAAAATACGGCAAGCAATTATAAAAAAAGCTGAAGATTTGAAACGACAAATAGAAAAGGAGTTACGATAAATTTTTCATAAGTTTTATCAAAAATAAAAATTGACTTGACAAAGTTCATCACTTATGCTACACTTATTTTGGAGGTGACAATTATGCCAACAAAAAATCCGCGTTTGAATGTTGTTTTGGAACCACCAATTTATTCTACTATTGAACGCTTAGCTAAAGCAGAAAAATGTTCAATGTCACTTAAAGCGAGAGACCTAATCCGTGAAGCATTAGAAATCCATGAAGATGTTTATTGGGCAAAAAAGGCGGCAGTGCGTGAGGCAACTTTTGACCGGAAGAAAGCCTTGACCCATAGAAAAGTCTGGAGTGGTAGGTGAATATTTCCCAAGGAAACTACAAACTTCTTTATCATCCTGCGGTAGCCAAAAAAGACCTACCAGCAATTAACCATAACCTTTATCAGAGAATAAAAAAAGCGATTAAAGAACGGCTTTCCACAAGTCCTGAGAAATATGGTGAACCTTTACGCAAAAGTCTCAAAGGTTATTGGAAACTAAGAGTCGGTGATTACCGAATTATTTACAAAGTAGTGGGTAGTGAAGTGTGGATTTTGCTTATCGGTCATCGTTCTGAAGTGTACAGGAAAGCAGAACGCCGTTTTGAATAAATAAACCCCGTTGGAAAGGGTGAGACTTTGAATCCCATAAGAAATTTATCTCTGAACGGGATGAACCCCACCCTTAATAAGGAAACAATAATTTCTATACATACACCACCCTGCCCTGAAGGGCGAGACCTGTTGCAAATTGCTGTGAGTAGAGACTTTCTAACGGGGTAAATTTGATATTGTAAGGAGGACGATGTGGCGGAACTAATTGTTGCCTTAGATGTTAATGAGAAAAGGGCAAGCGATTTAGTGGATATTCTTGCTGAGGAAGTAAAAATTTATAAAATTGGTTTTCCCTTATTTTCTACTTGTAGTCCAGAATTCATCCGCAAATTCCAGCAAAAAGGTAAGAAGGTTTTTTTTGATTTCAAGTTCCATGACATACCAACAACGGTTAGCAAAGCAATAAAAGCGCTTGAGAAATATAACCCTTTCGCTCTAACTTTACATATTAGCGGTGGTGAACAAATGCTTAAAGAGGCAGTCAGAACCGCAAGAGCAATGTCTGGGGTCACCCAACCTTTACTTCTGGGGGTTACGGTGTTAACCAGTTTGGAAGAGGAAGATATGCTGGTTTTAGGAATAAAACGTAAATTGAGCAACCAGGTAGCAAGACTTGCTTTGTTAGCAAAGAAAGCAGGGTTAGATGGAATAGTTGCTTCAGGTAGAGAAATTGAATTAGTTCGTAAAGCTTGTGGTGAAGATTTTGTAATTGTTGTCCCGGGTGTACGGTTACCCGGTCAGTTGCGAACCTTTGGGGTTGATCAACGGAGGACAATTACGCCGGGTGAAGCGATAGTTAAGGGTGCAGATTATATTGTTGTTGGGAGACCAATTACTGAATCTGATGACCCGTTAGAAATGGCTAAAAAAATTAAACAAGAAATTTAATTCAAATATCATAAATTTTATCAAACAGGTATGAAAAAAATGCTAAAATTATTTGAAGAAAAAGGCGCACTACTTAAAGGACATTTTCTGCTTTCCAGCGGACTACATTCAGATACTTACCTACAATGTGCCTTAATTTTGCAACATCCAAAGTTAGCGGAAAAACTTGCACGAGAGTTAGTTAAAAGTTTAAAGTTAAAAGTTAAAAGTTTGCGGATTGAGGCAGTAGTTTCACCGGCGCTGGGAGGAATTGTGATTGGACAAGAAGTAGCACGGGTTTTGGGTTGCCGGGCGATTTTTACTGAGCGCGAAAAGGTAAGAGGTAATCACTTCAAAATGACTCTCCGACGTGGGTTTCAAATTAAAAAAAATGAAAGAGTTTTAGTTGTTGAAGATGTAATTACTACTGGTGGTTCAACACAGGAAGTAATCAATGCGGTCAGAAATGCTGGTGGAAAAATTGTAGCCGTAGGATGTTTAATTGACCGCAGGTATGAACCGATAACTGGTTCATACCGTAGCGGTGGGCAAGCAAAATTTGACTATCCATTAGTTTCTTTGGTTAAATTAGAAATTGAGAATTATGACCCACAAGAGTGTCCTTTGTGTAAAAAAAATATACCTTTAGTTAAACCTGGCTCAAGAAAACACGCAGATTACCGCAGATAAAAACCCAGATGACGCGGATAAAAATCTGTGTAATCTGTGGTAATCAGGGTTTTAATCTGTGTAATCGGTGATTATATGGAGATAGAACTTAAATACGGTGAATCCACACAAATTTTAAAATTAGACGAAAAGAATGTTTTACAAGTGTTAGAACTGCCACACTTAAGCGAAAAAATTGTAAATATTAGAGAAGAGATAAAAAAAGTTTTAGAAAATCCTATCGGTAGCGAACCTTTGAAAGAAATTGTTGGAAAGATAAAACCAAATAACCTTGTAATTATTGTAGAAGATATTACTCGTCCGAATCCGGATTACCAAGAAATCCTTGATTCACTAATTGAAGAACTTAGAATTGCTGGTGTGGCGGATGAAAAAATAAAATTTGTCATCGCTTACGGGACACATCGGCATCATCATCCGGAAGAAAACAAAAGAATTTACGGAGAAGCGTTACTTAAAAGGTTCCAATTTATTGACCATAACCCTGATGCTGATGACCTTGTTTCCGTAGGTAAAATATCTACGGGAAATGAATTACTAATCAACAGGCATGTTGCGCAAGCTGACTTTTTGATTGCCACTGGTAATATTGAACCACATTCTTTTGCTGGTTATGGTGGCGGGAGGAAAGCAATTCTTCCCGGAGTAAGTGGTAGAGAGACAATTACCCGAAACCATGCCAAGGTTGTCCGTAAAGGAGTAGAAATTGGTAAACTTGAAGGTAACCCGATAAATGAAGAAATGCTTGAAGCGGCACGCCGGGTGGCAAAAGCCAGACCCTTTTTTATTCTTAATGTTATCCGTAATGCCAAGAAAGAAGTCGTTTCGGTAGTCGCTGGTGACTTTGAGAAAGCCTTCTCGGAAGGAATAAAAATTGCTGAACGGATATACACTGTGTCTGTTCCTCAAAAAGCAGAAGTTGCAATTAGCAGTTGTGGTGGTTATCCTAAGGATATCAACTTCTACCAAGCACAGAAAACACTTACGGCAAGTGCAGAGGTAGTTAAAGAAGGTGGAACAATCCCACCACAGTATCGCCATTGTGGTGGGACAATTGTTCTTCTTGCTGAATGTCGTGATGGTGTTGGACAACCTGTCTTTGAGAAATGGTTACGAAAACATCATCTTGAGGAAATATTACACAAAAATGAAGAAGATATTGAAGTTGAAGGACATCGGGCATATCTAACGGCAAAAATATTAAAAAAATGCGAAGTAATCGTAATTTCCTCTTTAGCAAAAGAATTAGTTGAAGAGATGCATTTTACTTATAATAAAGATTTAAACGATGCGTTAAGTTATTTGAAAAAGAAACATGGGGATAATTTCAAAGCATATATTATCCCTAACGGTGCAGCAATTTTACCAATAGTAAAGAGTGATTACAGCGATTAAAAAATAAGATTACAGCGATAAATTTACTGACTCTAAATCACTGCAATCGCTTTTTAAAAATCACCGTAATCAAGAGGTATAAAAGATGGTTACTTACAAACAAGCAGGGGTAGACATTTCTAAAGGTAACGCCTTAGTCAAAAAAATTAAAAAATTTGCGCCAGCAATTGGTTTTTTTTCTGGTTTTTATCCGTTAGATACTAAGAAATACAAGAATCCAGTTCTGGTTTCCTCAAGCGATGGTGTAGGGACAAAACTTAAACTTGCCTTCTTATTAAACAAGCACGATACGGTTGGTATAGATTTAGTTGCAATGAATGTGAACGATGTAATTTGTTGCGGTGCAAAACCTTTATTTTTTCTTGACTATTTTGCTTGTAGTAAATTAAATTTAAAAATTGCTGAACAGGTAATTAAAGGAATAAACGAAGGATGTCGTCAAGCAGATTGTGTACTCCTCGGTGGTGAAACTGCAGAAATGCCTGGGTTTTACAAAAAGGGTGAATATGATTTAGCCGGTTTTGCAGTTGGTATTGTAGAAAAAAATAAAGTCATTGATGGTTCAAAAATCAAACCTGGTGATATCATCATTGGACTTCCTTCCTCAGGGTTACACTCTAACGGCTTCTCTTTAGTTCGCAAAATCTTCTCTAAAAACGAGTTGCTTAAACTCGGTCCCGAACTCCTTACTCCTACCAGAATCTATGTTCAAGAAGTTTTGAATTTACTATCAACTATCAACTATCAACTATCAACTGGTGTTAAAGGAATTGCCCACATCACCGGTGGCGGTTTTATTGACAACATCCCCCGTATTCTACCAAAAAGAGGTGATTACCTCAACTGTCAAGCAAGAATTTACAAAAATTCGTGGCAAGTGCCAGAGATTTTTCATCTAATTCAAAAGAAAGGCAAAATTACCGAAAAAGAAATGTACCATGTGTTTAATATGGGAATTGGTTTAGTGTTAGTAGTAGATAAGTCTAAAAGTCTAAAAGTTCAAAAGTTATTGAAAGATTCAATTATTATTGGTGAAATAACTACTGGCAAACAACAGATAAAACTGATTTGAATTAGTTAAAAAATTTATTCTTATTTCAGAAAAGAGACAGATTATCTCGCAAAAGTTTTCCAAAAAATTAGAATTAAAAAATGAAAAAATCTTTACTTTTCATTGAACTGACTTTCTTTTTTAGTTGGCTTATAGCATTTCTATTTTTTATTTTGGGCGGCAAATGGAATACACCATCTGCATTTGTTGTAGCTATAGTTTATATGTTTATCCCGATGACAATTGCTATTATAGTCCAGAAATTCGTTTACAAACAACCTTTATTGGAACTGTTAGGAATTTCCTTTAAGTTGAATAGCTGGTTTTTGGTAGCGTGGCTACTGCCTCCTATCATAACTTTTGCTACCCTTGGGGTCAGTTTATTTTTCCCTGGGGTTGAATATTCCCCGGAAATGACGGAATGGTTTGAGAGATTCAAATCCATACTTACACCAGAACAGTTAGAGCAGATGAAAAGTAAAACTGCCACTTTCCCAATTCACCCAATTTGGGTTGGTTTACTCCAGGGTCTTCTTGCAGGTATCACTATCAATGCAGTCACTGGTTTCGGCGAAGAATTAGGCTGGAGAGGACTTCTTCAAAGAGAATTTGGTTATATGGGTTTTAGGAAATCATCAGCGATTATTGGTATTATCTGGGGAATCTGGCATGCCCCAGTTATTCTCCAAGGACACAATTATCCACAACATCCTTTAGCCGGCGTGATGATGATGACAATTTTCACATTGCTACTTTCACCAATTTTCAGTTATGTGAGAATTAAAGCGAAGTCTGTCATTGCTACTGCCATCATGCACGGTTCGCTCAACGGCACAGGAGGATTGGCTATAATGGTGATAAAAGGAGGAAATGACTTAAGTATTGGGATGACTGGACTGGCTGGGTTCATTGTCCTCGTGCTCGTAAACATTGGTTTATTTACCTATGACCGCTTCTTCGCTAAAGAACCTATTACGATAAGACGAATGGATTAGACTGTATACCGTTGAGAGAGGAAGAACTGTTTCACAACTTCCACAAAAATTAGTATGTGTAAACAATGTCATAAAGTGTCCTTTTTTCAAAAGTCAGTTCGTAATCTAAAATTAAGGTCTAATTCTAAATCGGAAGTAAAAAGTCTAAACGGCAATGAAAGATATAATTGGTTTTGGGGCGATAAATTTGGACTTAATTTATCAAGTTAAGGACGAAAATTTGCTTTAACAACTTAAGATTAGTAAAACTGCGATTAGTGAAGAGAAGTTTAACATACTAAAAAAATTCTTAATGAAAGGAGGTGATAGAGTATGGCTATTTTAAGAAAAAGAGGTGTGAAAAAATCCAGAAAGAAAGAAGATTATGTAGCGATAGATTATCCTAAAAAAGGCGAGATAATTACCTCTCCGAATTACACAATTAGAATTGGTGCAAGTGAGGGAAATACTGTTGAAGTTTCTATTGATGCTGGTGATTGGAAAACCTGTCGCTTAGCAGAAGGTTACTGGTGGTATGACTGGGCAAATTATTCTCCCGGTTCTCATTTCATTAAAGCACGAATTCGTGACAACGAAGGTAAAGTAATAAGGACATCGCTCTCAAGAAGTTGTCGGTATCAACCCTAAAAATTGGATTGTTTTAGTGATGTATTAAGGTGCATTCTCGTGAAAAAGGATATAATTGGTTTTGGGGCAATAAATTTGGATTTAATTTACCAAGTTAAGGATGAAAATTTACTTAAGCAACTTAGAATTAGTGAAACCGCTATTAGTAAAGAAAGATTTAACACACTAAAAAGAATTCTTGCTGAAAAAGCGGAATTGAAATTAAAAAGTGGTGGTGGTTCAGCAGCAAATACAGTCTATGCCTTAGCAAAAATGGGATTCAAAACCGGCTACATTGGTAAAGTTGGTAAAGATGAAGAAGGAAAATTCTTGCTTGAAAATTTCTCGCCCGTTGATACAAGCCGGATCCGTTTTGGTGAGAGAAGTGGTGTCTGTCTTGTCTTAGTGAACCGTAAAGAACGGATTATCCATATTCTGCCCAATAGTAACAATACCTTAAGTTATGAAGAAATTGACTTAAAATATGTTCAGGAAACTAAATTTCTGCATTTTACTTCTTTTACCGGAGATTTACCTTTTGAAGCACAAAAAAAATTGATAAATAAATTGCTTGGCAGTGTTTACCGCCCGGGTGAAGACACTTGTCTTCTTAGTTTTGACCCGGGAAGATGTTATGCACAAAAAGGTCTAAAAGCACTTTTACCAATAATTGAGAAAAGTTATGTAACCTTTCCCAGTGAAGAGGAAGTAAAACTCTTGACTGGAAAAAATTATAAACAAGGGGCTAAGATTTTATTGGATTGCGGAGCAAAAATAGTTGTCTGTACTCGTGGGGCGAAAGGGTCATATATTCTCACTGAAGACGAAGAATATGAAATCCCAACCGACAAAAAAGTTAAAGTTGTTGACCCAACCGGTGCTGGTGATGTCTATGCGGCGGGTTTCCTTGCTGGGTTACTTTTGAATTTACCTTTAAAAAGATGTGGTCAGTTAGCAACAAAATTAGCCGAAGTAAGTATTGCCGGGTATGGTCGTCAAAAATATCCGGATGAAATAATCCTGAAAAGGACAATTACAACGATGACCTTCCCCTTTGGCCCGAGCTCAGGGCGAGGGCAAGGTGAACCTTATTGAATTTATCTCTGTAATCGGTCCTAAAATCATGGTTCAATCCATTCACCATGGTGAGTAACACCGAATCACTGTAATCACTGAATGAAATGTATAGAATAGGTTGGTTTTCTACCGGCAGAGACAAAGCAGCACGGGATTTACTGAAAACAGTAGTAAAAAAGATAAGAGAAAAGGAAATACCAAATACACAGATTAGTTTTGTTTTTTCTAACCGCAAAGAAGGTGAAAATCTGGAAAGTGATAAATTTTTTTCTTTAGTGAGGAAATACCAATTTCCTTTAGTAACTTTTTCTTCAGCAAAATTTAAACCTGACCTGCGAAAAGAAAACTTACCTGCCTTCGCTAAAGCTACGGCGGACAGGGAAAAATGGCGTGAAGAATATCATCGTCAAGTGATCAAACTTATTGAAAAATATCCAGTTGACTTAATTGTCCTCGCTGGCTATATGTTAATTGTGAGTAAAGAAATTTGCGAAAAATACAAGACGATTAACTTGCACCCAGCTAAACCCGGCGGTCCGAAGGGTACCTGGCAGGAGGTTATCTGGCAACTAATTAGAAATAAAGAAAAAGAATCAGGAGTAATGATACATTTAGTTACTCCCGAATTAGATGCCGGTCCTGTAGTAAGTTATTGCACTTACTCAATCAGAGATAGAAAATTTGACCGACTCTGGCAACAAATTGTAAATTTAGAAGAAATAATAAAAAAAGAAAGTGAACCGCTCTTCAAGAAGATAAGGCAAGAAGGTTTAAAGAGAGAGTTTCCTTTAATCGTCCAAACATTGCGTAGTTTCGCTATGGATAAAATAAGGATAAAAGATGGAAAAATCTTTAGTGGTTCTCAACCTCTCCCCAATGGTTTCAATCTTACTTCTAAAATAGAAAAATTGCTTAAATGAAAATAGACCTACCAATTTTTCAATTAATAAAGGAGAAAATCTCTTCTACAAATTTTCTTTCGGTAAGTGGTTTAGCCGGTGGTAGCAAAGCATTTTTTCTTCTTGGCTTAGCAGAAAAACTTAACTGTCCAATTCTTGCTGTGACTAAAACCGAAGAAGAAAGTGAAGAACTTACTGAAGATTTAAAAGCATTAAAAGTATTCTTTAATATTCGGAAAAGAATAAATCTATATTCTGCAAAAATTAGTAGTGAAGAGATTGCCTGCCTGAATGAAATTTTAGAAAATAAAGTTTCCCTATTAGTTACTTCTTCTCAAGGTTTAGAAAAAACTGTTCCGAAAAAGGAAGATTTTTTTAAATTTTGCCAAAAAATTGAAATTAAGGAAGAAATCAATCGTGATGAGTTCATACACTATTTAATTTCAGCCGGATACGAACGGATAGATTTCGTTGAACAACCCGGTGAATACAGTGTTCGGGGTGAAATTATTGACCTTTGGTCAGCAAATTTTGATTTATCTTTACGGATTATTTTTTTTGAAAATAAAATTGAAGAAATACGTCTCTTTGATGTGACAACCCAGCGGACAAAAGAAAATATTCAACAGGCAAAAATTATTCCTGCTTCCTTGCTGAGAAAAGAGAAACAAACTTCACTAGCCCTGAACCATAATGGTTCAGGGCTTGCCGAATATTTCTCTCACGAGCTGCTTATTTTCTGGGACACCGACCTCAAAAAAAAAGTCAATTTAAATGAATTTTCTCAGTTTAAACAAATAAGGAATATTTTCCTACCTACTGGAGAAAGTATAAATTTTGGAGCACAAGAACTACCCAGTTTTACGGGTAAATTTAGCTTTTTCTTTAAGGAATTGACCAATTGGCAAAATGAGAAATACCAAATTTATCTTTATGCGCAAAATCAACCGGAAGAAGAAAAATTAACTGAACTTTTAGAGGAAGAAAAAACGGAAATAACTCCTCCGGTTTTGATTGGTTCATTGACTAACGGTTTCCTCTTACCTGAAATGAAATTAGTAATCGTCACTGGTAACGATATTTTTGCCCGCTATAAGATTCGTTATCATTTACCAAAATTTAAGACCGGAGGTCTTCTTGAACATTTAAGTGAAATACAACCCGGTAATTATGTCGTTCATGAACGCTACGGTATTGGTATTTATTGTGGCTTAGAACGTCTTCTTATTGAAAATAAATATGCTGATTTCCTCTCTCTTAAATATAAAGGTGGCGATCGACTTTATGTACCAATTACTGATTTTCGTTTAGTGCAGAAATATCTTGGTCCAGAAGGTTATCGTCCACGAATATATCCACTTGATGGTATTTCCTGGGAACGAATTAAACAAAAAATAAAAGAATCACTTTACAATTTTGCTCGTGAACTTCTGCAAATTTATGCTCAACGACAAGTTTCAGACGGTTATTCTTTTCCTCCCGACTCATATATTGAGAAAGAATTTTCTGCCAGTTTTCCTTATGAAGAAACACCTGACCAAGCGAAAGCAATTGAAGAGGTAAAAAATGACCTTATTTCCTTTAAACCGATGGATCGAGTAGTCATTGGTGATGTTGGTTACGGGAAAACTGAAGTAGCAATGCGGGCAGCATTAAAAGTTGCTCTCGCTGGGAAACAGGTAGCCGTGCTTGTCCCGACAACAATCCTCGCTGAACAACATTATCGCACTTTCACTGAACGTTTTAAAGAATATCCAGTAAATATTGAAATGCTTTCTCGTTTCCGGACAAAAAAAGAACAAGTAAAAATTCTTGCCGATTTAAAGAATGGGCTAATTGACATTATTATTGGCACTCATCGTTTGCTCCAAAAAGATGTATTTTTCAAAGATTTAGGTTTGGCAGTTATTGACGAGGAACACCGTTTTGGTGTGCGAGCAAAAGAAAAATTAAAAAAAATGCGTTTTTCAATAGATGTGCTTACCCTTTCGGCAACACCGATACCCCGCACCTTATCCATGGCTTTAAGTGGACTCCGCGCAGTTTCTCTTATTGAAACACCACCAGAAGGACGTTTACCAATTGAAACTTACATTTGTCCTTACGATAAAGAAACAGTCAAAAACACTATCCTTTCGGAAGTTAACCGCGGGGGACAAGTCTTTTATGTGTATAACCGAATTGAGACAATTTTAAATGTAGTTAACTGCTTAAAGGACCTTCTTCCGCAGATAGAATTTGGTTTAGCCCATGGACAAATGTCATCCCCGAGGTTAGAGAAAACAATGCATAAATTTTTAAATGGCGAATATAAAGTGCTTGTTTCCACAAGTATTATTGAGTCCGGTTTAGATTTACCCCAAGTTAATACTTTAATTGTAGAAAATGCGGAAGAATTTGGTTTAGCCCAACTTTACCAACTGAGAGGACGGGTTGGACGAGGTGACCGGAAAGCCTATTGCTACCTTTTTTATAATCGTGACACACACTTAAGCGAAAATACAATAAAACGTTTACAGGCATTTTCGGAATTTACGACTTTAGGGTCGGGATTACGTCTTGCTTTAAGGGATTTAGAAATCCGTGGGGCAGGAAATATTCTCGGTCCACAACAACATGGCTTTATTGGTGAACTTGGTTACGACCTTTATTTTCGTCTTTTAGAACAAGAAATAAAAAAACTTAAAGGTGAAAAAATTACTGAAGAAAAAGAACCGGTTTTTGACTTTCCTCTTGATGCTTATTTACCCGAAGATTATATTACTCTTTCTTCAACAAGAATTATCTTCTACAAACGTATCCTGTCCGTTTATTCAACAAATGATTTAGAAGAAATAAAAAATGAACTTATTGACCGTTTCGGGGAAATACCGCAACCTACCGAAAACCTTTTCTCTTTAGCCGAACTGCGTCTTTTGGCCAAAAAATTAATGATTAAAGAAATCAAAAGGAAAAAGAAATTTCTGGAAATAACTTTTTTTCCTGAAGCGACCCTTGACCGAGAAAAAATAAAAAAATTTACCCAAACTTATCCGGAAAAAATTTCTTTCATTCAAGGAGAATTTTTATCTCTAAACCTGTATAATCCCCCTCAAGAGAGAATAATATTTTTTTTAAAAAAATACTTGCTAAATTTTATTGAAAATGATAAAATTTAAAAAATTAAGAAAAAAGAGGATAGAAAATATGAAGAAACTTTCAAAATTTTGTTTTTGGCTATTGGCTATTGGCTGTTGGCTGTTGGCTAACCTAACTTTTGCTCAAGAAAAGACGGTCGTAAACAAAACTATCGCTATTGTTAATGGTGAAGCCATCCTTCTTTCCGAATTAGAAAAAAATGTTCAGCCCTTAGTTGAACAGTATAAACTTTTAACCCCGGCAAGTGAACAAACTGAGGAGAAAGTGCGCCAGTTAAAAAAAGATGTCTTGAATCAGATGATTGACGAAAAACTCCTACTCCAAGAGACAAAAAAACGCAAAATTGTAGTTACCAAACGAGAAATTGAGAATGGTGTCAACGAAGTAAAAAAACGTTTCCCTACAGCGGAAGATTTCCAAACCGAACTAAAAAAGCAATCCTTAACTGAAGTCAATTTCCAAAAACGAATCCAAGAACAACTGATGGTGATTAAACTTATTGAATCAGAAATAAAAATAAAAGTACCCACACCGAAAGAAGAAGAAGTTACAAAATTATACGAAAAAATTGTTAACCAGGTTGAAGGGAAAAAGAACCTTAATCTCACCACGGAAGAAGAAAATGAAATTGCCAGTTTAGCTAAATTCTTTCAGCGCCGTACTGCTGAACGGGTCCGGGTAAGACATATCCTTATTCGGGTAGAAAAAAATGCAAGTATGCAAGATAAAACAAATGCACTAAATAAGATTAAAGAAATACAACAAAAAATTAAAACTGGTGAAGATTTCAGTGAATCAGCCCGGAAATATTCCGAAGACCCGGGAAGTAAAGAACAAGGTGGTGACCTTGGTTTTTTTGTCCACGGTGATATGGTACCCGAATTTGAAAAAGTTGCTTTTTCTTTGCCCGTAGGCGAAGTAAGTGATATTGTAGAGACCGATTTTGGTTACCATTTAATCAAATGTGAAGAGAAAAAAGCAAAAAGTAAACTTACCTACAACGAGGTGAAAGAAGAACTGCAGGAATATCTTTATCGCAGTAAAGCCGAAAAAATATATCAGGATTTCTTAAAACAATTAAGGAGCAATGCCACAATTAAAATTAGCGAAATTGAATAAAAAACCAATCCTTGCCTTGACAATTGGTGACCCTGCAGGTATTGGTCCAGAAATAGTCATTAAGACACTCGCCAAAAAAGAAGTTTATCAAATTTGCCAACCGTTAGTTATCGGCACAAAATCAGTTTTAGATTTCTATCTTAAAAAATATCCTTCCATTCGTCAGGGTGGTGAGGAATCGAACCATCCTTCAGTTATCTCCACTAGAAAATTTGAATTAATCAATATTGGCGAAATTAAAAAACTAAACTTGGGTAAAATTGATGCTGAGTATGGACACTTAGCATATAAATATATTAAGAAGGCAGTAGAGTTAGCGAAAAATGGACAAGTAGATGGTCTAGTGACTGCACCAATATCTAAAGAAGCATTAAACCGTGCTGGATTAAATTTTTCTGGGCATACAGAGATACTGAGCAAGTTGACCGGGGTGAAAAATTTGCTTATGCTGATGGTGAACAAAAAACTTAAAGTAGCAATGGTTACCCGGCATTTACCTCTAAAAGATGTCAGCGAGAACTTAACTAAAGAAAAGATTTTTTTAGCAATAGAACTTGCACAGCAAGCATTAAAAAAATATTTTTCTCTCCCCCAACCACGCATTGCCGTTTGTGCCTTAAACCCGCACAGTGGTGAAGGTGGTATTCTCGGTAAAGAAGAAAAGGAAATAATCATTCCGGCAATTAAACAGGTCACACTTGCCCGCCGAAGCCGCTCCGTCGCCAAAGCTCTGGAGCGTCGGCGACTTGGCGAAGGCGGGAGTTATAGGTTGCAAGTTACAGGTCCTCTACCTGCAGATACAATTTTCCAACATTGGCAAAAATACGATTTAATTATTGCAATGTATCACGACCAGGCAATGATACCTCTAAAACTGCTTGACCCCTATTCCTTGGTCAATGTTACCCTTGGTTTACCCTTTATCCGCACTTCACCTGGACACGGCACTGCTTTTGATATCGCCGGTAAAAATATCGCTGACGAAAGACCAATGTTCTCGGCAGTTAAACTCGCAGTAGAAATGTGGAGAAAAGCGAAATCTTTGATATGAAAAGGAAATGCTTTTTTTATTTATTAATGGGGTTATTAACGCTCATTTTTTATAGTAAAGGAATAAGTGAAGAAATTAGTTATTTTAAAGAAGATGAAATATTACTGAAATTTCATAGCGATGTTCAAATTGACCACGATGAGTTTTTTTCAAGAAATAAACTAAAGGTCATCTCTATATTCCCGGAAGTACAAATTTATCAGTGTCAAGTTAAATCACGAAAAAATATTCTAAAAATAATTCGAAAACTAAAAAAAGAAAATACGATTTCTTTTGTTGAACCAAATCATAAGGTACGATTAGTAAAAGCCGAAGGTGACCCTTTTTTATCTTTCCTTTGGAATATAGAGAATTTTGGGCAGAGTGGTGGACTACCGGGTGCGGATATAAAAACAGTTGATGCTTGGTCCCTTTTAGATGAACCGGCTGTTTCTCCACCAATAGTAGCAATAATTGATACAGGAATTAATTATCGGCACTGGGACCTGCAAGACAATATCTGGACTAACCCAAATGAAATCCCCAATAACAAAATAGATGATGATGGTAATGGTTATATTGATGATATCCGTGGTTGGGATTTTGTTAATAACGATAACGACCCCATAGACGATAATGCTCCAATATATCACGGGACACATATTGCTGGAACTATCGGCGCAATTCACAACAATGGAATTGCTATTCAAGGTGTAGCAAAAGATGTACGGTTAATGGCATTAAAATCTTTCAATCCTGAAGGCTGGGCTTATATTTCTGATGTACTTAAAGCGATTATTTATGCCACACAAACGGGAGCAAAGATAGTTAACGCCAGTTGGGGTACTTGGTATCCTTCCGAGGTATTGAGAGAAGGAATTGTAAAAGCCGGTGAAAAAGGTGTAATTTTTGTTGCTGCCGCCGGCAACGATGGGCTGGACAGTGATTTTTATCCAATTTACCCGGCAGCATTTGACTTAACTAACATTATTTCCGTTGCCGCTACTGACCACCGTGATGAATTAGCGGCTTTCTCAAACTATGGACTCCGTTCAGTCCATATAGCAGCGCCGGGAGTGAAAATTTTTAGTACAGTTGGAAATCAGGAATATAGCTGGTTAAGTGGCACATCAATGGCTGTGCCCCACGTATGCGGGATTATTGCCTTAATGCTTGGGATAGATTCAGATCTAAGCATTGATTCGGTTCGGGATTTTTTGTTTAATACAGTTGACCCTCTTCCTTCTTTAACTGGTAAAATTGCTACCGGCGGGCGAGTAAATGCTTTTCGTGCTGTGGAAGCAGTTAAAATAAGAAAGGTTCCAAAAGAAAAACCGAAGATGGTTCTGCCGGAGATAGTAAAAAAATATCTCTATTGGTGGCTTCCAAGAATTAGTTTTTCATTCCTGACAGAAGGAGGATAAAAAATGCAATCTAAATGTAATTTTATTATTGGTGTTTTCCTCTTTTGTTTTTTAGTTTCCTCTATTTATGCTCAACAAAAAACAACCGAGGCTCCGGTACCAGGTGAAATACGTTTTTATCAACTAGAAAAGGAATATCGGAAAACATTCAGTCGAGCGATTGAATTAAAAAATGCTAAAGTATTAGAAATAAAACCAATTGTTGAGCAGGCACTGTCTATCTATGGTTCAGTTTATGTGAACGAACAAAAGAATACCGTATTTGTAACTGATGTTGCTGACAAAATAGATGACCTTGTCGATTTCGTGAAAAAATTAGATATTCCGGGAATGACTGCTGGTCAATATTTTATCACGCGCATTGTTCCTTTAGGACATCTCAAAGCGGACGAAATAATTGAGTTAGTAAAACATAAACTTTCAAAGGACGGTAAAATTTACCTGAACTTACCTTTGAATGCTTTAGTAATTACTGACATTGAAAGCAAAGTTGTAGAAACCGAGAAATTGATTCGTAATTTGGATGTGTCTATCAAACAGATTGCTATTGAAGTAGCGGTGGTAGAAGTTGACCTTGACTATTTTAAAAAATTGGGTCTTGACCCACTTGGTTGGTTGGATACCCAGGTTTATGGTAGCTATAGTAGATATGAAGAACGAGAATATTACTGGATCGATACTTCAGTCAGATTTAGTGACTTGATTTCCTTGATGACTTCAGAAGGAAAAGGCAAAACTTTGGCTACACCAAGGATTGTTACGCAAAATAATAAGAAAGCTACCCTGGCTACAGTGGATAAAATTTTTTACACTCCAAAAGGAAGCTGGTATGAGAGTGTAGCCACGCCCGGGGTAACAATAAGTGTGCTTCCAACTGCGCAGGAAGATAAATTCATTAACTTGAGTATCACGCCGGTGATAAGTAATTTAACCGGCTGGAGTCAAGATGGAACACCAATTGTCGCCGAAAGGACATTAACTACTGAAGTGAAAGTCAAAGATGGTGATACTTTTGTGCTGGGAGGTATTCGCAACCGAAACAAAGTAAGAATGGTAAAAGGTATCCCTCTTCTGCGAGAGATACCATTGATAAAGTATTTATTTAGTAGAACTATTGAATCGGAAATAGAAAGAGAAATTGTAATGTTTATTAAGCCATCTATCCTGGTGGAAGGCAAGAGCCTCCCTCCGGAAGATAAATCCTTATTAGAGAAAACAGAAGAAGAGTTAAAGAGAAAATGAAAGAAGAACTGATTAAAAAAGCAGAAAGGGCAAAAAATGCCAGTCGGAAATTAGCAAACTTAAGCACAAAAATTAAGAATGATGCGCTCTTAGCGATAGCCGATGCTTTAGAGAAAGAAAAAGCAAAAATTCTTACCGCTAACCAGATTGACTTAGACAATTTACGGAAAACGGAAAACGGAGAACGGAAAACAGCATTTATTGACCGTCTTACTTTAAATGAAAAAAGAATTAGTGAGATGGTCAAAGGATTAAGAGAAATTGTTGATTTATCTGACCCAGTAGGTAGAATTATTGCCGAATGGACCAGACCTTTCGACAGGCTCAAGGTAAACAAAACCGAACCGAACGGATTAAAAATCCAAAAAGTATCCGTCCCGCTGGGTGTAATCTTAATGATTTACGAATCCCGTCCCAATGTCACCGTAGAAGCAAGCGGTTTATGTATAAAATCAGGTAATGCGGTAATTCTTCGTGGTGGTTCGGAAGCAATCAGGACAAATACAGTTTTAGCAAAAATTATTGCTCAAACTGCTCAGCAAAATGGTCTGCCGGAAGGAAGTATTGAGTTCATTGAAACAACTGAACGGAAAGTTATTTTTGAGTTAGTTAAATTAGACCAGTATATTGATTTAGTGATTCCTCGTGGTGGTGAAGAAATGATTAGAGCAATTCGGGAGAAAGCAACCGTTCCTATCCTTGCTCACGGTAAAGGTAATTGTCACACTTATGTAGATAAAGAAGCAAATATGGAGATGGCAATTAAAATCTGTTATAATGCTAAGGTTCAGCGTCCGGGTGTATGTAATGCAATGGAAACATTACTTGTGCATAAAGAAATTGCCGAGAAATTTTTACTACCGATGATTAAAGAATATAAAAAAGCCGGTGTAGAAATCCGTGGTTGTGAAAGAACAGCACAGATTATTCCAGAGATTAAATTAGCCACTGAAGATGATTGGTATAGAGAATATCTCGCTTTGATTTTAGCGATAAAAATTGTTGATTCGGTAGAAGAAGCAATTAAACATATCAATAAGTATGGTTCCGGACATAGTGAAGCAATCATTACTGAAAATAAAGAGACCGCAAAAAAATTTTTGCAAGAAGTTGACTCCAGTGCGGTATTTCATAACGCTTCTACCCGGCTACATGATGGTGGTGTATTCGGATTTGGGTCAGAAATTGGTATCTCTACCCAAAAACTGCATGCTCGTGGGACGATGGGTCTTAATGAACTTACTTCAACTAAATATATTGTTTATGGGAAAGGACAAATTCGTGAGTAAAAAAACTAACTTTCGTGAATATTCGCATTTTTTTAATTCGTGTGCATTCGTGTAAGAAAAAATGAAAATTGCTTTATGTGGTGGTTGTTTTAACCCAATCCATTATGGACATTTAATTTTAGCGGAAACTGCAAGAGAATATTTCAATTTAGACCGGATTATTTTTATTCCTGCTGGTAATCCACCTCATAAAGTTTATGACCTTGCACCGGCAAAAGACCGTTACCAGATGGTTAAATTGGCAACCCAAAATAATCAATATTTTTTGGTTTCTTTATTTGAAATTAAAAACAAAGATAAATCCTATACTTATAAAACTATAAATTTTTTTAAAAGAAAATATCCAAAAGATGAACTTTTTTTTCTTGTTGGTTCAGATGCACTTCTGGAAATTGATAGTTGGAAAAAAGGAAAAAAAATATTAGACTTTTGCCCATTTCTTGTAGGGATGCGCCCAGGGTTCTCAACCGAAAAAATAGAGAAAGAAATTATTAAAAAAGTAACTATTTTCCCCTTCTCAGGATTAGACATTTCTGGAAAAGAAATCCGCAAGCGTATCTATCAAGGTAAAAGTATTAAATATTTTCTTCCCGAGAAAGTAAAAAATTATATTTACAAAAATTGGCTCTATGCAAAAAAATAATAATATTTTTTCGAAACTTAAAACTGAACACTATTTTTGTGCTATTTTTTTCTTCTTAATTTGTTTTTCTTTATATTTTTCCTTGACCAGTCCACTTATACAAGCACTTAGTAAAGGTGAAAATATTTACGGTCTTATTCTTGGTTGCGATGAAGTTGCTTACGCTAAACATGCAGATATAATTATTGTTTTTAGTTATTTACCAAAAGAACATCTCCTGAATTTACTCTTCATCCCTCGGGATACAAAAGTTGAAGATGGGCAAGGAAAAAGTAAACGAATTAATGAAATTTATGCTTCTTATTATCATCAGGAAGGAGAACCACACGCATCTATTTCTTTCAAAAAACTAATTGAAAAATTTCTTTCTTTTGGAGAAAAGAAAATTAAACTTCCTTATTATTGCCGATTAGATTATTCTGCCTTTGCCAAGGTTATCAATTTGCTCGGTGGGATACCAATAAAAATAGATAAAGTTATGGACTATCATGATAGTTGGGGAAACTTACATATCCATTTTGAACCGGGTGAATATATCTTGGACGGGAAAAAAGCATTGGAATATGTCCGCTATCGTGACGAAAGTGGTGATCCCGAACGAACCGTTCGTCAACAACGTTTTTTACGAAATTTGTTTAACAAAATAAAAAATCCTTTACTTTTTTTTAAGTTACCATTGTTTTTAAAAGAAACCATCACTCATCTCCAAACCAATTTCACATTCTGGGATTTACTTAATTTTTCTTCGGAGGCAAAAAATTTTTCTACGGATAATTTGTGTATACTTTATCTTCCCGGAAGACCCGAATCTAATTTCTGGGTACCGGAGAGAAAAAAAATTAAATCAGTAGTAGAATTACTTTCCACAAGTAGATTTCCCGAAATAAAACCGAAGGAGAAAAGATTAAGCGAAGAAGTGCTTTTACCTACGCTAACTGTTGAAGTATGGAATGCAACCGACCAACAGGGTTTAGCCCTCCGAATGACTCGTTTTTTCCGTCGTCAAGGGATAGATGTAATCAAATGGGGCAACTACGGTGAAAAGAAGAAATCTACATTGATTATTGACCGGACTGGTAATTCCGAAAAAGTAGAAAAAATAAAGAAGATTCTTTCCGGCTATGATTTAATTACTTCTCCTGAACCGGGAAGAATGGTTGATTTAACGATAATCCTTGGTGAAGATTGTCTAAAAGAGGGAAACTTTCTCAAGTAGTCCTTTTGGGAGGAAATGAGTATCTGGTGAATTTTCGTCAGTTAGCAAAAAAAATTGCTCTTTTACTTTTGGCGAAAAAGGCAGAAAAAATAGTTATCCTTGATGTGCGCAAGTTAACCTTTCTTACCGATTATTTTCTGCTCGCTAACGCTAATTCATTTCTTCATTTAAGGACATTACGCGAAACTTTAAATGAAAATCTAAGCAAAGAAAGTGTCTTTTCTTTCCGGGAAGAAGGTGATTTATCCTCCTCCTGGCAAGTTTTGGATTACGGTGGATTGATTGTTCATCTTTTTCTTCCGGAAATACGTAATTTTTATAACTTGGAAAAATTTTGGCAGGGAGCAAGAATGGTTCGGGTTACCCCTCGGCCTGAGCTCGGGACGAAGGCTCACCATCTTGAGAAAAACCGAAAGAAAGTTACTCGGCAATCAGCCACACACAAAAGTAAAGGCAGACTGAAGAAACAGACTATAAAGTCTAAATTTAAGTCTGATTTTTGACAATGATTAGACAAGAATTAGAGAGTCTACTTAGACAAGTTCTTGACCAATTAAAAAAAGAAAAGTTTATCCCTCAAGATATTGAACTACCAAAATACACGGTTGAAATTCCCCCGACTAATATTAGCGCAGATTTAGCGAGTAATGTTATTTTACTGATTAGCCAGAAAATAAATAAACCAGCTCAAGAAATTGCCGAAAAAATTATCTCTTTACTCTCTACTCGCTCCTCGCTACTCGCTAAAGTAGAGTTTACTCCACCCGGTTTCCTTAATTTTTGGATTACTCCAGAAAGGTTTCACGAGGAGTTAAGGAAAATTATCAAAGAGAAAGAAAACTACGGAAAAATAAATCTTAGTAAGGGAGAAAAAATACTTTTTGAATTTGTTTCGGCTAATCCGACTGGCCCACTTCATGTTGGACATGGGAGAGGTGCAGTTATTGGTGATTCGTTAGTACGCATTTTTTCTTTTCTTGGTTGGCAGGTAGAAAAGGAATACTATATCAATGATCTCGGTAACCAGATTGCTAATCTTGGCAGAACAGTAAAACTTCGGGTACAACAAGTAGCAAAGATTACCCTCACGGAAGAAGAAGAAAACTGGCTGAATAGTGAAAATGTTTACCGAGGAGAATATATCAACCAAATCGCACAGGAAATATTCCGGGGAGAAAATCTTGCCCGTTTTGGTGAAAAGGAAGAAGAATTTTTTGCTCAAAAGGCAGTAAAGGAAATTCTTACCTGGATAAAAAAAGAACTCAAAGATTTGGGAATTGAATTTGACCACTGGGTGAGGGAATCCACATTTTATGAAAAACTATCAAAAGTTGAAGGAATTATTTCCCAATTAGAGAAAGCCGGTTTTCTCTACAAAAAGGAAAGTGCACTTTGGTTTAAATCAACAATTTTTGGCGATGAGAAAGACCGTGTCTTAGTCCGCTCGGACAGACGGATGACTTATTTAGTCGGTGACCTTGCTTATCACCAAAATAAGTTTGAAAGAAAATATTCCAAGCTGGTCAATCTTTGGGGTGCTGACCACCATGGATACGCTCCTCGTCTTAAAGCAGGAATAAAGGCACTTGGTTATAGTCCGGAGAATTTAGAGATTATCCTTTATCAATTAGTAAGTCTCACTCGTGAAGGTAAACCAGTAACAATGTCCACACGGGCAGGTGAATTTATTACTTTACGCAAATTATTAGATGAAGTGGGGAAAGATGCCTGCCGTTTTTTCTTTCTCATGCGTTCTCCAGAGGCACATCTTGAATTTGATTTAGATTTAGCCAAGAAACAGTCACCAGAAAATCCTGTTTATTATATTCAATATGCGCACACTCGTTGTGTAAGTATATTCCGGGAAGCAAAAAAAGCAGGAATTGATTACAAATTAGAAACTATAGATTACAAATTGTTGAAAGAAAAGGCAGAACTCAATCTGATAAAAAAATTAGTATTTTTCACGGATACATTAGTGAGCTGTGTTGAAGATTTAAGTCCACACCATTTACCGGTTTATCTTTCAGATTTAGCTAATGAGTTCCATCGCTATTACGAAAAATATCGGGTAATTTCTGAAAACCCGTTTCGCAACGAGGCGAGTAAAAATTTAACTTTAGCCCGTTTAAGTTTAGTGGAAACAGTAAGGACAGTTATTTCTACCGGTTTAAATTTGATTGGTGTTTCCGCACCGGAAAAAATGTGATAAATGCGGATTAAGCGGATCGACACCCGGATTGCCACGGATTTTATCAGTGGTAATCTGGATTCTTATCTGTGGCAATCAGTGATAAAATGAAGAAGATACTCATTTTAACGGCAAGTTATGGCTCAGGACACTTAACCGCTGCACATTATCTTAATGAAGCAATAAAAAAATCTTATCCCCAAGAAGTGAAAAGCGAAATTTTTGATTTAGTGAAAATTGGCAATCAACGAATTACTCATTTCGCTCGTAACTATTATGAAAAAAGTGTCGAATATTTTCCCTTTCTTTGGAACTTAACTTATCGCTTAACCAACTGTAAACAAATATTTAAAATTATGAATCTTTTTGTTGGACCTTTCTATAGACCATTTTACCAACTTTTTTTAGAAAAAAAACCAGATTTACTTATTTCTACTCATCCTTACTGGAACTACATTCTTGAAGTATACAGTAAAAAATATGACCAGAAAATTAAATATTTAATGGTCATCACTGATTCAATTTCAATACATTATTCCTGGCTAAGTGAAGTGGTCAATTACTATCTTGTTCCAAACCAAGATACTGCGGAAATAATTACGCAACAGGGAGTTAATCCTGAAAAAATTAAAGTTTTTGGTTTCCCGGTAAATCCTGAACTCGGCGAACCCTTTAACCGGAATAAGTTCCTTAATGATTTAGGATTGAATCCAGAAGTACCGACGATACTTTTTACTCTTGGTTTAGGAAAAATAGAAAAATTGCTTGAAGTGATTAAGAAGTTAGGCAATTATGTAGGTCTGCCTGGACAGATTATGGTAATTTGTGGCAAATATAAAAGAGTTTATGAAGAATTAAGTAAAAGAAGATACTATGCACCAACACGCATTTTTTCTTGGGTAGAGAAAATGGCTGATTACTTACGGGCAGCCGATTTAATCGTCACTAAAGCCGGGGGCGCAATTGTAATGGAATGCCTTGCCGCAGGGAAACCAATAATTATCACGCATATTACTCCGGGACAGGAGGAAGGTAACGCTGAATTAATTAAGAAACATGGGCTTGGTTTTATTGAAACAAACCCAGAGAAAATCGTTCAGTTAATTGTGAAGTTAGTCAATTCACCAGAAAAAATTAAAGAACTACAAAACCGAGTAAAAAACTTTTCTCTTCCCAATGCTGCCTACCAAATCGCTGAATTTGTTAAAACAATAGTTGTATGAAGCTGCCCCTTCCCTTAATGTTTATGTTCGGACTCAGGTTTCGCTCCCTCCCCTTCGCCATGATGGCCGGGTTCAGCGTGAGTATTAAGGTGTAGTCGCTCTACAAAATGAACGTAATCAACATAGGCCTCCACATATTCCCGTCCGGCTTCAATACTTTCATCCATATGTTTTTTCGTTTCAATGACCCGATTAAACCGTTCACGGATTCCCGCAGCGATATGGTCGGTTATATTTTTTACCAAGCCATCAACATTACCCATCTCCAATGCCTTATCCGCTGCTGCCATCGGAAGTTCTACAGCACCAGCGGGTTTAAGACCAGTGTAAGGTGCTCCTTCACCAGCACGATGTAGCCGCACTAATGTTTCAAAGAAATACATATCGGCAAGTTCTTTTGCTTCCGGACTTTTACCTCTTACCGCGAGTGTCTTCTTAAACAAGTCACGAATTTCATTTTCATATTCTTTACTTACCCACTTAAGGACAGGTGTCACATCGCCTTTTTCCAGAGCCATCTTTGCGGTCGTTACCACCGGACCATCAAGCGTATCACAATGAGTTCCAGCAATGTGCGGGAAAAGTAACCAAATACTAATACTAAAAATAGTCACCACTAATATTTTAATGAGATTTATTTTCGTTCTCATTTCTGACTCACCTCCTTTTTTCTGATTCTTTGAAAATATAAAAACCGCTATTTCAGATTTTCCTGAAAATTAGCGGTTTAATAAAGATAAGTAAAACAATTTGTACCTCATCTTTTTCTCCTTTTTAGCAAAAAAAGGAAAAACAGATAAAGACAACAAACTTATTGGTCAGATTATAGATTACATTCTTTGGAATGTCAATATGTCCGAGATAAAAACTCCGCTACCCTATTTCAGGGCAAGTTCTTGGGCACGTTTTCGTGCTTTAAGGACAGCTTGAACAAGTATTTCTTTGAACTTCTTTGATTGCAGATACTTTATTGCTGCTTCGGTAGTACCACCAGGAGAAGTGACCTTTTGTCGGAGCATTTGCGCCGATTCATCCGTATTTTTGAGCATTCTTCCTGCACCAAGAATTGTCTGAGTGACTAATTCAAGAGCAGTTTTTTCGGGTAGATTCATTTTTTTTGCTGCTTCATTTAAAATTTCGGCAAGATAGAAAATATACGCAGGTCCTGAACCGGAAAGTGCAGTAACTGCGTTCAGCAAATTTTCCGGTAATTCGGCTACATAACCGACAGCGGAAAAAATTTTTTTCGCAATTTCCAAATGTTTTTTATTTGCATATTTACCCGCAGTAATTACACTCGCTCCTTCACCAACTAATACCGGTGTATTGGGCATTACCCGAATTACTGGCACTTTCTGAGTAAAAAATTTCTCAATACACTTTGTTGGAATACCCGCCGCAATTGAAATCACTAATTGTTCCCTTTTCACCAAGTCACCTATTTCACCTAATAACCCTTTCATTTGTTGTGGTTTAACCGCTAAGACAATTATTTTCCCTTGCTGGACCGCCTTTTTATTTTCGCTACTAACCTTAATTCCAAACTTTTTTTTAATTTGTCCCAATCTTTCCTCGCGAATATCCGTTGCCAGAATGTTCTCCTTATCCGCCAGTCCACTAATCATTGCTTCGGCCATATTCCCAGCACCAAGAAAAACTATTTTTTTGTTTAACATTTTTTAAGTAAGTCCAATTACATTGATTACGCAGATTTTTAAAAAAATGATTACACAGATTTCTATAAGGTAGTCTAATCACTGCAATCGCCTTTTATAATCATTGTAATCAAGTTTCACTTTTGTGAAACTACTTAAATTTTTAAGATTTTTAAGAAAATCCTTTTTTCTTTTTTGCCATTTTTGAATAATCAAACTACCTTTAAGACGGAGCAATGCTAAGTAAAACTTACCTTTAGTCAGAAAAATTAAAGATTTGAAAAGAGAATAAAATTTACGCATCGCTTTGATTGTTTCTTTCTGTAACTGATAAGCGCTCATCTTAAACGGTTGAAAAACTACATGCAATCCATCGTAAAGTTTCCATTCAGTACTCAGAAGACGATTTTCCTTTTTCATCTGCTGGTATATTTTTGACCCGGGTATCGGAGTCAAAATAAGATATTGCACAGTATCAATTTTATTTTCCTTTACGAAATTACTGGTATTTCTTATCGTTTTTAAATCATCTTCATCAGAACCAAATATAAACATTCCATGAATTTTAATACCATAATCATGAATTATTTTAATTGCTTGACGTATTTCCTCAACTATTTGTTGCTTATTATATAATTCTAATGTTTTTGGGTTAACTGATTCAAAACCAATATAGAGACACTGACAATTTGTTCTTTTCATTAAGTTCATCAATTCACGGTCTTTCACCACATCTGAACGGGTTTGAGCAGTCCAAGAAAATTTTATCTTTTGCCGGATTAGTTCTTCTAAGAGTATCTTTGTCCTTGTCGGATTAGCAGTGAAATTATCATCGTAGAAAAAGAACCACGGTGGTGAATCAAAACTATTCAGACGCAAGATAATTTCTTCAATTATGCTTTCTACATCCCGAAAACGATATTTTCTACCAAACATTGCAGTTACCGAACAAAAACTACAATCAAAAGGACAACCACGAGAAGTAAGAATCGGTATACTGGTAGTTCTATTCAGTCCTTGAATAAGTGAAAAATCCGGGTAGGGGTAGGTATCTAAGTCTTTAATTAGCGCTCGCGGCGAATTATGCTTGAAAGAACCATTATTCCGGTAAGATAAACCTAAAATATTTTCTAACGAACCACCGGATTCAAGCGTTCTTAATAATTCAGGTAGTGTCTCTTCACCTTCACCACGAACTACATAGTCAGCATATTTTAACGCTTCTTCGGGTAGAAAGGTTGCATGCACTCCACCGATTACTACCGGAATTCCTTTCTTTTTTATCTCTTCCGCAATTTTATAAGTACGGGGAGCAGTAGAAGTAATACTGGAGATACCGACGAGGTCGGAAGAATAAATCTCATTATAATCTAAAGGAGCAAGGTCTTCAATATAGATATTCACCCGGTGTCCATTTTGTTTGAGCAAAGTACCTAAAATAGGTAAACCCAAACGAGGCATACAAAACATACTGAAAATATGGTAATCTGGTGCTGAAGGCTCAATAAGTGTAATTTTCATTTATGTATTTTCACAAAAATAATATCCTACTCTCGCTTCTGACTTGTCCCGTAAAGATTTTCATCTACGGGACTTGCGAACCATTTTTCTTTCTCTATAATCCCGCACCTTTATTTTGGGATACCTTGAGCATTTACGAGAATCATTGCACAAGATAGACCTTTTCTCGGACAAAGGTGCGGGATTGAAAGTCGTTTGAAAAAGGTTCGCAACTCTTTAAGTAAGCAAAAGGAGTTTCAGAGTTCTTTTTCGAGCGATATTAAATACTTTGACGATTCTCGTCACTGGTCAAAGAATTACTGAGCAAGAAAAAGGTTCCTGAAACTAATAAAGCGTTCCCGAGACAAAAATTGCTTATTTATTTTTGTAAAATTACTTAAATATAGCTGTGCCGATACGCAACATATTTGCTCCCTCTTCTAAAGCAATAATAAAATCATTGGACATACCCATTGACAAAATTGGAAATTGGAAATTGGAAATTGAAAATTGGAAACGAACATTTTCAAAAATTTCAAATGTTTGACGGAAATAGGGGCGCGTTTCTTCGGAATTTTCAAAAAATGGTGCCATGGCCATTAAACCGCAAAGACGAACATTCGCCAATTCGCCAATTCGCTCAATTAACTTTTTCACTTCCTCCGGCGGACAACCATATTTCGTTGCTTCCGGTGAGACCTTTACTTCAATCAAACAATCCTGAACCTTATTAATTTTTTTTGCCTGCTTGTCAATTTCTTGGGCTAACTCAAAATCGTCAACTGAGTGAATTAAATCAAATATTTTTACTGCATATTTTACTTTATTTGTTTGTAAATGTCCAACCATATGCCATTTAACACCATCGCTCTTGGCTCTTAGCTCTTGGTTCTTCGCTAATTCTTCATATTTTTTCAATGCTTCCTGGACACGGTTTTCACCGATATTTTTTACTCCTAAAGAAATTGCTCCCCTGATTTCTTCTACCGCCACACTTTTTGTTACGGCAACCAAAACTATCTCTTCCGGATTACGCCCAATTTTCTGACAAGTAGAATTTATTTTCTCTTGTATTTTTTTTAGATTCTCACTAATCATTTGCAACCTTATTTGATTATATAACTTTTTGGGAAAAAAGCAAACTCATCTTAAGTTGTTTTTTTGGAAATAAAGAAGGCGACTTTAAAGAAGTCGCCTTCTTGTGTTAAGCCATTTTAACTATCAACTGACTTAATACTCCGGTGGCGGATAACCGCCGGGTGCCATTTCCTTTTTCTTCTCCGGAATGTCGGTCACCAAAACATCAGTAGTTAAGAGTAAACCGGCAATAGATGAAGCATTCTGTAATGCACAACGGACAACTTTCGCTGGGTCAACAATACCTGCTTTAATCATATCTACATATTCGCCAGTTTCCGCATTCAGTCCCAAGTTGTAGTCAAGAGAACGTACTTTGCCCACGACTACCGAACCCTCTAAACCAGCATTTTCAGCAATCTGACGAATCGGTTCTTCTAACGCACGTTTGACAATATTTATCCCGGTCTGCTCATCAACATCGCTTGCTTTTATTTTCTCTAAAACTTCTTGTGCCCGAAGAAGTAATACACCACCACCGGGAATAATTCCTTCTTCTACACCAGCACGAGTAGCATGCATCGCATCTTCAACTTTGAATTTCTTTGTTTTCATTTCGGTCTCGGTTGCGGCACCAACATTGACTACCGCTACTCCGCCAACAAGTTTAGCTAATCTTTCCTGCAATTTCTCTTTATCATAATCAGAAGTTGTTTCTTCAATTTGCCGACGAATTTGGGTAATTCGTTTCTCAATTTCTTTTTTCTCACCCGCACCACCAACAATGGTTGTATTCTCTTTATCAATAGTTACCCGTTTACATTGACCGAGCAAATCCAACCCAACTTTATCTAATTTTATTCCTAACTCTTCAGAAATAACCTGCCCACCAGTAAGCACGGCGATATCCTGAAGCATCTCTTTCCTGCGGTCACCAAAACCGGGTGCTTTCACAGCTGCACATTTAAGTGTTCCCCGTAATTTATTCACCACCAAAGTTGCTAACGCTTCACCTTCTACATCTTCAGCAACCAAGAGAAAACTTTTACCGGTCTGGGCAACCTTTTCTAAGAGTGGAAGAAAATCAGCCATTGCACTTAATTTCTTATCGGTAATCACAAGATAAGGTTCTTCAAGAACTGCTTCCATTCGCTCGGCATCAGTAACAAAATACGGCGAAATATACCCACGGTCAAATTGCATCCCCTCCACCACATCTAAGGTTGTCTCGGCAGATTTTCCTTCTTCAACCGTAATTACTCCATCTTTGCCAACTTTATCCATTGCATCAGCAATTAAGTCACCGATCTCTTTGTTATTTGCGGCAATAGAGGCAATCTGAGCAATTTCTTCTTTAGTTTTTACCTGTTTTGCTTGTTTCTTAATTTCTTTAACTACTGCATCTACCGCTTTATCAATACCTCGTTTAATATGGATTGGGTTAGCCCCGGCAGTAATATTTCTTAACCCTTCGGTAATGATAATCTGTGCTAAAAGTGTAGCCGTGGTTGTCCCGTCGCCAGCAACGTCATTAGTTTTAGAAGCAACCTCTTTAACTAATTCCGCACCCATATTTTCAAATGGTTCTTCAAGTTCAATATCTTTGGCTACAGTTACACCATCATTGGTCACCGTTGGTGAACCAAATTTTTTATCTAAGACAACATAGCGACCACGCGGACCAAGCGTAATTTTTACTGCATCAGCTAACTGGTCAACACCTTTTTTAATCGCTTTCATTGCCTCATCATAAAATTTAAGTTGTTTTGCCATTTCTTATTTCCACCTCCCTTACTCAATTATACCAAGAATGTCATCTTGATGCATAATCAGATGTTCAACACCATCAATTTTTATTTCCGTCCCCGAGTATTTACCATAGAGGATACGGTCGCCAACTTTTACTTCCATTTTTATCATTTTCCCGTCCTCTGTGACTTTACCTGGACCGACCGCAATTACTTCACCTTCCTGCGGTTTCTCTTTTGCTGTATCCGGGATAATTATTCCACCCCTTTTTTCTTCAGCTACTTCTTTAGGTTTAACTATTACCCGATCACCTAAAGGTCTAATTTTCATTTTTCATCACCCTCCTTTCTCCATCAAAATTAGCACTCTTCCCTTGAGAGTGCTAATTTTAGCATAATTTAAAAATTTTGTCAAGAGCCGTAGAAAAAAATTTTTTCTTTATGAGTTTTGCAGGTCAATAATCTTTCTCAAAAAAATTTTTTTCTCGTGGATATCCCTTAGCCTGGTAAATAAATGCTTCTAATTTGGTTTTCAAGAAAGGGTCATCCTGGTCATCATAAACAATACTCAAACAGGGTAAACCGGAATATTCTTCCTTAATTTTTTTCAGGATTGCAGTAACAATTGTCCCCGGCATACAAGTAAAAGGAAGCACATTGATTATCCCGTCAATTCCCTTTTTCAAAAGGTCAATACTTTTACCAATACTTAAGATTGCTTCCCCTTCATAAGAAGAATGAAGGTAAGGACTGGCATAATTTAATATTTTCTTAGTTGAAGGTTCCCTTCGGTCTGAGACCTCAGGGTCGAAGATACTTTGAAAGTTCCCTTCGGTCTGAACCATCAGGGTTGAAGACACCTTGAAAGGTTCTTTACCGTCATAAAGAAAACTCGCCTGCCGGCGAAGCGGGTCAGTAAAACAGCGCTCCAATCTGTGAGCATCAAACTCTTGATATTTCTCCTTAATCCAGAAAGAGAAAAAATCGGGATAATTTTTCTTATTTAAGGCGCGCTGTTGGTTAAGATAATTAACATAAAATAACCATTCAGTAGTGGGAGTTAAATAAACTTCCGCACCTAAATCTTCTAAAGTGCGCAGTAAATTATTATTGCTGAACCGATTAGAGCGAATATATATCTCTCCCACGATACCAATACGTGGTTTTCTCTGTCTATAATCAACCGGAATTTTATGAAATTTTTCTTTTATTTTTTTCATTACTTTAAGCAGGTTACCTCTTTCTTTAACTACCTGACATATTTCGCACAAAGATTCTTGATAAACTTTTTCACTTGAGGTAATCACCTCTTCTCCCGGATTTACCCCGCTCTTGCATGCAGGAACAGGGTTTATTTCATAAGGACGAACCTTACAGAAAGTTTTGAAGAGAATATCTACCGCAACTATACCCTGCCAGGCTAAACGCACAAAATCATCCCCCCCAATAATACCTAAGTCACGAAAAATATTTTCATCTTGATTAGGGGCATAAATTGGTACTTCCGGATAACCTAATTCTTTTAACACCAAACGTTGTCGGTAATTATACTGTCCAAAACGACAAGGTCCACATCCAGAAGGCATAAAAAAGGCTGCTTCTCTCGGATTGAAATTTCTACTTTTTATCTTTCTTACCATATCCCCAGTAGTAAGAATACAAGGATAACATTCCTTACCAAGGGTATATTTCTTACCCCAGTAAAGGGTCTCTTCGTCTGATTCCGGGAGAACTTCTGCCGATACACCAAAAGACTGAAATGCCGAGGCTAAAACATAAGCATGGTCACACATATTCGGTATATAGAGAGTAAAATTGGATTTAAATTCTGATCTGTAAGGTTCCCTTCGGTCTGAAACCTCAGGGTTGAAGACAGGGTCGAAGACACCTTGAAAGTTCCCTTCGGTCTGAACCATCAGGGTCGAAGACACCTTGAAAGGTAAAGAAATTGGAAATTGGAAATTTTCTATACTATCAAGGAAAGCTTCCAGACGGGTAATAATTCCTACATCGGAACTATGTTCATCAATTTCAATTTCTAAGAAAGGTTTAGGCGAAATTTTTTCTTTAAAATATTTAAGAATAAAAGAATCCGGTCCGCAGGCAAAATTGGTCAAATAAACCGGATAAAGCCGTTTATCGTTTTTAATTATCTCTGCTGCGGCTAAAAATCTTTGCCCAAAAAACCAGTACATATTCGGAAATTCTTCAGAAATATCTATCTCATCTAAAGGAAGAGAATCAACCGGTAAAGAAAGAATACCGAGATTACTTATTTTTTTTACTATATCTAAGTTCATCCCCCGGTCACAAGTATTGTAAGAACGACCAATGATAACGAAAATTTTTTCCTTTTCTGGTAGTTGGTCTAATATTTCTCTCCCCCGCTCTCTCAGCTGCCGAGAAAAAACATTTTGTGTTTCCCAAGCATAAAAGAAAGCCTTTTTTATTTTCTTTTCACTTACCTCCAGTTGAGTGGCTATTTTTTTTAATTCTCTTAATAACAATTTTTTTTCACGAAAATATAATACCGGTTGGAGAACTTTTATCTTTTTCTTTTTTATCTTTTCTTCTAAACTTACCTTCAGCACATAAGGTAAAGTTTGCACATATGGACAGGTAAAACTATTCGTAATCTCTTCCTGAATTACCGGAAAATTAATTACACTCGGTAAAAACAAATAATCAATATCTTTTTCTAATAAGTTCAAAATATGTCCATAACTAACCTTGTGTGGGAAACAAGACTCTACCGGTACAGTTTCTAAACCTTGGTTAATAATCTGGCGATTGGTCGGGTCGGAGAGAATTATTCCTAAGTTCAATTCCGAAAAGAAACTATGGAAAAAAGGATAAAATTCATAAAAAGTAAAAATACGAGGAATTCCGATACGAACTGGTGACTGATGACTGGTGACTGGTGACTGTCCAATGCTAAGAAGGAGTTTTTCTCTTTCGGCGAAAAGGTCAGCCCCGCCCTTGCTCGCAAGCCCCGCTCCTGCGTGCAGGGGCTGGGCTTTGTAACGATTAATTTCATATTTTTCGCACCTTGAACCATAAAATAAAGATTTTTCACCTTCAATATTTACTTCTTTTATTTCACAATGATTAGCACAATCCGGGCAGACAAAACTTTTCAGTTTGTATTTTCTTTTCACTAAATCAAAACCTTTAAAAGTGGTTGGGTTCGGATGAGTACGAGCATTTTCTAAAGCAATCAACGCACAACCAAACGCACCAGTAACCTCATGATGTTCAGGGACAATAAATTTATGTTCACCGATTCTCTCTTTAAGCACTTTTTTAAATGCTTCAACTACACCCTGATTAAATGCTACACCACCTTGAAAAAATATATTTTTGCCAATTTTTTTCTCTCCAACTACGCGATTCAAATAATTTTCTACTATTGAATAACAAAGTCCAGCGACTAAATCCTCTTTTTTTACTCCCTGTTGTTGCTGGTTAACTAAATCCTCTTCCATAAAGACTGTACACCGTTCACCAAGAAGTGCCGGTGAAGTTGCTTTTAAAGCCAGTAGAGAAAATTCCTGGTCAATTTTCACTCCTAAACGTTCTGCCTGTTCTTCAAGGAATGAACCGGTTCCAGCAGCACAAACTTTATTCATCTGGAAATCGGTAATCATTCCATTGTCAAGCGCAATAAATTTTGAATCCTGTCCACCAATTTCAAAGATTGTATCAACCCGCGGGTCAATTTCTTTCGCTGCTCGTGCCTGTGCAGTAATTTCATTTTTTACAATATCGGCACCAAGAAAATCAGCAGTAAGATAACGACCTGAACCAGTGGTACATACACCACAAATTCTTACCTTGTCTCCCATTTCATCATATATTTCACTTAAACCTTTTTGGATTGCTTCTAACGGACGCCCGGCAGTCCAAAGATACCGTTTTGCTAAGAGATTTTTCTTCTCATCAATCAAAACTAAATTTGTGCTGATTGAACCAACATCAACACCTAAATAGGTATCAATTATTTCCCACGAATTAGATAAATTTAAAATATTATCTCTCTTTAAATTATCTACAAAAACAACTGAACTAAGAGGTTCAAGTATTTTGCATTTACGAATCAGTTGGGAATTTTTTAATTTTTCTATGACCGTAACTAAATTAACCATCTTTTCTTGATGATTAAAAATTGCTGCTCCCAAAGCGTTTAAGTAAAAATACAAATCCGGAATAAATAAAGCCCTATCCTCTAATTCAAATATTTCTCTTAAGGCACGGATTATTCCCGGATTTGCCGCTACACCGCCATGAAAAAGTACTGGCTTTTCAATTTTTTTTCCCCGCAAGATTGTTCCTTGAAAATTACGCACTAAAGCAAAACATAACCCAGCAACAATTTCTTCCACTGGTGTCGCCAGTTGCTGTAAATGAATCATATCGGTTTTTGCAAAGACACTACAACGACCAGCAAGACGGGGTATATTTTTCGCTTTCCCTGCCATTTGTCCAAATTCATCAATTGATAAACCCAAACGTCTAGCTTGTTGGTCAAGAAATGAACCAGTGCCTGCCGCACAGATACTATTCATACTAAACTCATTTATATTTCTATTTTCCCCGTCGACTTGAGAGAAAATAACTTTCGTGCTCATCCCACCAATTTCAATAATTGTTTTCACTTCCGGATACAAAAATTCACTCGCTTTTGTCTGAGCGATAATTTCATTTATATATTCTGTATCTAAAAGATGCACAAAAAATTCACCCCCCGAACCAGTAAAACTGAGAGAAAATTGATTATTTTGCTGGGGAAATTGGTGAGCAATATTTTCTAAGAAGAAAGTAACCACGTTTAAAGGTTGCCCTTCGTGTTTAAGAAGATCTTTCCAGACGATTTTGTTCTCTTCGGTAAGGAGAACAATTTTTGTATTTATTGAACCAATATCAATACCAATCCTCATATAAATTCATGATACAAACAAATAACTGTCACGATTCAAACAGATTTTTATCTGTTGAATCAGTTTTTATCTCGTTTGAATCATTCTTTTTATCTGTCCAAATCGTCTTAATTAAAAGTTTATTCCGACACCTAATTCACCACCGAAAATACCATTATAGAAACCTGCGCCAATGTGGAAATAAGTCGTCGGCACAAGTTTTAAATTTACTCCCCCAACCAAACGCCAACCAGAAGCAGTGGCTTCCAAACGCTCAGCTAAAACTTTTTCTTGCACAGTAGTACTATCAATTCCCAAGCCTAAATAAGGTGTAAATGCCGGTAAACCTACCGAAACTACCGTATTAAGGGTAAAATTATAAATATTAAGTTTTTCATGTTTTAACTGATTAGCCAAAACAGAAAATGAAAATGCAGGAGTCAAAGGAATAATCCCAGAAAGGAGAGAATATCTAATTCCCATCCCTAACAACGTCCCACCAGTTTCACCAAGATAAAAACCTCTCAAGATTAAATCCCAAGAAGGCATAGGAAGACCAATTTCTGCTTGCACCCAAGGTAGGCCATACATTTTTTCCGCGGGGAGGATTTTATTATCTTTACTTGGCTTACTAATCATCGGTAAATGTCCACCAAGGTCAAATCCCGGGAAACCACACGACTTGCCAATATGATAAGAACCTCCACCAAAAATACCACCCACATCTTTCGCTAAAGGCTTTAAAATATTATTTTTAACATATTCACTGCCTTCCCGAGTTTGCCAATCGTTGACCACATTCTCAACTTCTCCCCATAAATCACCAAATTGAGCATAGACCATTCTCACTTGAAACAAACTAACAATAAGAACCAAAAACGTGGTTAGAAACTTTTTCTTCATTTCCAATTTTTCACCTCCTTTTGACCGCTTGTTCCCCTTCCGAGAGTTTCGGGGACTTTTTCGAGCGACTTTAAATTCTTTGGCGCCTCTTGTCTTTGGTCAAAGAATTATTGAGCGAGAAAAAGATTCCCGAAAACTCTCCTTCATCCCTTATTCTTTTCCCAAATTATCCGTAAGCCCTCTAAGGTAAGTTCAGGTACTACTTCCTCAATTGTCTTTGTTTCCGAAGCAATTAACTTAGCTAATCCACCGGTAGCGATAACCTTTATTTTATCAATTGATTTAGCCAATTGCAAATGAAAAAGTTCTTCTTTACAACACTTGACCAGATGTTCAACCAATCCCACATATCCGTAAAATATTCCCGCTTGCATACTTTCTATCGTATTTCTGCCGATAATTTTTTCTGGTTTAACAATTTCTACCCGCGGTAATTTAGCCGTATGTGTATATAATGCTTCCACTGAGATACTTATTCCCGGAGCAATCATCCCACCAACATATTCTCCGTTTTTACTCACACAATCAAAAGTTGTCGCCGTGCCAAAATCAACAATAACTAAGGGTGCACCAAAAAGATAATATCCAGCAACTGCATTCACGATTCTATCCGCACCAATTTCTTCCGGATGAGGATAACGGATTTTTAAACCTGTAGAGGTAATCATTTCTTTCATTTTTGCACTAACCATCAGCGGCTTGCGTTGAAAATACTTTTCACTAATTTCTGTAAAGACACCGGTAAGTGGCGGAACAACATTAGAAATTATTACATCTCTAATCTTTTCAGTTCGCAGATTAACCTCGCGGAATAAAGATAAAATTTTTAACCCATACTCATCACTGGTCGTTTCCTTATTTGTCGTTAAGCGCCAGGAATATAACAATTTCTTCTCTTTAAATACACCGAGACAAATATTAGTGTTACCGATATCAATGGTTAAGAGCATACTTCTTTCTCCCCTAAAAAAGATATTTCACTTGTAATTGCCAATTGCTTATATTAAACATATCACCAGTAGTAAAAAAATCAAATACCCATTGTTCGGAGGGCTTTAAACCAAAACCTGCCGAGTAAGACGCGGTCTGATCAAATGTCAGTGTAAAAAGCTGAGACTCGGTTCCATCGGGATGGGTAACAGACACACTTTTACCTGTACCACTAAAGATGACCGAAACACCACTGCGGAATATAAGAACTGGTAAAATTTCATATTCAACTCCTAAAGGAAAAACCAATCTCCCGGTTAATACATAGGTTTCACCATCGTATGAAAAATCTGTTCGCAACCCATAAGAAATGAGAAATCTATCTTTTGTTTTTATGCTTCTGCCAAGAGAAACAAAGATGTTTCCCGCTCCGGTATCCTTTGGACTCGGGGTTATTGATTGACTTCCACCCGTAGAGACGGTTGTTCCAGTAACTTCGTAAGTTTGGTTAGTTCGTGTTTCTTTCACTTTTAGTTTCTTAAATTGTCCAGCCATCCCCACAAGAAAACCACTCTTAATATTTTCATTTATTTTTTTTCTTAAACGATATTCTATACCCGCACCGTATCCCGGCTGAAGAACCGATTCGGTCTTAATCTCATTAAGCGTCCAGTGGTAGTTTGGTGTAGGGATATCATTTCCATCATAAGTTTTTCCATTATTATCAGGGTCGTTATCCCTAAAGTTATAATAGCGTTGAAGATCCAGGTCTCTCTTCTCGGTCAAGGAAAGAGTGAAAACAAAATCGTGCTCTTTTTCTTGTTTACCTTGGTAATGATAACCTAAAAGAAGTCTTAATGTTTGGGTATCAGTTTCATTTTTTTCCTCCCGTTCATCTTTGGACTGATAAATTATTTGGTTACCGCTCGACTTATAAAAGCGACTATACTCATTACAGTAATTATCAACAGCAAGATTTCTTTGACCAAAAAGTGCTATCCCTAAAGACTTATTTTTTAGAGAAAATCCTTTCACCAAATATACATCTATAGATTCAGACTGATTTTTTCTCTTGGATAAATTATCACTTATATACCAAGCAGGTATCCCCGAGTAGTATTCTTGGTATCTGGATAAATCTTCCGTACGGTTGAGTGACTCGCTACCTTCAGTAACTAATCCAAATTTTTTTACTGTGAATCCCAAAGTGAACGGTTTAGCGGAATATCCAATCTTGCCGTAGATTCGTTTGTCATCCGTCTGGACAATTCGTGCGGGATTAGCTAACAAATCGGTATACTCATCTTTAACTATTCCTTGTAAATCACTTCCCAAGGATTTAATTCGGTAAGAGACAGGTTCTAAAGCCCAAACAATATTTATGCTAATAATAAAAATAGTAATTATTAAAATGTTTTTCATGCTTTATATTTTTCCTTCCCTATTTCAAATAAATTATTACCGTAAATATCATTAGCAACAACTACCGGAAAATTTTCCACTTCCAAACGATAAATTGCCTCTGGACCGAGTTCAGGATAGGCAATTATCTCTGCTTTTTTTATCCGTTTTGAAAGTAATGCTCCCGCCCCACCGACAGCAACAAAATATACCGCTTTATATTTTTTTATTGCATCAATTACTTCTTTAGACCGTTTTCCTTTACCAATTGTTCCTTTTAAACCATATTCTAACAAAATTGGTGTGTAAATGTCCATCCTTGAAGAAGTTGTCGGACCAGCCGAACCAATTACCTGTCCCGGTTTCGCCGGTGTCGGTCCACAATAATAGATTACTGCACCCCTTACTTCAAAAGGTAGTTTTGATTCTAAACCTTCAACTTTTAACTTTAAACTTTTAACCATTTTCTGATGTGCCCTATCTCTTGCCGTATAAATTATACCATTCAAGAGAACCCGGTCACCTATTTTCAATTCTCTAACTATTTCCTCAGTTAAAGGCGTAAAGATTTTTCTCATCTATACAAGGGAACCATATATTTTATATTTATTTTATACTCTTTTTCTAAAGGTGCAACAAATTCTAAATGCAAATTGCCCCAAGAAGTAACTATATTTTTTATTTGCAATGGCTCTCGTAAAGGAGAATTATCTTTTAGCATAAATTGAGGTAAAGCAAATTCAGTAAAAAAACCGTAAAAGTTAAATAAAGCATAAATTGCTTCGTCACCATTAAGATAAAATTCTACAATATCCGCACCGAAAAGAACAGCAAGAGTATTTCCAAAAAAATTTTTCAAATTATGGTATCGCCCTAAAACAGTATGTACCCAATTTAATTTGTATCGAACAAATTTTAAGTAATTAAGAAAATCGCGCTGAACGATATAAGGACTTACCTTCCCTTCAATAAATGCTTGTTTTATCTTCTCTTCGGATACTTCATCAGTTTCCACTGCGTTTACTCCTAAAAAACCAAGTGAACCGGAAATATGCTCATCACCACCGAATAAGAAAGAATGTTCCTTAAGACCATTATTTAATTTTATATTCGTATGTAAGTAGTAAGGTAAAAGTCGTTTTGGTGTAGAATTATGAAGTTCTACTGCATCAAAATCAAGTTTCTTAACTAAACGACGATTTAAATCTCCCGTGGTTCCTTGGGTAGGATGGACAGCAATCGCCACACCTCCTTGCTTGTGAATTGCGGCAATAGTTGCTTTCGCAGTCATTCCTGAAGGGACAAAACTACGAAGAAATAATCCAACAATATGTCCTTGAGCAGAACTAATCTCTTGACCGATAATTACCAAAAAATTTTTAGTTATTTTTCCTTGCATTTTAAGGTCTTGAGCAATTTCTCTTGCCTTAAGTGCACCATCAATACGGTCGTGGTCAGTAATGGCAATCGCCTTAAATCCTTTTCTCTCAGCATCCAGAAGCAACTTTTCTATTGATTGTACTGAATCTCTTGAATACGATGTATGTGTATGGAAAGCGAGAAGTATTTTCCCTTTCGGTGATTGAATTTTTTCTTTCTTGTTCAAAAAAGAAAAAATCGTCCCTCCAATTAAATCAGTAATAAGATACTCCTCTCGGGATAACAAAAGACGGGGTATGTCCTTTCTGCGGGAAGTGAATCCAAAAATTCTTTTTGACCCAAAGATTTGGGTTATTGTTACTAATCCCAACTTTCTGAATAAATAATTATTCTCCTGCAGGCGCACTGATTCTTTCTCGTAAGTTTCAATTTCATTCCATTGTCCTTCACTTAATTTCCATTCTAAATATATTTCATCACCTCTTCTTTCCCAAGGAGTAATTTCTTTCACTTTACCTTCCCAAGTAAAATAAACTTTTCTCTTCACCGCGGTATATCCTTGTTCTACTGCTAAAAAGATTAAAAAGAAAGTAAAATAACTTTTCAAGGGTTGATTAACCCCAGGGTTGATTAACCCCAATTTGAGGTAATTACCTCTCTTAGATGATTGCTACTTCGTGCCGGCAAGCATTACATTGTAGATTTACTGCTACCGGTAAAGAAGCAATATGACAAGGATGGGGCTCAATGAAAACAGCAAGCGCAGTTACTCGTCCACCGAAACCTTGCGCACCGATACCAAGAGCATTTATCTCTTCTAAGATTTCCTTTTCTAATTGTGTATAGTAAGGGTCTTTATGTCGTGAACCCAAGGGACGAAGTAAGGCTTTTTTTGCTAACAATGTGCAAGTCTCAAAATTACCACCAATACCGACTCCTACAATTATCGGTGGGCAGGAATTATACGCACCTTTCTCAATCGTTTGCAAGATAAATTTTTTTACCCCTTCTTCCCCTGCACCGGGTAAAAGGTTCGTATAAGCACTGTTATTTTCACTTCCCGCACCTTTTGGCATTAAATTAATTTTTAATTTATCACCGGGAATAATTTCCAAATGAATTTCAGTATCTTGTTTTCCATTTTCCCTGCCTCGCCGGCAGGCGGGCGTTTTCCGTTTTTCTCGGCGGAGTGGGTCGCTGACCACTGAATTACGAAAATATCCTTCTTTATACGCTTCTCTTACTCCTTGGTTAATTGCCTGATAAAGATTACCACCACTGAGGTAATTACCTCTGAGGTAATCACCTCCAATTTTTACTTCTTCACCTAATTCTACAAAAACAACGACAAAACCTGTATCCTGACAGAGAGGTATTTGTTCTTCTTCAGCAATATGTAGATTCTCTAAAATCTGTTCAACTGCCCATTTACAAAGTGGCGAAGATTCTCCATTACAAACTTTTTCTAACGCTTCCCGTACATCAGCACGAATACGAAAATTAGCACTTAATGCTAATCTTTTTACGGTTTTAGTTATTTCTTCAACTTTTATTTCCCGCATCTTTTAAACAATTTTCTTCCAGGGTAAAAAGCCAAAGTTCCGAACACAATTTAAATGTTTTTAGGCAAAGGCGAAGCTTCGTAGGGGTTCACCCTGAAGGATTCACCCTGAAGGGTAAAAAATCCGCCACCAAAAATTTGCCCGTCCGCCGTAAGTCGCCGACGCTCCAAAGCTTTGGCGACGGAGCGTTTACTCTGGAGGGCGGGGCGGATTTACCGAAGAAGTTGAGTCCTTTGCCGACCCCGTGAGATGATTTATCGCCCCTGCTATCTCACGGGGGAAAAAGATTATGGAGTGAGGAACTGACTTTTTACCCTTCTATGTATTTTTCCTTCATCAACAACCTGGTAATCTGGCGGGCTTCTTTGATTTTTTTCTCCGCCTTCTTGTAAAGTTCTTCCTCGGATAATTTAACTCTTGCTAAACCCTGCTCTATCGCTTTCATTCCTACCGCAACTGCTTCCTCTACATAGACCTCCCAGTCATCCATTGTTGGAATAATATAATCTTCATTTAATCCTTTGAGGTGATTACCTCTCTTTTCAGCATATTTCGCTAACTCATTCGCTGCAGTTATACACATCTCGTCAGTAATTGTTTTCGCTTGCACATCTAAGACACCACGGAATATCCCCGGGAAACCAAGCGAATTGTTCAACTGGTTAGGAAAATCGCTTCTTCCGGTAGCGACAATTTTTGCACCACCTTCTTTTGCTTCCGCAGGATAAATTTCCGGCACTGGATTAGCACAGGCAAAGAGGATAGGATCCTCTGCCATATAACGAATCCATTCTTTTTTAATTACTCCCGGACCGGGTTGCGAAAGAGCAATCAATACATCAGCATCTTTCATTGCTTCCGGTAAATTACCTTTAACCTGTTTTTTATTCGTCTTCAGACAAATTTGCCATTTTTCTGGATGTGTTTCTTTAAGTTCAACTCTCCCTTTATGTAAAGTTCCCTTAGAATCAACCATTATCACATTTTCCGGATTTATTCCAGCAGCAAAAAGTAGACGTGCAGTAGCGATATTTCCAGCACCAGCACCAAGCATTACAATTTTTATTTCAGCAATTTTCTTCTTTACAATTTTTAAGGCATTTATTAACCCAGCTAAAATTACCGTCGCTGTCCCTTGCTGGTCATCATGCCAGACGGGTATATCACATTCCTGTCTTAATTTTTCTAAAATATAAAAACATTTTGGCTGTTCAATATCTTCCAGATTTATCCCACCGAAGGTTGGCTCTAAAATTTTTACCGTCTTAATGAATTCTTCCGCATCCTTGGTCTTCAAGCAGAGCGGAACTGCATCCACACCACCCAGATACTTAAAAAGTAACGCTTTCCCTTCCATTACTGGTAGCGCTGCTTCTGGACCGATATCACCCAAACCAAGAACCCGCGTTCCGTCAGTAACTACCGCGATTGTATTACCTTTACCCGTGTATGCATAAACCTGCTCAGGTTTCTCTTTAATCTTCATGCACGGTTCAGCGACGCCCGGCGTATACCAAATTGCAAAATCTTGGTAATCACGGATTCTACATTTCGGAAGAACCTGTATTTTCCCTTGATAAAATTTATGTAATTCCAATATTTTTTCTTTGTCATTCATTGTCTGTAATAGTTTACTTTCGCTGAAGACACAGAATTTTCGCAGATTACGCAGAAAATATTTCGGTCTTTTTCTGTGCTCTCTGCGGATATTCAGCGTAATCCGCGGATATTTCTCAGAAAAACTTATCTATCTCCATTGTCTTTTCTCCGTTGTTTGGCATAACAACAAAATTTAAGTATACAAAAATTTATTCTATGAAATCAATATTAGCGATAGAAATCAAGTTGCAGTTTAATTTTCTGTTCCCGTGAATCAGTCAATGTCTCTTCAAATTTTGTCCAGAAAACGATATCTCTAATAAATCTCTTTTCTATAAGAAAGTAGAACTTTTCACCTTTTTTCTTTGGTAAAAGTTCGGATAAATAAACATCATTCCAGTAAGGTTCAGTTCCACTTAAATACACTTCCCGTGCATCAAAAAAGATTAGCCGTGCATTCAGGTTTAAATCACCTTTTATGCGTGAAAGAAAGTCAAAATAATAAAGTTCACCGTAATCTCTCTGGTTCAAGTCCGGATATTTTTCTTCTTTTGTTTCATAGCGCATAAGAAAACGTAAGTTTTCTTTTCTCTGATAGGTTATCTGGTAACGGGAACGATAACGGTATTGGTCAATCTGGCTATCTGACTTATAGAAATATCGTTCTCTTTGGTCATTCCATTGACGGAAATATAATTCCAAATTTTTCCATAGTTTCTGACGGTATTCAAACCAGATTTCCCAAACATCGGCTGGATAACGGGGTAAGTAGCTAGTTGACCATCCTGACCATAAAGGTTTTGGTATAGTTGCTAAACGATAAGTAAGAAAAAGTTCTTGACTTTTACTTTTGTATTTCATTCCGTAAACTGTCCCTTTTTGATTCTGGGTTACACTATCCGAAAAAAGTATCTCTCCTTTAGAATGCCGATTGAAATATTCCGGTGAATAATTGTAGATACTGGTAAAAAAATTTATTTTGAAGTGATCACTTCTAAAATTTACAATTGTGCCAATAATCCAGGCATCCCCTGAGGTGATTACCTCTTTAACTTTGGAATCAGAATAAGCATATTCACCAAAAAAATCTAACTTTTTATACTTTTGTGCAAAATCAAAACCAAAGACACGGTTTTTTTCACCACGAAAAACATAGCCCCATTTTTCACTTTCGGCTGAACTAAGATAGTAACGCGTGCTATCACTTTTGTCTGGATACACTTGCGGATTGTATTTTGCTTGATAACCGGTAATACCGATTAAAGTGTCCTTGCTCGGTTGGTAAGAGAACCGTGCACCGGAAAGATTTTCCTTGAGATTGTTGTTCTCCGCTAAATTTTCGTAGCTATAATTTTCGCGTAATTCATTCAAATCTTCATCAAAACTGCCATCAGAATTTCGCTTACCGTCCAAATATACTTGTGAATAAAAAATTGTAGCGATGTAATTTTTTATTTTCTTCTCCCAAGCAAATCCGCGGAGATAAGTATTTTCATTCGTTCCTTTTTCTATAGTTAAACCTTCAGGTTTAACTTTTATCGGTCTAACTAATTCGCTTAAAGGTGTATAGAAAACTAATCCCTGTCCGTAAGAAAGTGCATAATTACCAATAATTATTTTGTTTCCTTTTTGAGAATTTTCTATTTTTAAATAATATTTCTTTAGTTTATATCGCCAAAAATTTTGCCAATCAAACGTGGGAATCTCTTCATTTTTTTCTAAAATTGTCCAACCTAAGAGTAAGCCGTTTGCACTATTTAAACGTGTGTAGTTATAAAAATAACCATCTTTAAACCGAAAACGAAAATTAAATGAAGAAATTTTTATTTCTTGCTCACTTACAATTTCTTCGGCTTCACCGCTAACCGTTTCTTTAAAAGAAATCCTTTTTCCCTCTTCGGGTTCATCCTGCCCCGTAAATTTATTTTCTACGGGGTCTTTACGGGATTCATATTCTTGAGCAAAAGAGAAAGTAATCACTTTAACAGTAGAAATTAAGAGAAAGCAAAGAAAAGATTTCTTCATTAAGTGTTTTTATTTTAGAGGAACTTCTTTTTTTAAAGGTAAGGAAATACTCATTGTTTCAAACATACCGGCAGATAAAGCACCAAGATAATATAACCACCACTGGTTTGGTATTTTACCAAATATCCAGAGGAAACCAGCAGTTAACATTGACAAACTAAAACAAAAAGTGCCAATTGAAGCAAAAATTAGTTTTTTTGGCATATTGTCATATATCCGCCGCATTTCCAGCGGATAAGTTAATGCCCTATGCAAAGCAATCACTGCCGCTAAGAAAAGAATAATTACCGGGTCAAGTAGCCGAATAAGAAAAAGAATACCCATCAATTTTTGCCCGAGAGGGTCAGGGTTTTTAAACCATAAACCGTCGTAAGCAGGATAACTACCGAGATAGAAAATTATTTCACTACCACCGATAGCAAAAATATTAATAATACAAAAAGAGGTCGCTAAAAGTAAGCCAAAGAGAAATACCACAATTCTTTGCCAGAGTTTAAGTTTTCGTTCACCACCGTAGGCAAGACCAACTAAAGCCAGAAATATACCCGGACCAAAAATACTAATCATAAAAAATTCACGAATATCATTGATGATTAATGGTAACGGATACGGACCGGAAAATAGTTGCACTGGACGAGTCGCCAAATAAAAACCGAAAAAGATAAACCCCCAAAAAGCACTTCTATAGGTAAGTTTCCCCATCGCTAAAGCACGCATCGGTGCTACATAACGTACATAGCCAGCAAGAAAAAAGAATATCCCACCCGAGATTATCGGAATAATTACATTCGCTAAAATCAGGATAAAGTTTGATGCACTATTCATCTTTTACTCAATTTTTTCGTGGTATTTCTTGAGAAGTTCTTTCTCAATTTCATTTTTCAATTGTTTATCTAAAATAATTACCTGCTTCACCCATCTTTGACCAGCAACTTTTGGAGGATGTGCTGGCCAAGCTACCCAAAGACTTTTTTTCCCGGACATAATTTTACATTCTACAGTTATGGCTTGATTAAAAGTTACTGAAGCAAAGGCTCTCAATTTACCTTTCCCATAATAAGGCAGAATTTTAGTAACTTCAAATTCTAAAGGTATAACTTCTTGTGAAATTTTCCCATTTTTAATCGCTTCCAAGACAACCTCATTTGCTTCTTTAGTATGCACAATAACCTGCGGATAAACTTTCCCTTGCCGGGAAAGATAAGAGGGAAATTTTAGTTTTGTTTCTCCCGCAATTTCTAAAACCTGTATATCTCTAATCTTCAAACTACCGTTAAGCATAATTTCCGCATAACTTTTAAGATTTTTTTTTCCACTTGTCCCGTATATATTTACGGGACTTACTGGTTCAATTTTCACTTCGGTAACAACAATATTTTTCGTCTGTGCCGCTGTTTGTGTTTGGAGAAAAAAGTTATTAAATAAACAAAAAATAAAACAGAAAAGAAAAATAATCTTCTTTTGCATTGTCCTAAATTAAACAAAATTTTTTAATTTTCGTCAACCCCGTAGAGCCCGTAGACGAAAAGTCTCGTAGAGAGCCCGTAGACCCCGTAGAATTTCATTTACGGGGTAGATGAAAAATCTTTACGGGCAGACCCCGTAGATGAAAATCTTTACGGGGCAGACCTCGTCTCTTTACGAGATGAAAAATCTTTACGGGCAGACCCCGTAGAATTTCATTTATGGTATCACAATCCCACCACAGTATCGCCATTGTGGTGGGACAACTGCTACTGTGATACCATTGTGGTGGGACAACGGCGACACTGTGATACCATTACGGGGTAGATGAAAATCTTTATGGGGTCAACCTCAGCGAATAACGGCAAACTTTTTTATCTGATAAAATGTTCCATCCGGTGTTTCTGCTTTTACTTTGACCAGATAAACCCCGCTGGCTAAATTCCTGCCGGAATCATTAGTTAAGAATATTTTCTTATGATTCCGTATTCCACAGAAGAAATCAGTAAAAGAAACAGTGTTTACCTTTTCACCAACGAGATTATAGATATTTATTTCTACATTTTTCACATTATTCCCGAGGTCAAAACAAATATTTAAATAATTCTCTGCTGGTGAGGGGTAAAGAGTTAAATTTTCTATCGCTTTCAGTCCAACATTAACTACTCCACCCGTCTGTCGCCAAAGTTTAAGAAATTCTTCATAATAAACTTCCGCAATTTCTGGTGAATAGATAATTAAAAGATTTTCATCATTCTCGGTATTAGCGCTAACTGACCAGTTAAACGAACCGGTAATGATTTTCGCTGGACTACAGAAAGGGTCAATTATGGCAAACTTATGATGCATTTTCTCTTGATTCCCATCAAAAGTAACCATTGTTCCTGCTGAACGCAGTTTTTCATACTCGCTACCAATACCAAATTGTTCCAAATCAAAAATACCATAAACTTTTTTCCTTTTATTCACCAAATCAATTAAAGTACCGCCTAAGAGGTCATCGGTAAAGGAATAAAGAGCAAAATATACCCCTTTTTCTGTCTGGTCAAGAACTGTCTTAATCGCTTCGTTTGTCTGCGGTTGATTATATGGAGAGAAATATACTCTCATTTTTATTCCTTCAACATCCACTTCTTTACTACTATTCTGCCAAGCAGTTTTTGCTTGACCGAATTTATCCGACCACATTTCCATAAATTCCGTCTCATAAATTTGTGCTAAACTGGACGAGTAAATCACAAGCGCATTATTATTATTTTTTGTCGTATCGTTTTCAGTAGGATTCCAGGAACCCGTCCAGACTGCTGAATCTTTAATTACACAGAATTTGTTATGCATCAGTCCACTTGTATTCCCAAGTTTTTTGTTCACTGTAAGTGTTTGATAAGCAGAAGTATTACCTTCGTCATAATCGCAAATAACATAAACCGTGCAACCACGATTTAACGCCTGGTTTAAAGCGTAAGTGATTGTGGTCAGGTCAATTCGGTAGAAAGCAGCATAAATAACTGTATTACTTGCCGAATCAACAAAATTTTTTAGTTCTTTTTCAATATTTCCGGAAGAGTAAGGTGGGTCAGTAAAATAAATTTTTATCTGGGCAGGAATTCTCGCCTCGCTGTGAAGCAGGTCAGTATAGAGATAATCAATAAAAAAACAAATGAAAAAAATAAAAAAGATTTTCTTCACTATTAACTAATAATAAATTCGCAAATATTCGTGAACAAAATTCGTGTTATTTGTGTATTTTCAAAACTCTATATTCGGACGGAAAAGAAATTGAAAATAATCTTTCTTTTTTATTCGGGCTAAAGAACCAGTATACTTCTCTTCATTTTCCCACAAGAAACCTAAACGCAACTTGAAAACAAGTTTTTTCTTTCCCAAAGGAAAGGTTTTTCCCACAAGAAAGAAATGGCGGATGATTTGCCAATTTTTGTTACTTACATCAAAACGGTACTCATATTCAGTATTCTTGAAAAAAGAAAGTTTACGCGTTTCATAATCAACCCTATCCCTTCGTAAAGAAAAATAGACCACATCTTTTATTTCTGGATGCTCATGCATTTTTGTCCCAATCCGAAAACTCCAGCATATTTTCCTTTCCGGAGCAATACGGTCACCTTTAATTTTCCATTCCAATTCATACCAGTTATCTTTGATCAACTCACTATCCTTAATATGATAACTCCCCGCACTAAATAAATATCCAGCATAACCTTTCCCTTGGTAACCTTTCGGAGTCAACTTCGGTTTAAAACTGACCACATTACCTAAAAAAACAGAAACTGCGTATGGCTCTTCAAAACCACTACAAATACTCTGAATAATATTTGCTTCTTTGCTAACATTTGCACTTGCATAAAATTCAGGATAATTTTTCTTGATATATACCCCTAACAAGGGAAGAGGGTAAATACTTAATTCCAGAAGGAAAAAGCGGGGAAGTGGTGAGTCATAAAGTAAATTCTTATAGATATTCAGTTCGTTCTGTTCACCTAAAAACGGTATTGAGCGTTTGGTTAAACTTAAATAAAAAGCAACATCACTATAATAAGGGTCAAATTCAAATTCAACTTCATATTTTTTTTCTTTTTCTATAGTATCTTGCCCATAAGAAAAATTTATCAGAAGTATCAAACTAAATAAAAAGCAGAAGACAACTCTCTTTAGCAATCAAATCCTCCCCGAGAACATAAGCACACTGACTATCGCAAATAATGAAGCACCGGCATATTTTACTATCTCCGGTTTGATATACTTTCCTACCGTCGCACCAAGAAAAACAGAAACTGCGGTGACGATGAGATAAGCGGAGATAGAACCGAGCCATACTACCCAGGGTTTACCCGATTTTGCGGACATTCCCATCCCAACCAATTGCGTCTTATCGGCAAATTCAGCTAAGAAAACCATCCAAAAGGTGACAAAAAATACTTTCCAGTTCATCTAAACCTCCTTTGAGGTGACTACCTCATTATCTAAAATTTATTCTTGCCTCTTATAGCCAACTACAGAAAGTAAGAGCACAGATTGTCTTCGCATCAACGATTTTACCATCTCTAAAAAGTTGTTTAACCTTGTTTTTCGTAACGATAACATTTCGGATGATTTCATCTTTTTGGTAGGTTCTTTCTTGTTTTTTTAATCTTTCGGCTTTAAAGATAATAATTTTTTCCGTAGTGTAACCCGGTGCAGGATAAATTACACCTAACTTAGTAAATTTCTTTGCCGAATAACCGGTCTCTTCAACCATTTCCCGCTCTGCACAACTAAGCAGTGGTTCACCTCTTTTTTCAAAAGTTCCTGCTGGAAGTTCGTAAAGATATGATTTCACTACTGGTCTAAATTGTTTCAGAAGGATAATTTTATTTTTGCTCAGAAAAGGTATAATCAATACTGCACCCGGATGTTTTACTATTTCTAAGTCAGCAATATACCCATTCGGTAACCGCTCCTTTTTAGTAATCAAAGTAAGCAAATTACCTTTGAAGATAATCTTACTGTTTTTCATTCTATTTGAAAAAAGATTTTATCAAGTTTCTCAGGTAAATTCAACCCCGTAAAGACTTTCGTCTACGGGGTCAACCCCACTTCGCCTAAGCATAAGCAAGGCGAGTAATTAAAATAAAAAAACCGCTGACATCTACTTGACGACAGCGGTTAGTTTTTTACAAACTTTGTGAACAATTTTGCTGTCAAAAGTCAAGATTTGACCCCAACTTCTCTCTCACTTACAAGAAAATAGGAATTAGGAACCGTCCCCACCAGGTTTCAGAGCCAGCCGACCTTCAGTCTCAGGCAGGCTCTTTAGTGAAGCCATAACCCCTCTCATCTCACCTACCAATTTCTTGCATTCGCTATATGCATTTTGAATCATTGTTGCCCCCTTGGCCACGCTGTTCTCTAAGGTCTTATCGATTTCGTTTAGATTCGATTCTACTCTACGCAAATAATTCTCTAAGTTCTCCATATCAATTGACCTAGCAAACTGGAGGTGGAGGTTATAAAGGGCTAAAACATAAGAAATCGTCATACTATAGGGCATAAGGAGAACATTCTGCTTAAAAGCTTCAACATGGACCCGGCGACAAGCCGTAAAGACTGCATCCGGGATAGCCGCGATTGCCTGATGAGTAGTCGTTACCTCGTCAATATACTGAACAACTTCTTTAATTTTCTCTTTCAACTTATTTTCTATTTTTTCTTCAATCAGCTTTCTCTTCTCAGCATCCGATTCCTGAGACAACTGGTCAAGAAGGTCAATGGCTAACCACTTAGAATCAATCGGCAAGCGTTTTTTATTTGGGAGAATTAGAGCATATTCCACTGTCCGTCCTTTAACCTTAAAATTGTATTCAATCATATCTGGGGGAAACTGCTTAAAGGCTTCATGAAGAACATTCTCACCCGACCTTCCCCGGGAAAAACTTCCGACCAGAACTCCTTCAATCCGCTGGGTTGCCTTACGTAACTCATCTTCTAATTGTCTTCTTGCCTCATAAACACTTTTAAGATGCTCAATCCCCTCTTTTGCTTTAGTCAAATCTTCTTTTACACTATCTTTAACCTTAACTGCGGTTTCAACCACTTTTGTCTCCACTCCCTTTAGGGCACCGTCAAGATTAAAGACAGCCTGCTGGAGTGTAGATTGGGTCTTAGCAATTGTGTCAACTTGCGTTTTAAGGCTTGCCAAATCTCGGATTGAGTTTAATAGGGGAGTCATCATCTCTTCCAAACCTGTCTTTGAAGGTCTCTGACGAAGAAGAACAAATAGAAGCATAATGACCATCACAATAATTACGATTACCAATAGTGTATTAACCATATCTACTCACAAAAGATTATAGCCAAACATCTCACCGCTATAGCGGGATCTCTGAATTATAATGCAAAGCTATTTTTGTTCTTAAGATTGTTAATCCTCTATTCATTTTGAGGCTTAAATTCCTTCAGGATGAATCTTCAGGACGAAAAGTCCCGTTGGGCGTAAAGCCCCGTTGGGGGCACGCCCCTTTACGGGGACCTCGTCCCTTTACGGGATGAATCCTTTGTATCTCAACCATTCCAACTCCGTCCCTTTAATGCGTCCCTTTAATGCCTATAATTCTCAATCTGTAATTTGCAATTCTCAAGAAATTAACGACTTTCAAAAAAGATTGAGACCAAATTGTAAAATCTCCTCCGTCCCCATTCTCTTTTGGCACCAATCCTTTTTTATTATCGAAAAAACTTTCATTGGTAACTGATTTTTACCGGCGCCCGAAGTTTCTTCTTCTCTGACTGAATCTTTTTTAATCTCAATATCTTTTCTTTAGCCCTCTTTGAACGTCGACGTTTCTGCCTGCGTATTTTGGCGATTAACTGTTGTTTAGCACTTTCCTTGCCCAAAAATATTGATTCTATTTTATCTGCCAGTATCCTCCGGGCTAAAAACCGGTTGATAGACTGCAGTCTTTCTTCTTGGCACTTTACTTCTATTCCGGTGGGGATATGTTTCAAATAGACACAAGTAGATGATTTATTTACCTTTTGTCCGCCCTTGCCACTTGAAAGGACGAATTTCTCTACAATATCTTTCTCTAAAATACCCAATTTCTCCAGCCGACTTTCTAAGTCTCTCTGTTTCTTGATATTTACACCGTATAGCATTTTTAGTTCAAACCACCGCCCCTTTGGCGGGGTCTCTGATTAAATTTGCAAAAAACAAAGGAATTGACCCCGTAAAGATGTTCCATCAACGAGGTAGGCAACTTTCAGAGAAGACCTCACACGCTTTTTCCAATAAAGTTTCAAAAATATCCGAACCGTCCCCATTCCCTTAACTGAAAGTAAAAGAACTATCAACCAAATAATTTTATTCTTCTCTTTCTTCACTTTGAAACAAAGTTTGACCCACTGATTTACCAATTCACTATTCCACTAATTCACTAATCCGCTTTAATCTGCAATCTGTAATTTGTAATTCTGAGCAATTCACACCGAAGGATTGACAACTTCAGGGAAGAGCGTCCCCTTGTCTAAATAATATCACTTCTTTACCTGCCTATTTTTCTTAGTAATGTATTCAAAACTTTTTCTGCGAAACATTGCTTCTATACTTTTTGAATCAGTCTTAAGTTCTTTACGTAGCCACGAATCCTGTTCTGCTTTTGTAGCCAAAATATAATCTTCCAATTTCATCTCTTCAAATATTTCTTCGGTATCCTTTGGCAAAAATTCTATTCCGCAGTAATATTTGCCAGTTATATGTTTAACCTTGCCAGAAAGCGTAAATTTCATATCTCCTCCGAGGGTGAAATTTAAAGTTACAACTTCACCAAGTGCAAGTTTTGTTGGTGTAGCCATACACAAGCCACTAAGTGATAAATTAATAATATACCCTTCTCCATCCTCACTTTTCGTGGTAAACTTTACTGGTGCATTTACAAAGATACGTAAATACTTCCGCCGTTCCTTTGCCATTCTATTTTCTCCTTTTTTGAAGGTATATGTTATCAAAACAAAAAACCTCTATCAACAAAATCAACAAGCGTCCCCTTTTCCATTTTTCTACTAAATTTGAAAATTTTAAGTCTGACACGTCCTCCTAATAAATAGTCGCTGTCCCTATTATCCCAAATGTGTTATTGCAAGACCTAGCCCCACTCGCTCTCATCGTTAAAAAACAAAAAAACCGCTAAAAATCAAATTGCCTGAAATTTAGCGGTTGGAGAAAACTATTTTTTAGTTTCTAATTTGATTCTTCGTCTTTCCCCGACTTGAGACGAAACTTGATGTAAATAAATACTTATCTTCCCGCTAATTCCTTCAAGAAGAATTTCTTTGCCCTTTTCAATTCTAATGCCTAACTGGGTAGCGATTTCTGGTTTGAATAAAGATATAGAAGCACCGGAGTCAACCAAGGCAAGAGTGTTAAGATGTTTCTTTTGGAATTCTATCCTAAGAGGAATTAAGGGGAAATATTGGTTACGAAACTTTACATAAGGATATTCGTATTTCACAAGATATACATTTCCTCGTCTTTCCTTGGAACTTTAAAGACGAAAGGGTCTCGTATCTTATGTTTTTTCTTTGCTTTCTCAATAACTTCGGTTACCGTTTCTCCTGAAGAGAGAATACCTTTGCTTGCTAGAAAGGCAATCCATTTCCCGGAATACTTTCTGAGTTCTTTTTCATGAGAAGAAATCCACTTTAATTCCTGAGCACCCATTTTTTTGGACCTCCTTCAGTATTTTTTAATTTTAGTAAATATTTACAACAATGTCAATTTGCAATCCCCTATTCATCGGGTCTTAAATTCCTTCGATTTACCAATTCACCATTCCACTAATTCACTAATTCACTTAAATTTGCAATCTGAAATCTGGAATTGCGCAGCAGAGGACAACTTTTAGGGAAGACTTGACACGCTTTTTCTAATAAAGTTTCAAAAATATCCGAATCCTCCCCATTCTTTGTAAAAATTTTTTTCAAAAAAATACTTGACAAAATTTAGAATTCTTGTTAAACTTTTATTGAATCACGATGAGAGGTTATCCAAAGGGTTAGTCCCGCGGTAATGCCTCTCATTTTTATTTATATTCCAACTTATTCTTCAAGTCGTTCATAAAAACCATATCCGGAGCGAACTTCCTAAGAAGTGAAGAAAACCTATAACGATTAGGAACTATAATCTTTCCTAACTTATTATGCTTTTTAAGATATTCAATTAAACAGTGAAAATCTCCATCTCCAGTTACAATAACTGCTTTATCATAATTAGGATATTCTATCATCGCATGAAGCACTAACTCGGCATCTATATTGCCTTTTACTCTGCCATCCGGCAAGGATAAGGTTGGCTTAAATATCAAAATGTAACCATATTCTTGTAATGAGGTATACAAACTTTCATTCGTAGGAATATAACCTATAAATAAAAATGCTTTGGTAACATCATATTTATCTGTCAAATATATCCTAAATCGTTTAAAATCAAGTGCCCATCCTTGCTCACGAATTGCAAGATTCAAATTCTGACTGTCAATAAATGCGTAATTACTTTTAGGTTTTTCCATTTTTATTTCTCAATCATTTTTTCTACTTCTTGTTTACCCGACAATTTTTTAATTCCATCCGCCCCCATTCTCCACAAATCCTCTATCCGGACAGGTGGCATTACATCGTATCAGGGAAGACTTGACACGCTTTTTCCAATAAAGTTTCAAAAATATCCGAACCGTTGTTAATGCTCACTAATTAGGTAACTCTTTTGGTATAATATAACCAAAGGAGACCTGATTATGAGATATCATTATGAGATTATCCTTAAGCGATGGCTACCCATACTCAAAGAGTATGAG